>Ga0208789_1000278_pt1 | contig 60169 bp, 51 predicted proteins | sample Methanotroph_Enr_FD_187368 | JGI IMG/M metagenome (GOLD analysis project Ga0208789, IMG submission 187368) | Enriched soil microbial communities from Old Woman Creek wetland in Ohio, USA - Methanotroph_Enrichment_5 (SPAdes) (version 2) | ecosystem: Environmental > Terrestrial > Soil > Wetlands... | reverse complement strand
GAATACTGACAGCGCAAAACTTTTTGTTTTAGGTATAAAATTCAATGGGCAGATAGATACGATTATTAAAAACCTCCCGCCGGATTCAAGTGATATTTATAACCTGAGTACCAGAATAAATGCTTCCGTTTATCCTTACCTGAAATTACTCGTGGCCATGCGCGATGATTCGTTGCATACTCCGGCCCAAATGCTCCGCTGGCAGGTATTGTACGAAGGAGTTCCGGAAACAGCGTTAAATCCTTCGGCCCATTTTATATTTTACAACGACACTATTCCTGAGGGTGAAAATATTTTGTTTTCTACGGCCACACAGAATATCAGCGACTATGATATGGACAGTTTGCTCATAAAATACTGGGTGGTAGATAAAAACGGGATCACAAGCCCCATCGGCTCTTTCAGGCACAGGCCTCATCCATCAGGAGATATATTAATTGATACGGTAACTTTTTCCACCAAAGATTATGAAGGGCTTAACAGCTTATGGATTGAAGTTAATCCCGATTACGACCAGATTGAACAAACACATTTTAATAATATCGGAGAAATCAAATTTTTAGTTGACCGGGATCGCATCAATCCCATGCTTGACGTGACCTTTGACGGCATTCATATTCTTGATGGTGATATCGTTTCTGCAAAACCTGAAATCCAGATCACGCTCAAAGATGAAAATAAATTTCTTGCATTGAACGATACGGCCTGTTTCAGGGTTTACCTGCAAAGCCCGGGGAGCAGCACAAGAACCAGGATATATTTTAATAAAAATAAAAACGGGCCTGAAATTATGCATTTCGATTCGGCTGCTTTGCCAAACAACAGCTGCCGGATCACTTATAATACAGAACTTCTAAATGACGGAATTTATAATTTATACGTGGAAGCACAGGATATTTCGCACAACGAATCGGGAAGTAATGAGTATTCGATATCCTTTGAAGTTATCAATAAACCTTCGATTACTCAGGTAATGAACTGGCCAAACCCGTTCAGCACGGCCACACATTTTGTATTTACGCTGACCGGCTCTGAAATTCCCACCTATTTTAAAATCCAGATCATGACCATCACCGGTAAGGTGGTGCGCGAAATAGACCTCAGTGAACTTGGCCCGGTCCATATTGGGCGCAACATTACCGAATATGCATGGAACGGCACTGATGAATTTGGCGACCGGCTTGCCAACGGCGTGTATTTGTACCGGGTGGTCACCCGTCTGAATGGTGAAAAAATTGAACATAAAGAAACACAAGCCGATCAATATTTTAAAAAAGAATTTGGTAAGATGTACCTGATTGGGAATTAAAAAACACCTCAACTAACCCTTTAGACATTTAACTATTTCTCAAGCAGAACAAACAATCTTTTTGGCCTAATAAAAATGAACAATACAATAAAACAGCTATCAAAAAAAACGAATGCGGTTGTATTGATCTTTTCATTGGCTTATTTCCTGATCGTGTTGTTCAGCTGCAAACTGCCTATGTTCTGGGACATGAGTTATATCACCCAGATAAGCAATATTATTTACGACAGTAATTTTACTGTTTTCTATTCCGACATTATTGACAACGGCTCTTCCCCAATCTACAGTGTTTTCCAGGCGCTTATCTGGACAGTCTTCGGCAGATCCTTGCCGGTCACACATTTTACATTATTTCCGTTTATAATAGGTATTCTTTATCAATTCAGTCTATTGGTGAAAAGATTTTTAAATGTAAAATACACCATCTGGGCGTTCCTGTTTCTGCTTATAGAACCTACCCTGCTGACACAAACCGTGATTGCCGGCTATGACCTTATCATTTGTTTTTTATTTCTACTTGCAATAAATGGCATTTTTCAGCATAAAAAATGGTTCATTCTCCTGCCCGTTATCTTTATCCCTTTGATAAATATCAGAGGGTTTTCCATCGTAATTTCAATTTTTTTAATTGATCTGTTTTTCAATAAACAAAACTTCAATACTCTGAGATTGTTCCTGAAGAATACTGCTCCGTATATGGCTTCATTGGTGTTTTTATTAATCTGGATGTGCTATCATTATTATATAACGGGCTGGTTTTTTCAATCACATTTGCGGGGATCATTACATCAGTTTGTCGGGATACAGGGAATGGTAAAAAACCTGTTTTACAATTTCTGGAAGATGGTTGATTTTGGCAGGATTTTCATGTTTATCATGATACTGATCCTGTCAATGAAAATCAAACTGAAAGTAAATCCTCTTTTGATAATCCTCATTATTTCTTTAATCGTGCATCTGATTTTTTTTCTGCCTTTTGCCTACCCGGTTTCGCACCGACATTTCTTACACCTGTATCCCATAATGATCCTGTTGTTTTGTTCCCTGATCACTATTGTTAAAGTAAAATGGCGGCGCATGGTGGTTTTGGTGCTTGCAGTTCTGTTTCTTATTTCAGGCAATTTCTGGATATATCCCGAACGTTTTGGCAATGGCTGGGATTCTTCATTAAAATCTTTATCATTTTTTGAACAAAAAAACCAGCTTGATGTTTTTATCAAAAACCATAATATATCCCCGACCCTTGTCGGCACTAAATGGCCAATGAATTTTGATGATTATGATACCAAACTTGACAATACCCATTTTATGTTGGCAGATATAGAGCAGCTTCCGTTAAAAAACTTTGAATACATCGTCCAATCTAATATTTCGAATAATTTTACTGCAACTGAAATTAAAGAGTTGAACAGCGAATGGATCCTTGAAAAACAATTTTCCTCATGGCCTGTCTATATCTATTTGTTTAAAAATCCAAACAAACACAACAAGTATACAAACTGTAACCAGATCAAAAAACAATAAATTTTGGATAATTACTATATTTGCACATATTTCCATTAACATGAAAAAGAAATATCTATTGTTGCTCGCCGTATTGAGCGGGGTTTTGCTTTCGCTTGCATGGCCTGCCAGGGGTTTTCCTTTTTTATTGTTTATCGCTTTTGTTCCGTTGCTTTACATTGAGGATTTTATTGCTAAAAACAAACACAATTTCGTTAAGTCGAGCGTGTTCTTTTATTCTTATATCGCTTTTTTTATTTGGAACGCCCTGACAACCTGGTGGATTTATTACTCTACTACATTCGGCGCTGTAATGGCCATTGCTTTGAATTCACTGTTTATGGCTTTTGTTTTTTTCATGTACCATCTGGTTCGCCGGACTGTTTTTAAATCCCGTGGCGGATACTATGTGCTGATTTTTTTCTGGATCACGTTTGAACTTCTTCATCTCAACTGGGACCTGACATGGTCGTGGCTGAACCTGGGCAACGGCTTTGCCAATTACCCAAAATTTGTTCAATGGTATGAATATACGGGTGTTTTTGGTGGTGATGTCTGGATACTTTACCTAAATATTTTAATTTATAAATTGCTATTAAATGCTTTTGGCAGGTACAGATCACGTAAAAATGTGTACATCTTCAGCGCAGCCATAGTCCTGGTATTGCTTATTCCTATTGCTGTTTCACTTACCAGGTATTATTCGTATACCGAAAAAGAAAATCCAAACACGTGTGTTGTTGTTCAGCCTAATATTGATCCCTACAACGAGAAATTCAGCGGGATGAGTGTTCAGCAACAACTGGATAAAATCCTCAACCTGGCAAAACAAAAAGTCAACGACAGCACCGATTTTCTGGTGTGCCCGGAAACAGCCATACCTGAGTATATCGACGAAGACGAAATTTATGATTCTGAAAGCTTCGACAGCCTCAAAAGCATGATAAATAAGCATCCTAATTTGAAGATCGTTATCGGTATTTCATCATTTAAAATTTTTAAAGAAGGTGAAAAATTATCACGCACCGCCCGTTTTTCTCCACGCGGAAAACATTATTTCGATGTGTATAATACCGCTTTATATTTAGATTCTAATTTTGTTCCTCAGTTTTACCATAAATCGAAACTTGTTCCGGGTGTGGAAATGATGCCGTTCCCAAAATTGCTGAAACCGCTCGAAAAATTTGCCATCAATCTTGGCGGCATGACCGGAAGCAACGGTACCCAGGAAGAACGGACTGCGTTCGGCGCCAAAAACAGCACGATAAAAGTGGCGCCTGTAATTTGCTATGAATCCATTTATGGCGATTTTATGACTGGGTATATCCGTAACGGCGCCAATCTGATTTTTATCATCACCAACGACGGCTGGTGGGAAAACACAGCCGGGCACAGGCAGCATTTGCAATATGCAAGGCTCAGGGCTATCGAAAACCGAAGAAGTATTGCACGCGCGGCAAATACCGGAATCTCGGCTTACATCAATCAGCGAGGCGATATTTTCATGCCTACAACCTACTGGACCCCCGATGTATTAAGCATGCAGATCAATGCCAACGACAGTCTGACTTTCTATACCCGTTTCGGAGATTATATCGGGCAAATTGCCAAATACACCTCGCTATTGGTCATAGTAATTTTCTTCGCCATTATCCTGCTTAACAAACGCAAAAGGTTCATCGTCAAAAAACACAAACCTCAGGAATGATGATATTTTTCTTTGCGAATGATGGTAAACGCACGATATAGTTGTTCCAGAAAGATCAAACGAACCAGCTGATGCGGAAACGTCATTTTGGATAAAGAAACCGATTGTTCAGCCAACTTCCTGATTTCCTCAGTAAATCCAAAGGCACCGCCTACAACAAACATCGGATTTTTTATGCCGATCTGGATTTTATGTTCAAGAAACTGGGCAAATTTTTCTGAAGTATATTCTTTCCCGTTTTCATCCAGCAAAATCACAAAGTCTGATTTCGCCAGGTATTTCTTTTGAAGTTCAGCTTCTTTTTGCCTGTATTGTTCAATGGAAAGATTTTTGATATTTTTAATATCCGGAACAGTAATTACCTCAAAATTAGTATAATGACCGATACGTTTACTATATTCATCCATAAGTTCCTTCACAGGCTGAACATCTGTTTTCCCGGTTAATAGCAATGTAATTTTCATGCGGTTAAATATTTTGCAAAATTAATCAAGCACTTTAACATACAATCATTTAGTAAAATTATTTATATTTGCTCCTGTTTTAGCATCCCTTATCGTGGCTTAATTTTTGTTAATCATTCAACCCAAATTAAACGAAATGAAATATTTTTTAACCATAGCAGTTTTTTGTTTGTTTGCCTTACGTACTGTTGCAAGTCCAATAAATACAGTATGTTTGGGAGACACGTCGGTGGCTATTGTACAGGAAGATATTACAGCCAGCGTCGCAGCAGCAATCAATAACGGAGATTCAAAAAAACTTGCTTCTTACTTTAATTCCAGTATCGACCTAACAGTTCCCGGAACAGACGGTACTTACAGCAAATCACAGGCAGAAATGATCGTAAAAAGCTTTTTTTCAAAATTTCCGCCGCTTTCGTTCAAAATAAACCAGCAGGGATCATCTAACGAAGGTTCGCAGTTTGCCATCGGGACATTGTCCACAAAGACAAGCACTTTCCGCACCTACTTCCTTATAAAAAAAGTTAATAACGTACCCCTTATTCATCAGTTGCAATTCGAAGAAGAATAGATTATCGGTTAATATTTGAAAATCTGCTCCGAATTTTTGTAATTTAGCTGAAACGCATATTTTTTAATGATGGATAATATCTTACAATTAATTGAGCAGGCCATAGCTGAAGATTTAGGAGATGGCGACCATACTTCTCAGGCTACCATTCCTGAAGATGCCACGGGGAAAATGAAATTGTTGGTAAAAGAGGATGGTATTATTGCCGGGGTAGAAATTGCAAGACGGGTTTTTCAGAAAATCGATCCGGAAATCAGTATGGAGGTGTTAATTAAGGATGGCGCACCTATACAAAAAGGAGATATCGTTTTTTACGTTTCTGGACGTTGCCGCTCGATGCTGATTGCGGAGCGCACCATGCTTAATTACCTTCAACGCATGAGTGGGATTGCCACAGCAACAAATTCCTACACCAAATTACTTGAAGGCACAAAAGCGCATCTGCTGGATACACGCAAAACAACGCCCAACATGCGCGTTTTTGAAAAAATGGCTGTTGCTATCGGTGGTGGTATGAATCACCGGATGGGACTTTATGATATGGTGATGATAAAAGACAACCATGTGGATTTTGCCGGAGGAATAAAACAAGCTATAGCTGCCGAGCACACCTATCTTGAACGGATTGGCAAGAAACTAAAAATTGAGATTGAAGTCCGCAACTTTGATGAACTAAATCAGGTGATGGCTACAGGCGGCGTCGATCGGATCATGCTGGATAATTTTGCCCCTGCGGAAATAAAAAAAGCTGTTGAAATCATCGGCGGTAAATTCGAGACCGAAGCTTCGGGTGGTATCAAACTTGAAAATATCCGTGAATATGCACTTACCGGTGTAGATTTTATTTCTGTCGGAGCCATTACCCATCATATCAACAGCCTTGACCTGAGCCTTAAAGCTATGTGATGAGAAAGAAACCCCACATAAAAAAGAAATTCGATATCGTTGAAAAGTTAAAATCATCAAGGCTATTCAGGGTTTTTCGTATAATAACAAAAAAAATAATACTCCCGGGTTTTGATGAAGTTCCCTTGTATGACGTAATTGTATTTTTCGTAAAAGGCTTGTCAGACGGAGCAATCACCACCCGTGCCAGCTCGGTGGCCTTTAAGTTTTTTATTGCCATGTTTCCTGCCATAATTTTTTTATTTACACTTATCCCCTATATTCCAATAGAAAATTTTCAGATAACACTGCTTCAAACTATCCGGACTGCCTTGCCTGAGAATGTTAATGTCATGATAAACGAAACAATTACCGACATCATATCCAGGCAGCACGGTGGATTGCTTTCTCTAGGATTTATCCTTGCCATGTATTTTGCTTCAAACGGGATACTGGGAGTTATCACTGCATTTAATGCTACAACTCATGTGATAGAAACACGTAAATTATGGCAACAATATGCCATCTCCATCTTATTAATGTTCATAATAACACTCATAGTGATCTTATCTATAGCTTTGATAATGCTCGGCACTACCGGACTGGAATACCTCATTTCTGCTCATATCATTGAAGAAAGTGTGCTGCTTTTCATCCTGAAGATTACAAAATGGATTATCATTGTGCTGATGATATTTTTTGCCGTTTCGTTTCTTTATTACCTTGGCCCCGCAAAAAAAAGACAGTTTCGTTTCATTTCGGCAGGTTCAACGCTGGCAACCGTTCTTTTTATTATCACCACCATTGGGTTCAAATATTATGTCAATAATTTCGCAAGTTATAATGCCGTTTACGGATCCATCGGAACAATAATCGTAATTTTAATGTGGCTCTATTTAAATTCTATTGCACTCCTTGTTGGTTTTGAATTAAACGCAAGTATTTTACATGCAAAGAGATCAAAGTCCAGTATATTGAAGCCGCCCGTTATCAAGCTTTAAACCTTGAGCATCCAGGCTGTGTTATTATTTTGTTCCATAAATTTTCTCAAATTTTTCTTTCCCTATTAAATCCTGAAGGCGTTTCTGATCTTTTTCAGAAAGCTGAAATGAGTTGGCACGCTGATACCGCTTGTTGTGATAAATATCTTCGGCATGTTTTATCAAATCTCTCGGAGGTTTATTAAAAGGTTTGCAATGCGTGTACGTTTCTTTTATCAGGTCCAGCGTTTCATCGGAGTACCAGATGCGGCCTGCATTGAATTCATTCAGGAAGGTTTCGTGTGAAAAAACATCCTCCCATTTAAGCTGAAAATACTCATAAAATATTCGTTCCCGTTCTTTGAGAAAGCCCGGGTTACAGTCGTTGGTGCGTTTGATGTTGCGCAAAGTTTTTTGTGGATTTCCCATGTCTACCCAGCGAAAATCACGGGGGGCAAAGTCGCCATAGGAATCGAGCCAGTCGTGGATCAGTTCAAGCAGCCTGTCCCAGCCACGACAAACCGCATCCCAGCGGTTTTGAACAGGGGCATAATACCAATCCAGCCGGATGCGTTCCAACCCGAAAAGAAATGTATCAGGAGCTATAAAAGCAGATTGCTCAGCCAGTTCATCATAGACCTTTATCAACTCATCCGTTTTTTGAAGCTGAACCGGTAATGAGAATATTTCATTGAAGGTTTTTTCTTCCACCAGGCCTTCCCGTGTCATGGCTCCGCCTTCGAGCAATTTATACAAGCCTTTTTCTTCGCATATCCTGAGAAATACGGGGTACGAAATGCCCGACCTGCCAAGGTCTATAATTAGTTTCATCGTATCATGCAATGATTTTTGCCGGGGCTCTTTTTCGTAACTTTTTAAAGAACTTTCATAAGCAGCCAGCGTTTGTTCCATCAATTCTTCATCGCTGCTGATTTTTGCATATTGTTTTGCCGCCATTTCACCGGCAACCTCTGCATATAAATTGCTGAAATTCACAAAAAGTCCTTCTGTGGTAAGTTTTGCCGAAAAAGAACTTAAATCATCCATCTCCAGGGCAAGTTGCTCCATGCGGTCGAGGGTAGTTTTTAATTTTTCGAAAGCATTGCCTGTGGCCTTCTTTTCAAATAAATCCTGGTACATATTCCGGAAAGTTCCCAGTATCGAATCTGCGTATTGTTTTTCTACCGGCATATCAAATCCCCCTGTAAGTTTTAAACTGCTGTATCCGTTTTTTTACTATTTCGTCGGGAACCGGAATAAGCCGGCGGTGGCGGTCTTCCCATATCAGATCAACATCGAATTTCCATTCCGGCTGCCATTTCTGTGATTCGGGCACCATTACCTCCTGCCATAATTTTTTTCCTTCAGCGATGGTTTCGTTCACCCATTCTTCATGAATCTCTTTTTGCCATTCGTCCGGTATTTCGGCATTTTGCCACACTTCAATATTTTCAATGGCCATAAAATCACTGTAAAAATATGAGGTCATCAGGTCAATGGCAATCTCAATTCCTACGGCCGCTTCAATTTCGTTGGCTCTTTTGGTAAGTTCGTTCACCGACTGCACCGTTTCTATCATCGCGAGGGTTTGCTCCGGCGCTTTTTTACGGATGAATTCTTTGATGTTTTCATACAGTTCTTTACGTGCCAGGGATTTATCTTTTGTCAGCGCCACTGCGTTTTTCAAAGGCAGGTTTTCGTCACCCAGTTTTGAACGGAATTCTTCAAGGTTTTCGCAGCTATTAAGCGCCTCATACATCCTTTTTTCCGATTCGTAACTGTTCTGGTAAAGCGGATTGTCTTTATATTTATTCATCCGTAGGTTATAATAATCCAGGTATTCCTGAAGGCGCTGATCCATATGATTTTTTTTAGTAAATATATATGATTTTTGCCACTAAGGCACGAAGACACAAAGATGAACAAAAAAAAATTATTCGATTTCAATAAATTATTGCATTTTTGTGTTTCAAAACAGGCAATAATATGATATTTCAACCTTTTCTGCAGGAAAAAAAACCTTATATAAAATTGTTTAATTTCATCCTGATAATTGTATGCAGTTTGTTCCTTGTCAATATGATCGGATTGCTACTGGCGGTGCCTTTTTACGGAAAGTCTTTTATGGAAAACCTTACAGGTGTTTATAATTATTCCGACCCCATGGTTATTTCAAAATTAAAATACCTGCAGATCGTCAATCAGCTTGCGTTGTTTATAGTGCCGGTGCTGATTTTTGCGATGTTTGCAGGAAAAAGCATCCCGGACTATCTGAAACTGAACCGGAAGATAAACCTGTTTCCGCTGATGATTGGAATAAGTATCATTGCTGCCTGCATGCCTTTCATCAACTGGCTTGGCGAAGTGAACGGGAACATGAACCTGCCGCATCAGCTTGGCGGCATTGAAGAATGGATGCGAACTTCAGAAAACGAAGCCGCCACACTGACCGGCGCTTTTTTAGGTACTGCTAACTGTGGTAGTTTTCTCATTAACATCCTGATGATAGCCATTTTACCAGCTGTAGGTGAGGAGTTTTTTTTCAGGGGTGTATTACAACGCTTATTTTCGGAATGGTTCAAAAATGCACATGTAGCAATCATTGTTACTGCATTTATCTTCAGCGCGATTCATATGCAGTTTTATGGATTTATTCCACGTTTTGTGCTTGGCCTGTTTCTGGGGTATGCATTTTACTGGTCGGGAACACTTTGGGTACCAATTATTATTCATTTTATAAATAACGGAATGACGGTACTCATAGCCTTTCTGTCGGCCAGAGGAACTGTCAGTGCTGACTACGAAACTTTCGGGAGTTCTGATAATATGTATGTTATTATCGCCAGCGCTGCTGCAGTTACTCTGATGATGTTTTTATTTTATCGTCTTCGAAAACCTGAAAAGATTAATTAAAGCACATTCAGCAATTGTTCCCTGATCTTCTCCAGTTCGTCTTTCATTTCTATCACGATTTTCTGAATATTTGAGTCGTTGGCTTTCGAGCCCAGCGTATTGATTTCCCGGCCGATTTCCTGTGTAATAAATCCCATCTTGCGCCCGTTTGAAACATCTTCTTTCATGGTTTCCAGAAAATAGGTACAGTGTTTTTGAAGGCGCACTTTTTCTTCGGTAAAATCCATTTTTTCAAGAAAATAGATCAGCTCTTGTTCCAGGCGGTTGTTGTCAATTTTATCAGGGGCTATGGCTGCGGCTATATTGGTCTGGATGCGCTGCCGGATCTGTAATATGCGATCTTTTTCAAAAGGTTCGATCCGCTGTATTCCCTGTTGAATAAGTGAAACGCGTTGCGCCATATCATTTTTCAATACATTTCCTTCGTTCAGGCGGAACTCATCCATCAGTTGTACCGCTTTTTCAACATCTTTATAAATTACAGCCCACTCGTCATCATTCAGTTCTTCAACGGGGGTCTTCACTACGTCGGGCATGCGCACCAGCAAAGGCAATATATCTTCGGGCATCGGCAATGCAAGTTCTGCGGAAAGCTGTTTGATCTCTTCGTGATACCTTGCTGCCTGTTCTTTATTCAACGAAAAATTCCCGGCTGTATGTGTTTGTTCGAGATTTATGTAACAGTCGATTTTTCCTCGTTCCAGTTGTTTTGAGATCAATGAACGCACCTCTGTTTCCTTGTCCCTGAACATGGCCGGCAGCTTGATATTAAGGTCGAGTTGTTTGCTGTTTACCGATTTAACTTCGATGGTAACTTTTTTGTCCGGCAGTTCGCAAGTAGCTTTGCCGTAACCCGTCATTGATTTCATAAATAGTGTTTTGATTCATACAAATGTAGGAAATATCCGGGAATGTTTTATGTTGTTTTTTCAGGGCTAAAGCCCCGATAAAAATAATTATTGAATAGAGGCTGTCTCAAAAGTCCTTTGTGCACCTTTGTGCAAACCTTTGATCTTCTTTGTGGTAAAATAAATAATTGAACCACAAAGTCCGCCGTGGCGGACACCAAGTACACACTAAGGTTCACTAAGGCTAACCACACTAAAATTACAACTTTTGAGACAGCCTCTTATTAATGAAACCTATCATTGTACAAAGGCTTTAGCCGTATAACATTGAATTGCAATTTTTATCCTAAATTTGAGTTTTTAAAATATCCTGTTTTATTGGTAAATTAGCACTATCCTTTTGCTTAAAGCTTGAAAAAATCACTTTACATATTTTTACTGTTCTGTCTTACGGGAATAAATCTCTATGCACAGGATTTTTCGAATTTCAGGATAAAAAGCATCCCTGCTGATAACGACACCTTAACACTGGATTCGTTGAGCCTGATCTCGGGTTCCATTATTATCACCACCACAGAAAATTTTGTTCCCGACACTGCAAAATATAAGGTTGACTACGCTAAAGCATTACTTATTTTTACGGATACCGTCTATTTCCAAAAAGTAATAAAAAACAAAACATTCAGCATTTCTTACAGGGTGTTTCCGATTTCTTTTGCAGCGGTACAACGGCATAAAAAAACCAGCATTATCAACAGCCCGGTACAGGAAATCACCAACCCTTTTTTATATAAATATGAGACTACCACCGAAGACGTTTTCAAATGGGGAGCCCTGAACCGGAGCGGTAATATCTCGCGCGGGGTCTCCTTCGGAAATAATCAGGACCTGGTTGTAAACTCGAGCCTGAATCTTCAGCTTTCAGGTTATCTTTCAGATGATATACAAGTATTGGCAGCCATCACCGATAACAACATTCCTATTCAGCCCGATGGCAACACCCAGCAGCTGCAGGAGTTTGACAAGGTTTTTATTCAGCTCTTCAACAAAAACAATAAACTAATTGCCGGTGATTTTGAAACAGGGCCTCCGAAAAGCTATTTCATGAATTTTTATAAAAAAGCACAGGGGGCACTTATAGAATCAAACATTTTAATTCCTTCAAAAAAGAAAGAAGAAAACCTGATAAAACTGAGGCTGGAAGGCTGCGGGGCCTTATCAAAAGGAAGGTATGCCCGGAATGTAATTGCCGTTCTCGAAGGAAACCAGGGACCTTATAAACTTACGGGCGTGAATAACGAAAATTATATTATCGTACTGGCAGGCACGGAACGGGTATATATTGACGGGTTACTGCTTACCCGCGGGCAAGAGAACGATTATGTAATCGATTATAATTTAGGTGAAGTCACGTTCATGCCAAAAAACATCATGACTAAAGACAAGCGCGTGGTGGTGGAATTTGAATATACCGACCGCTATTATGCCCGTACCCTATTTTTTGTCGGAGCCGGCGTGGAATATAAAAAACTGAATGTACGCTTTAACTATTATTCGGAACAGGACCTGAAAAACCAGCCGTTGTTGCAGGATCTGACAGAAAGCGAAAAAATATTGTTCTCGAATATCGGCGACAGCGTTCAGTTGGCGGTAGTTCCAAATGTTGACAGTATTGAATTTTCAAGCACTTATGTCATGTACAAAATGGTGGACACAACGGTAAATTCCGTTTTATATGATTCTGTTTTTGTTTACTCCACCAGCGCCGACAGTGCTTTTTACCGGCTTGGGTTCTCGTTTATGGGTGCAGGAAGAGGTAACTATGTTTTAATACAAAGTTCGGCCAATGGAAGGGTTTTTAAATGGGTGGCCCCGCAAGGCGGTGTGCCTTCGGGAGATTATGAACCGGTAACGCTGCTGATCGCACCAAAAAAAGTACAGATGTACACGCTGGGTGGTGATTATACTTTCGGAAAAACAACAAAGCTCATTGTTGAAACGGCATTGAGCAATAATAATAAAAACCTGTTTTCATCGGCAGACAAAAAAGACGATATGGGTTATGCTGTGAAAACCACTATTACCAACGCCATCCCTTTTGCAAAAAAAAACAAAAACGAATGGAAGTTTATCGCAGACGCCAGTAACGAATGGGTAAGCAAAAATTTTTCGCCTATTGAACAATACCGTCCGGTGGAATTTTCACGCGACTGGAACGCTTCTTCCGTCAAGCCTTCAGATGAAAATATCAGCGGGTTGAAAATCGGAGTGCAAAACAAAATAAACCAGTTTGCTTTGTATCAGTTTAAATATTACGCTCATGGCAGCAGCTATTCCGGCATTCAAAACCAGCTTGACATTGCTGAAGATTATAAAAACTTCTTTCTTACATTCAACGGCAGCTACCTGACAAGCAACACCCCGGCTTATAAAACCGTTTACTTCAAACAAAAGGCCCAGCTGATCAAAAAGTTTAAATGGTTTTCTGTCGGGGTGCGTGAAGAACAAGAGCATAACATGTTCAACTTAAAAACTTCAGATTCCTTGCTGAGCAGCAGTTTTGCCTTCAATATTTACGAAGCTTTTTTAGGCAGTCCCGACTCGGCAAAGAACAAATATAAAATAAGCTATAAAAAACGTTATGATTACCTGCCCCTGAACAACGATCTGTCTCTTGCCACCGATGCCGATGATTTCAATCTGGGAGTCGAGCTGGCAAAAAACCCTAAAAACACGCTTAAAATAAGCGCCACCTATAGGATGCTGAAAGTAAAGGACACATCTTTAAGCCTGGTAAAGCCTGACAATATGCTTATAGGAAGAATAGAATATTATACAAGGCTGTTAAAAAACGTTATCCTGTCAACCACCTATTATGAAGTTGGTTCGGGCATGGAGGAAAAGAAAGATTATTCCTATCTTGAAGTTACGCCGGGGCAGGGTGTTTATGTCTGGACGGATTACAATGAGGACGGGGTAAAGCAACTCAACGAGTTTGATGTCGCCGCTTTTAAAGATCAGGCAAACTACATCCGCATTTTTACGCCCACCTATGAATATATCAAGACTTACTCGAATCAGTTCAGTGAAGCAATAACCATTGACCCCGGCGTTGTTTGGAAAAACAAAAAAGGTATCAGACAATTCGTCTCGCGTTTTTCGCTGCAATCTTCTTACAGTGTGAGTCACAAAAGCACCAACTCAAATCTTTTGCAGGCATACAACCCGTTTATGTTCCGGCTGAACGATACGTCGCTGATGTCGACTGCTACCACATTTAAATCGGTGTTGTTTTTCAATAAAAGCAACCCTAAGATCGCCACCGAAGTATCTTACCAGCTTAACAATTCAAAAATGCTGCTGCTCAATGGTTTTGAATCACGTTCACAGCAATCATACGGTATAAAAGTGCGGTGGAATATTACCCGTAAATTTTATACAAATATTGAATTTCTCCAGGGAATCAAAAATTATGAGTCGGAATATTTCACAACTAAAAATTACGATCTGTCCTACTGGGAAATTCAGCCGAAATTCATTTTTCAGCCGGGCAACAAATTCCGCATCAGCCTCACATATAACTATTCTGATAAACGAAATACAGCTGTTTCGCCCAATGAACGCGCACTGAATCACAACTTCGGCCTCGAAAGCAAGTACAATTTCCCGGGAAAGGGAACCTTGCAGGCTAAAGTCAATTATATTAATATCGCTTATAACGCATCCGACAATACTTCGCTGGCATATGAAATGCTCGGCGGATTAAAGAACGGACAGAACGTAACCTGGGGATTGACATTTCAGCGAAACCTGGGCAACAACATGCAACTTGACCTTATTTACGACGGCCGCAAAACCGGAACTAATAAAATAGTTCATATGGGAAGTGTGCAGATAAGGGCGTATTTTTAATTTACAGCTTTCAAACACACCAAAGCTATGATATTATTACCTTTGAACTACTATCCAGCCTGAATTTTTCCATTAAGCATAACTTATTAAAAAATGCCATTTTTTTTTGATTTAGGTGTTCATTTCTTTTGCTTGTCCAAAAGAAACGAACCAAAGAAAAGTACCGCCCAGACGATGCTTCAGCCCGCCTGAACGAATGTTCATTCGGGCAGGCCCACTCTCAGAAAATATTGAAAATCTATTCAAAGTAGTTCCGTCCGCAAAAGCGGACGGAAGACGCCGTTGGCGCCTTTGAAGATTTTCTAATATTTTCTGATTCACGCCAACACTGGCCCGCCGTCTGGGCATGCCGACGCACTTTGTTTCTACGAAACAATATAAGGTTTGATAAAGTATCTAATAATTCAATGAAATTTTGAATTTATTGAAATTCAGGTATTTCTATTTAGTTAAATTGAATTTTGTCCATTAAGCCATAAAGGCTTTACTCCTTAATAATATGAACTACGGTGCGTCGGTTTTTCTGACGGCCGTCATCGGAATCATTGGAAGCCACGGGTTGTGTGTCGCCATATCCTTGTGTTGTTATTCTTGTGGCAGCTATACTATGATTGACCAGGTAATTTTTTACTGAATTGGCGCGGTTAAGCGAAAGCTTAAGGTTTGATTCGGGCGTGCCCACATTGTCCGTATGCCCCGCTATTTCTATAATCAGCGTGGGTTTAAGTTTCATGACCTCTGCCAGATCGTTGAGTGTTTTAAATGATTCTGCGCGAAGTGTGGATTTTCCGGTGTCAAAAAACACATTTTCAAGGGTGAACACCTTTGGCGGGTCATATTTTATATCAAGCTGGTACGTAAGGTTTCCTTCCTGGTTGGGGATTGATACCTGTTTATATTTTTCTTCACCGCCGAAGATTTTATATTTTACAGTGTACGTATCACCTTCTGGTATCAGCACCGAGAATTTTCCTTTTACATCCGTGGTTCCGGAAAAGGTTTTCTTGTTTATTTGTCCGGTCAAGGTGATTACATCACCGGCTCTTGGTTTGTCATCCAGGCTGCTGACAATAACATTCAGCAAGGCGTTGGTTTCTGTGGGTTCCAATTGCTGAGCCTTGATAAAAGCCGGAATCAGAAATAAAAAGATAAAAAACGTATATCTGTTCATTATCATAATGCATATTTTTAATTAATAAAACGCAATGCTATTCTGATTATTATAAACTTAACCCTTGTGAAAAATTAAAGGCGCGAAATGATTCGCGCCTTTAATTAATTCAATTAACAGTAAATTATTTTTGTGGCGGTTGTTCGTGCGTACATGCCTTATTAATGGTAGCATCCGATTTTGTATCTTCAGTAGTATAGCCTATAGTTTCAATAGCTTTAACCAGTTTTTTCCTGTCGGTTTTACCATCCACATATTTAACCGTGACAATTTTAGTATCTACGTCAGCAACAACGCTGGTCACACCTTCTGATTTCATCAGCTCTTTTTCGATAAGCGCTTTTCCGTTCACACAATGAAATCCGGTTTTAATTTTTTCTTCTTTAATGACTTGCCCGGTTTGACCAAAAGCACTACCGGCAAAACAAAACAGTACTGCCAGGACCAATAGATTTAAAAGTTGTTTTTTCATATTATTACAGTTTTTAATTATTTTTCAAGTTTAAAAGTTGTTGTCCCAATAACATTGTTATCGGCAAAAATATCCACGGTATAGGTTCCCGGAGTTAACTCTTTGGTTTTATTCCAGTATAAGCACACATCTACCGGTTTATTATTGTAAGCAATTTGTTCTTTGCCGGAATACTGCAATTTTTTACCGTTATAATCGAATGAGAACTCATCACCTTCACCCTGGGCCAAAATATCGCCGTTTGGATTGGCCACCCTGAGGTACACTGTTTTATTCCCTGCGGCAGCTATAGCATTTTCACCGATGGTAAAACATACACGAATTTTTTCAACTCTTTTGGTTCGCTGAGTAGGGATTTCTTTCACTTTATTTCTAATAAAAATACCATCTGCATTGATATCGTATGAAGTAAGAACAGCTCCTTTGTTAACAGTTTCGGAGAGGTCCTTGTTCTCGGAGGTCAGCTGAACATTTTCGGTGGTCGTTGAATCAAGAACAGTTTTAATATTAAAGTTTTCCTCAACCAGGTCTTTATTTTGTTTTTTCAGCTCCGTGATCTGCTGTTCGTATTCTTTCAGGCGGGTTTCCATTGATGCAACCTGGTTTTTGTATTTTGCTATAGACCCTTCAGAATTCTTGATTTTATTCAGAAGTTTTTCAACATGCGCTTTTTCCTCATTAAACATTTCGGATAGCTGTGCATTATCTTTTGAAAGCTGATCGTATTCCTTTTTCAGGTTTTCAAGCTTAGAGATTACCTGATCTTTTTCAGCATTTACATTAACAATGGTATCATTTTGCAAGGTTATGGTTTTATGGCTGCTGATCAACTGCCATGTCAAAATAGCGCAGGCTACCAATAAAATAATTGACAGGTACAGAAAAAGATTGGGTTTTTTCTTTTTTTCGCTAGTTGTTTCCATACTTTTAATTTTTAGTTATTACTATTTACAATTATTTAAGTGTCAGCTGAGTCTGTCCGATTTCTTTTCCTTCGGTAAACACAGCAATATGATAGGTTCCCGGAACAATCCGGTCGGTTTTTTCATAATACAAATTGACGGTTATCGGGCTTCCCTTGTAATAAACCTGTTCCTGCAAGGAATACATGATCTCCTTGCCATCATATTCGAAAGAATTTCCTTCGTTCAGGATTTCATTATCCGGGCGAGCGATACGGACATAAACCGTTTTCAGGCCTTCAGAAACCAATGGATTTTTAGATAAGGTAAACGATATTTTTATTTTATCCACCCTCTTGGCTTTGTCTTCTAATTCTTCTTTTTTTCCGCCCTGTCTTAATTTAATTCCAATAGCACTCAACGTATGTGCCTGCAGGTAGGCCGCACTATTTATTTGCTCTTTTAATGCTTCCTTATCTTTTTCAAGCAGCTGGCTCTTATTTTGTTCTGCTAAAATATTGTCCTGCATACCTTTTACCTCAGTTTTCAGGTTTTCATTTTCTTTGAGAAGCTTATCAATCTGCGCCACATAATCCTGTGTTATGCCACGAAGGTAATCGAGCTTACGCTGAATCTGGCGTTTGCCGGCATTACTTTCAATCAGCTTCTGGATCTCCGCAGCCTGTGCCTGGATGGTACTGTCTTTTAGCGTCAGATCAGCCGTTAAATTTCCGTATTCAGTACGGATTTTTTCATGTTCAGTAAGCAGCGAATCTAGCTCACCCTGCAAAAGGTTACGTTCAGTAATTGCTGTTTCTTTTTCAATGATAAAAGTATTAACTTTGGAACGGCTTGTAATTAATAAAATTAACAGCGCAAGAATAATAACCGATTCAATGCCGATAATTATTTTAAATTTAGTTGTTTTAGGTTTATTTTCGCCTGCAGTATCCATCACTTAATTTTTTTTGCAAAATTACGACTTTTTATTAATAATTTTAAAGAATCCGCTCAAATAACATAACACAAGGTGTCATATATTTACGATTTCTTTTCATTATTCTTCTCACGCATTTGTTATTCATGCGAAAATACACTTTTAAAGCATGAGGAAGTACTATGCAGCTATTGCCTCCATCAGCTTCCAAAGACAAATTTCGAGAAGGATGAAGACAACCCGGTTGTCCGGATATTCTGGGGAAGGGTAAATATCAACCATGCGTCGTCCATGTATTATTTTTCAAAAGGCAGCAAAGTCCAGCACCTGATGCATCAATTGAAATATAAGGGCAAAAAAGAAATCGGGCTTTATCTGGGGAAACTATATGGTGACAGCCTGCAAAAATCTCCTTTCTATAATAGTGTTGACGTTATTATTCCCGTTCCGCTTCATCCCAAGAGACTAAGAAAACGCGGCTACAACCAGAGTGAAATGTTTGCCCGCGGACTAGCCGGGTCGTTTTCAAAACCTTTTGATGTTAAAGCACTTGTCAGGACATATGCTTCAGAAACACAGACAAAAAAATCACGTTTCAGGCGGTGGGAAAATGTAAAAGAAATTTTCGCATTGAAAAATCATCAGCATCTTATCAATAAGCACATCCTGCTTGTTGATGATGTGGTGACAACAGGTGCCACACTCGACGCATGCGCAGCCATACTTCTGAATATTCCGGGTGTTAAAATAAGTATCGCGACTATTGCCTGCGCCATCCGATAATACCGATTATCAGTAGTTTAAAATTTAGAAAAGTGATTATAACTTTTATCAAAAGCTGGATCATTTATTTACAAATTTCACATAATACTTTTTTGCATTCCCAAAAAAGTATTCAAAAAAGGGCAGTCCTGACGAATGCTTCGACGCGCCTGCCCGAATGAATATTCGTTCAGGCGGGCTCTAAAAAAAACAAGAAAATCTAAAAAAGTAGTCTGTCCGGTACCGGACAGAAACGCCTACGGCGCCTTTTTTGATTTTCTAAATTTTTTTCATTCACAGCCTACACACGCCGCCGTCAGGACAATCCCGCCCGCCAAAATTTTCCATAAATAATGATGACAGATATTGACTTCTAAGACTTTAAGTAGAGTTATATAGATTGGAAAAAACAATATAATCCTCCCAAAACCTTCGGAATGGCAACACACGTTTGAACTTCCGCCTTGACGGATATTTAAAGCATCGGCATTACCTATGTAAGAATTTGTAGTACGTCTTTGGACTATCTACAATTCACTTTGGTATAATTATAACTTGGTTGCCAATACCGCTGTTTTCTTGTAATGATTTACTTTCCCGGTCATGTCGAGCATTTCAACATAAACAATGTAAATCCCGATATTGGCTTTCAGACGGGCTTCATTTATACCATCCCAAGTGTAAACATTTTCGCCAGACATCAGCTGGTTTTTTATCAGGTATTTTATCAGGCGGCCTTTTGAGTCGTAGATAGTGATATTCAGCATTGTTCCTGGTGCATCCGTTTTACAGCGAATATTAAGCAGGTCATTGTATCCATCATTGTCCGGAGAAAATATTTCTGGGTCAATGGTGACATTTCCGTCTTGTGCTTCATCAATCATAAACTGCGAATTAAGGTAAGCAGGCGTTGCAAATCCTACGGGTTCCGATGCTGAATGCCAGTTTGTGATTTCGCTGGCAGGACGATCGTAGCTGACGCGTTCGAGCGAAACGCCGTTGGTAGAATTAAGCAACGGAAATTGCATATCTGAGGTGTACGACATGGCATCTATCACAGTATCTGTTTTCGTTGCCAGGATCACAGTGCCTTCATCATTGTTCATTGAAGGAAATGATTCTATGGCAATAAAATTATACGGACTAGTTGTGTAATACTGACTTTTAACGGCATCCGGGTCTGTGGTAAGCACCGTGTAACTGCCCGGAAAGCTCAAAAAGTTGTCGTAGGTAATCCAGGCCGAATCTGTCAGTGATAAGAGATTCAGGTCGGCAAAATCCAAAATTTTATTGGAGCGGTTATAGATTTCAACAAAATCAACTCCGCCGTCTCTTGGGTCTGCCAATATTTCATTTATCACCAAATCTGCAGAATCAGCTGTAACGGGAATGGCAAATTTCAGTGTTTGATCTGCCCCAATTTTGTTACCGGCACAATCGAATATGCTGTCCGAAATCGTAAGCAAATAAATGATATTTTGTTGAAAATTCTGAACAAAGTATAGCTCAGCACATTTATTGTCGGGGTATGCCAATCTTATCATAAAAGGATTTCCGACGCTGTTGTCCACACTATACTTTGCAATATCTTTCATAGAAACGCTATCCAGGGTTTCATTAAAATATATTTTCACACGGTTTAAATAATAACGGCTTGCTGAGGCCCTGACAGGTAAAGGCAGGTTATGATCCGGGTTACTGGCCGATACAGAATTTATCTTACCGGGTGTGCCTCCGCTTGGGTCTAAAGAAGCCCTCCAGTTCGCTTTTTCACCGCAGGGGTTAAAAGGGTCGATCTGTTCAAGCGACCATCCGCCTTCATCTTTTGTAGTGTTCTGATACCATTTGTCGCTGAAGTCCACAAAAGATATCATATGAGATAAACTATCCAGTAGCATCACCACCTGGCCGGTATTTGAAAGTGAAAAACCACTTACTTCTGCAACCTGGCCATAACTTTTAAATGAAGGTGAATTTCCTTCCCCGGTAATTATCAAATACCCGCCGGGTTCAATACCCACATCAGGCAAGTCTTTCTTTGAACCGGAAAGGCTGATTTTAAAACCCGACAAGCTTATTGGGAACGCAGATTTATTGTACAACTCAAGGTACTCGGCATCCGGAAGCCCAACCGGAGGGTCGGGGTCGGCCATCAGCTCATTAATCACTAAATCATAGGGTTTTACATCATATAATGCAAAGCTTTTAGAACTATTTATTGAATGATTCCCTGCACAATCAGTGATGGTATCAGAAAAAGTAAGTGTGTAAATAATATTTTGCAAAATGGTGTCCGAAAAAACAAGAACAGCTTTTTTATAATCTGGAGCAATTAGGGTTACAGAAATAGGTTTTCCTATTCCGTTATCAATAAAATAATTTGATGTATCTGAAATCGCCAGGTTTACAAGGGTTTCGTTAAAAATAACCTCCAGTGTATTTACATTAATTACCCTGATATTTTTCATAAAAGGCAACAAGGTATCGGGATTAGGAAAATACACAGAATTTTTCTTTCCCGGCGTTCCTCCTGATAAATCAACAGCCGCTTTCCAATTGTCGGTTTCACCGCATGGATTTGAAGGGTCTATTTGTTCTATCGACCATCCGCCATCCATTTTATCACTATCACGATACCAACTATCACTGTAATTAATAAAGTGAATCATGTCTCCGTTTTTGTTTTTCAGCATCAAAGTGGTCCCTGCATTTGTAAGGGCAAATGAAGAAAGTCCGATGCATGGGCCAAAGGCTGAAAGAAAAGGCACTGCGGTATTTCCGGAAATAATCAAAAAACTATCGGGTAAAATAGTAATATCAGGCAATGTATGCACGGTGGAACCGATGGTCAGAGTCCAGTTGCCCAGGTTGAGGGGAATTATTGTTCTATTGTACAACTCAAGGTATTCATAAGCAGGTAATGCAACCTGCGGATCAGGATCGGCCATGATTTCGTTGAAAACCACATCGAAAGCCGCCCCGTCATAAAATGAAAAGGGGAGTGTATCAGGTGAGATAATATTTCCTGCTAAATCCTGGACATTTGAAACAGCTAATGAATAAATAATTCCTTCGGAAAAAGCTGCGGAAAAAGTTAAATGTACCAAAGACAGATTACTCACATCCAGGTTCGCTAATGAAGGGCTCCCAAATCCGGGGACAACATAATTGTTGAAATTTTCAGCTGTTGTCTGTTCAACATTTTCAGTAAATAATACGTCCAGCTGTGTGGTTGAAATAACAGCAACAGATTGTACTTCAGGAGGTATCGTATCATAAATTATAGGCCCGACATAAAAATCGTCAAAATAATACAGGTTGTATCTTGAAGCAGTGCTGTATTCAGCATAAACACCAAAATACCCGGTTGATGTGAACGTATTGTCGGTAATGCTTCCTTCGGAAACATAATTATAACCTCCTGTATTGTCGGAAAATATTTGCCAGTTTCCTGCATTATCACGGGTAACTTTTATACGAACTTTAACATTCCCTGTACCTAGCGAGGTTGTTCCGGTAAAAAGTTCTGTAAGAGTGGTACCTGTTTGTTTGTAAAATTTAATATAATCAGCGGTAGTGTTTCCTATATGAATATAATAACCATCTAATGAGCCATTAAGGTTGTTTGAAGATGATGTGAGGTAAACCCTTGCAAAGGTTGTAGCAGTAGGATTAAACTTTAAATCCACGAGAAACGACCATTCAGTCTCGTTGACAAGGGTATTGGGAGTTGAAAGGTAGATTTTACTTCCGGCAACATTAGGTCCATTGCTCTGCAATTGATTGGCCGTTACTAAAAAATAAATGCTATCTCCGGCCCAAACAGGATTTGAAGTAAAATCTCCGTCACTAAAATCGTCTGTCACCTGCGAGCAAACAAACACAGGCAACAAGAGAAGAAGAAAAAATATTTTTTTCATAAAAATAAATTATGGACTAAAGTAATAAAAAAAAACCACCCTCTGTGAAAAGGATGGTTTCTTTTATTATAAAAAGATTTATCTGATAATTGTCACTGTACCGTGATAGTTCACCACTTCAACACATTCAAGTGACTCGCCGTAATTAACGGTTAACACATAAAAATATACTCCGTCGGCACTTTTTTCTCCGTCCCAACAATTGGTTCCGACGACACTACCATCCTCCATGGGATGACAGTCATAGTTATTGGACTCATAAATTTTCTTTCCCCACCTGTTATAAATCTGAAGTTCACTACCGGGAAAATTCTCTATTCCTTTAATTGCAAAAGCATCATTATGATAATCGTTATTAGGAGTAATGATATTATACAATTCGAGTTCACAGTTTTTAGCTGTAACAATGCGGGCGTCACTAACGACAGTACAGCCCTGAACAGCAACGCTAACGGTATAATCAACCCCGGGGGTTATGCAGCCAAAGTCAACTGTACGTGTAGTCTGTCCGTTGAGGGGCGTTACCGGGTCGGTTGACCACAAATAAGAATAAAAGAACTGATCCAGAAATCCGTCCTGATCTTTAACTGTCATGTTCATATGGTTAAAGCTGCAAATCGTTGTATCAGGTCCGATAGTAATCACAGGTTCCGGGATAATTGTAACAATAATCTCATCCGTAACTTCGCAATTATAGCCAAATTCCTCGGCAACAGTTACAGAATAGGTTCCTGTAGTACTAACATTAATAGATTGCGATGTAGCACTTGTAGACCATTCGTACTGAAAACCTATATTTCCTGCATTAAGTTGTATGGGCACAATGCTGCATATGTCAGGCCCCAGGTCAACGGGGGCAGGTTGTTCAAGAACTTTAATATACACCGTATCGAACGAGGTACATGCCATGGTATTCGCATCATTATAATTCCCTACCTGAACAATATAATATCCTGTTGAAGAAACAGGCTGGGTTTGTGTGACGTTTCCGGTTGACCAAGCCCAGGCATCGGCGGGGCCGGCATCAAGTACATAATTGATGTTATTTCCGCATAGAACAGTATCTGGCCCTAAACTAAAGACGGGTGTCTGAACCACCTGTATTGATAATGTGGTATCATAGGAGCAACCGAAAATATCCGTAACTGTAACTGTGTACTGGAAAGTACCACCCGAATCAGGGATAACCCTGATCGTACTGTCGTTGATAATACTGAAAAATGAGCCATCCCAGGTAACTGTGTCTATAGGAACCTGATATCCCCAACCAACAGGTAACAGAGCGGGGTCAAGGTTCAGCTCCCACCAGAAAATATATCCGTTATCTATACCAAAGTCATCACATATTTCGATATTCCACGTTCCGTTCAGCGGACAACCGACCAGGCCGTTTAAAGGATTGTTAGAAGTAATATAATTTGTATTATTTACGGTATTCGTAGAATCGATAGGGCTTACACCATTAGATAAGGCATCCAACGTACCATGCTGAGGATAAACCTCCGACCAGCAATAAGTCCATCCAACGCCATAAGGATTATTGGCCTGGTCGCATCCGTTATCATATGAACCATGACTGGCTCCTCCATAGGGTTCTCCCATATATGCGCCACCCGAGTGTGTATTTGGGTCCAGTGTAACAGATTGTCCATTAGGGCAAATAATTCTAAATCCAAGGTCACCGGTATAGGAATGTTCCATATTTACGCAAATGGATAATATGTCGGCCCCGCTTGTAATTGTAGCTCCGGGAGCAAAAGCCATAAATTGTACAAACGTATTATAACATTGTACCGGGCAAGATGGCCCGTCAGGAATAAACAGCGTGCTGTCAAATTTTTCACTGGCCGATTGTACGGAAGAAATAGGTTCCACTACGACAACAGAACCAGCATTGTACCCAATAGTAACATATGTGGTATCGGTGCTGGAACACAAATCCGGCAACGGGTTGATTTCAGCAAAAGGGCTTTGAGAAATTCTCACTCTTCCGCCAAGGTAATTTGTATTAACACAACCTCTGGAATCGACTATAGATAATCCGATATCATAACCCCTGACAAGTGTGTATGTGTGAGTAACAATTTGCCCGGTATCCAATACGCCATCGCCAAAATCCCAGTAATAGGTAACATTTGTGCTATCCTGTGGGTATAAAATGCCGCTTTCCGGGAAAGCAGCACCGCTGCCCCTGGCACCAAAAGTGATCGGGTTTCCGATGCAGATATCAATATAATTACTGTCACCAGGCTGAGGAACTGTCAGGCCGGGATGATACAGAGCATTTATTTCCTGGCAAGCGGGAGTACATAAAAAAGAAGCCCACCATCCGGCATTATTTATAGCAGCGTTTGATTTAAACTGAAAAGTTAAATCACCTGTCGGGTTTGCGATCGTAGAAAAAACATAGGCAGGTGGCAAATTATTATTATTGTATTTACCTAAAACCGGAGCTGCTATTGTTGATCCATTATAGACAATCAAGGTATCGCCGGGTTCAACATCAAACGAATTAAATCCAAATCTGAAGTGCGTATTTGTTGGATTATTCGAATGAAACGTCATAGTAAAGTTCTCATTTGCGCCATAATTTCCGCCGGAACCGCTGTCATAAAAATTCTCGGCACAGGCATTAACTGTACCGCCCGCACTTATAACATAGTTTTGAGATTGTGCTGAATAAGCGATAAAAAATAGGGTAATGAGGAATAGTATTTTTTTCATGTGATATGGGTTTTTGCAATAAAACATTTTTTATTATTTGTTTTTCATATATTTCTTATAATCAGCAGAAATATGGCTTAGCGGATAAAACACTATCGCGATACCGGCTTCTTTCCACACGTAGGTAGTAAAGCTGTTGGAGGAAAGGTTGAAATGGTATTTCAACGGATTGAATTTTTCCTTACTGTAAGCTGTCTCGCTGAAATAATTTTTTACTCCGGAATCATCACTTACTAATACGGTATGAATATCAGCACCGGTAACTTCCTTGCCAACAGACTTGAGGTCAACAACATAATACGAATTATCCAAATAATAATTGTAATAAGGAATGAGTTCCGAATTTGAGTTTTCCAATTGTGCTATATACTCCTGACTAAAACAGTCTGAAAGCCTCTGATCAGCTTTATATAAACTCTGTGCGCTTAAATTTCCAACAATAAAAAGCGCAATACATAAACCAGCAAATTTTTTTATCATATTAAATCGTTTTAAAATTTCTGACAACCCAATTAAGACAAAAACAAAGGTAAAAAGGTTGCCTGTACTTCATTTATACTATTCTCTTGCAAAAGTATTAATTTTAAAGAATATACATGAGTTTAACATTGAAAAAATATATTTTACAACAATTTGGAATTATTCTAAATTGTGTTTACCTTTGTAATAATTTAATCGGCAAACTCTAATGTGGAACATAAAAGATAAAATTTGCCTTATTACCGGAGCCACTTCAGGAATCGGAAGAGAAACTGCAGTTGCTTTAGCCGGTATGGGTGCACATGTAATTATAACTTACCGGAATAATGAAAAAGCTATCGCTGCCAAAGCGTATATTTTAAAAAAAACAGGCCAGGAAATTGAAACATTTTTTTGTGATTTTTCTTCTTTCGATTCAATAAGAAAATTTGTTACAGACTTTCATCTGAAACATGAAAGACTTCATGTACTAATCAATAACTCAGGCATTTATGAAACAGATTATAAAACCGGGGAAGACGGATATGAACTGAACTTTACCGTTAACCACCTGGCGCCCTTTCTTTTAACAACTCTTTTGCTTGAAACAATAGAAAAAAGCGCTCCTTCCAGAATTATTAATGTGGCTTCAGAATCTCATAGAGACGCGGTCATTAATTTTAATGATATCGGGCAAAAGAACAGCTTTTCCGGCAGGATTGCATACGGGCAATCTAAACTTGCAAATATTCTCTTCACCAGGCAATTGGCAGAAAACCTTGAGGGTACAGGTGTCAGCGTAAACAGTGTGCACCCCGGAATTGTAAAGACCAATATTTTTAAAACCATGAACCGGATGGCCATTTCTATGTTCAAACTTATAATGATAAGCCCGGAAAAAGGTGCTGAAACATCTGTCTATCTGGCTTCCTCACCTGACGTTGAAGGGATATCCGGAGCCTATTTTATAAAGAAAAAAATTGTCGCACCTTCGGCGGAAGCGCTAAATAAAAATACCGCCAAAAAACTATGGCAATTAAGCTTCGAATATGTTGATCCTTTAAAAAAAGTCATTGACGAAAACAGATCTATTACAAAATATTACACCAACGGAGAGGTTACCATCGTATGGAAACCATGTCTTTGCACACATGTGACCTACTGCTACACAGAACTACCTGAAGTTTTCGATCCTTCTGAAAGGCCGTGGATAAATCCAAATGGCGCAACAACGGAAAAAATTATTAAACAGGTAAACAGGTGCCCGTCAGGCGCCCTTACCTATTTTCATAATAGTCAACAAAAAAAACAAAACAACATGAACGACGAACAACAAAATCCACAGACCTGTATTGAAATAATAGAAAACGGCCCCGCCATTGTAACCGGAAAATGTATCATCACTGATAAAAAAACCGGGAATGTGTCGGAAACAAAAAATGTTTTTACTTTATGCCGTTGCGGCAAAACTAAGAACAGGCCGTTTTGCGACGGCAGCCATATAAAGAACCCGTTTGAATAAAACCATTTCCGTGGGTACTTATTATTATAATATGAGCATCCGTTTGTTATCTGCAATAATTTCGTGGTTTTTCTTTTTATTATTTCAATCGTGTAACACATCAACACACAATAAACCTACCGTTATGGAGCCATCTGAAAAAATCAATTTAAGCGATTCGGAGTGGAAAGAAAAACTGACAGAAGAACAATACAATGTGCTGCGGTTGAAGTCTACCGAAAAACCATTTTCAGGCAAGTATTACAAATTAAGCGATAAAGGAATATATTGCTGTGCGGCATGCGGAAATGAATTATTTACATCAGATACAAAGTTTGATGCCGGTTGTGGCTGGCCCAGTTTTTATGATGCTATCGCTGAAGGAAAAATTGATACTGTCGTTGACACCAGTCATAACATGGTCCGCACTGAAATAATATGTTCAAAATGTGGCGGGCATCTGGGCCATCTGTTCGACGACGGGCCTCCGCCATCGGGAAAAAGGTACTGCGTGAACTCTGTTTCGCTTGAGTTTAAGAAAAAATAGCAGTTCTCCATACAGAAATATTCAAAGGTTACAATTTGTCATAAAAAGTTGTAACCTTTTTCATTTTGTGGTGTCAGATAGGTAAACAAAAAATAATAATTAAAATTAAAAACACTGCGCCATGAAAACAAATTTAATTAAGAAATCAATCTCCCTGTTTGTGATTTTGATTTTTACAGCTTCAATCAGCATTGCATCAACCAGCCCCCGCAAATCAGCCACCGATTTAAAAACCATCATTACCAGTACGGTGACCTATCCTGAATTTGCCAAAGAAAACAATCTTTCGGGTTTTGTGGTAATTTCCTTCCACGTTGACGAAAACGGAAAAATTATTCTTAACGAACTCAACAGCAACTCCGTTTATTTTCAGGTTTATGTTGAAAATAAGCTCAAAGAAATCCAGATCAAGAACCCTGATTCGCACACCGGAAAAACATATTACTACCGGTTTGACTTTGAGCTGCTCAAATAACCAGATTTCGCCAACCGCAACTCAAAAAATCATCAGTCCTTACCTCTTCAAAAAACCCGCATCCAGCGGGTTTTTTATTTTTTATCAATTTCTGAATCCCATTATTTATAATTTTACTGCAAATAACTGTTATGAAAAATTTCACTTTACTTCTCTGTTGTTTATTTTTTCTTTCTTCCTGCATAGAGATCAGGGAAACGCTGACAATGAATAAAGACGGTTCAGGAAATATAAGTCTTGTTGTTGATATGGGTAAAATCGGCAAATCGTTAGGCCAGCAAAACCAACAAATCAATATGTCGTTTGTTAAACAAATCCAGAATACACCGGCCCAGGCCGATTCATTGCTGAAATCATGCAGGGGAATCAGCAACCTGAAAACCAGCACCGGTGGGGATGCCGGGGTATATTCAGTAAGTTTTGATTTTAATAATTCAAGATCATTAAACGAAGCCTTATACAAACTCTTCCGGCAAAAAAAATCAGTATTAAGGCCAGACTTTATAAAAGTTTCAAAACACAAGGTCAAGCAACTAAATTTCGCACCCCTGATCAAAAAATATGTGCTTAAAGAAGAGTCAAATGTGATGAGTGATATGCTGTATCAACTAATTAAAATCGAAAGCACTTTTAATTTTCCTTCAAAAACAAAAAGCGTCAGTAATATTAAAGCAGTTCAGGAAAACGAAAATAAAAGCGTCATGCTGAAATATTCCCTTTTTGAACTCCTGAACTACGATTTTGATTATGGTATTGTGATTAAATATTAAGTTTACCAGCGATCGTTAAAATGAATTTTTTCTTTGAAAAACCTTTGGGGATGTGGTTTTATTTCATCGGGCCACCCAATGGCAATCAAGGATATCGGCAGATTATCTGCAGGCAGTTTCAACAAATCTCTTATTGGGTCCATACGTTCGTGGCGCGGGTAAACCCCTAGCCAGACACTTCCCAGGCCAAAGGAGTGTGCTGCAAGTAAAATGTTCTGCGTGGCCGCCGCGCAATTAAGGCTCAGGTAAGCTTCATTTTCCTCAATACTTTTATCGCCACAGACCAATACCGCCAATGGCGCTTGTTTCAGCATTTTTGCATACGGATGTATTTCTGCCAGACCGTCTAATAAGCTACGTTTGTCCACGACAACAAAATTCCAGGCCTGCGTATTTCTGGCTGATGGCGCATACATAGCTGCCTCCAGAAGTTTTTCGACCATGGCGCTTTCAACGGGTTTGTCCATAAATTTTCTGATACTGCGCCGTGAAATAATATTTTCGATTACATCCATGGGGTATATGATTTTTATTATAAAAACTTATTTTGCCCTTCCCGAGCTAATGCAGGTTTTTAAACTGTTATGGTTGTTGAATTTTTTTTAGTACAAAAACAAAGTTATTACATTTTAACACAGAAAGCGTGAAAAATATTTGCTCGGGCCATAAAGGAGCTATTTTGAGATTTGAAGCTAAGCTGGAGAGATTTGCCAAACTACTGCTGTATTGCATTATTGATGATTTTTACACCAGATTTTTCATCCGACGATAATGTATAAAAAAATTTAATTTGGTTTTTGTATTTCAATCACTTCACTTTTTATAGAATCACTATATAGTTCATAACCTAACAAGTTTTTAGGGTAATTTATTACGCAGCTATCAATTATATGTTTAGTGTTTTCATCACTTCCCTTTTTCAAATAATAAGTATTTTTATTATTATTTGGATATTCAAAATGTAGAAATAAGCGTTCAAATTGTATCTGTGATAAATCATATGACTGACTCATCCGAATTTCTCCTTCTGAGGGTATAAATAAACAACTCATATTAAAAAATATGTCTTGACAAATCATATTGTCTAAATTGTTTTTATCGTTAAATTCAGAATCTAATCCGAGTGAGAGTTTTTCATAATGATTATCAATAGCATATAAGCGATATTTTTCTGATATATGATTTAATAACGCTTTTGCCACCTTAAGTCTAAAATATTTATTATCAATTGGTCCGTTATTAATTTCACCACAAATTTTGTTATTTTCCCCTTGAGGATTTTTTCTAAATCCATCTGTTATTTCGTCGTTAATATTAGGTATGGCATTATAAAAATCAACAATTGCATCACTCAAAACACCGTTTTGTTCTTTTTTAATATTTAGAAAATACGAACCGGGATGAAGATATATATTCTTGCCTGTGTTATTTTTTATTGAAATACATAAAGTAAGTATGTTTTTTTCCACATGCTTATTTATTAAAACACAAACCGGTTCGTTTTTGGATACGTTATTGCATGCAGTATATAAAAACAATATTTGAAGCAACATGATAATAATAGTTTTTTTCTTTTTCATAAAAATTATTAATTAATGATACCGCCAATTATAACCAAAGCTTCATGCATAATTTTAATAATCATACCTCATTTGTAAAATGTCTTATTCAAAATGAAGCTTCCCAATTTGCATACATCCCAACAGAGTATCGTCCTTTAATATAATCGTCAGGTTTCTGACATGTGCCGGCGGATTCTTATACAACAGTATCACATATACCCACATGGCCCTATCTATGTGTTAATCAATAAATTTCCTGATACTGCGCCGTGAAATAATATTTTCGATTACATCCATGTGATTTATGATTTTCTGTTTGTATTTATAGCTTGCCCCAATTGAGGATAAAGCATCCCGGGATTTCATTTTTTAATTTTGCCTGCAATAGGGCCGCCTGCTTTTTATCGAGATAGGCACCCATGACCAACCGGTAATACGTATTTTTGGTCTTTTGTTCTTTAAAAATATATCCCTTTGCTTTGTATTTGGTTTGAAATTTTGCAAGCTGATTTTTGCAATTATTCAGGATCTTGTAGTATCCGATTTGAACCCCATAGCCTTCTGCGGGGCATGTAAGATCATCACCATCAACGTTTTTTTCTTTTTTTTCATTGGCAACAGGAATTTTCTCTTCCACTTTTTTGACAGGTTCCGGGACAATGCTAACTGTTGTATCCTTTATCAAATATAAAGGTGGAACATCCACCACTTCAACTTTTACTTTTTCGACACCGTAAAGAATCATCTCAAGTTCAACGGCAGCCGCTTTTGATATATCAAGGATTCTTCCACCCGTATTGGGGCCGCGATCATTGATTTTCACCAACACTTTTTTCTGATTTCTCAAATTAGTAACCTGCACTACGGTGTTAAATGGCAATGTGCGGTGTGCGGCTGTGAACAGGTTCTTGTTATAAACCTCACCGCTGGCAGTTTTCCGCCCATTAAACTTATCGGCATAATAGGAACATTTTCCGGTTTGCTCAAAGCTTTGACCGTAACTGAATAAATAAAAAAAAGTAAAAAAAACTGTTACAATTTTTTTTATCAATATTAATAGGTTTTTGTCATATCATCCGGTACACAAATAATATAATCGGCAACCATAATATAGTCAGGGGACAGTTTGGATATATCGCTTTGTTCGACAGTAGCTATTGTCAGTATTTTCAAATCGGCATTTTTACGTTTCAGGTACCACATGATCCCTTCAAAAAAATCAGAATGATAACTTCCGTTGAAATGCAGAAAGAGCTTATCGGATGCCGTATTAGTAAAGATAAAATGTGCCATGGTGGCATCTTTCAATGCCTGGGCCTTTGGAAGATTTTGAGAAGACATTCCTCCCATACTCATTTCAAGCATTTTTTTATATTGCTCCAGGCTGGCATCATAATCAATGGGTAAGGGAGCAACGAATTTTTTTTCATCATCGTTCAACGAAGTTAAACTTTCGAAGCCGCCTTTCATGACCTTGGAAGCGTATTTTCGCGGGACATTGGTGGCCACAAACTTCAGGTTGGTGTTTCTTGCAAATTCCACCAAAGGGCGGTAGTCCGTCTCATAATTCGGCCATAGCCGCGCCTGCGACTTCAGGCTATCCTCAATAATTTGTCCCTTTAAATATTTTTCGAGTATTTCCTGGTTATCGGCTTCAAACATTTCGGCACCCAATACCAGATTCTGTTTTTTGGCCTTAAAAATATCTTTTGTAATCTGTAACTCAAGCCAGTGAGAAATCGGGTTGTTGTGCAATTCCCCAAAAAGCACCACTTCGCAGCTTAAAACATCATCAAGCATTTTCTGGTAGGTGGTCTTTTTCCCAGTGACATTATAAATTTGGTATGCCGGTTTATCAACCGTCATGGATAACAGAAAAAAGCAAATTAAAATTATAGGAGTACGCAGTTTTATCATAACAAATTAATATTTAAGCGGAAACAAATATATAAAAAATATAAGAAAACCTCCCCGATTTATTTTTGATCGGGATTCAGATGGGAGGAATTAAAAGCTAGTGGCAGCAGGCTGGAAATATTCCGGACAATAATTATTTTTCCATGCTCTCCTTTTAACAGGACTTTAAAGGGAGCCTTTCCAAGATTTTCATATTCTGCCATAACCTGGCGGCAGGCGCCGCAAGGTGAAACCGGGTAATTTACGGCAAATTTCTTTGATTTTGCAGTAATCGCAATAGATTTAAAGGCAACACCGGGATATTGTGCAGATGCGGCAAACATTGCAACACGCTCGGCGCACAAGCCCGACGGATAAGCGGCATTTTCCTGATTACTGCCACACACAATTTCTCCATTTTCAAGTAGCAATGCCGCGCCAACCTGAAATGACGAGTAGGGTGCATAGGCATTATCACAGGCTTCTGCAGCCCGGGTAAGCAAATTCATGTCACCAACTTCAAGCTCAGAAAGAGACTCCGCTTCCGAATAAATTATATTGATTGAATGTTCTTCCATTTGATTATACCTGTATATTTATTTCAAAATTACTGTTTTATTTTCAGACTTGAAATTTTTATGTATAAAAAGGAATAAACAGCTGAAATACGCAAAAAAAGTTACCCCCGCCTGCGTTTCCAAAGTATCCTCCGTAATCATTGAAATTAGGATAATAACAAAAAAGGACAAGAATAGAAAATCCGAAATTTTTCGCTGCTTTACTGCCGGATAGAACAGGCAAAACATAAAAAAAAGAAAGCCGAAAATTCCGAATTCGAGCATGAAGGTCAGGTATTGGTTATGTGGCCGGAGCCCGGTGTTTTTTAATAATGAATCTTCCAGAACGAGTTCTGCCGCAAAAACAGGTTTCACATCGCCGGTACCCAGCCCAAACCAAAAATGATCCTTAATTAAATCCAAGGACGCCTTCCAAAGTTCAAAACGCTGCATTATCGATTGTCCACGAGGATCGCGGGTAATCTTATAGTTTTCATACTCCCAGACTGCATTCTTTAAGCGGTTTTCAAAGTTGCCTTTTTTTGTGTAATCAATATTTGCAATGCCTTTTTCAATAAGGGCAACCTCATCATTGGAAAGGCGGTTAACACCATCCATGTCTTTTTTCAGCCCTTTTGAGGTTAAAAAACGGATCAACGTAAACCTGATGGGCGATTTGGCGAGGTCGGTACTGTCGTAATTGATTTTGCTGCGCTTGTTCCAGGCTTCTTCCAGCTCAGGATCACATACATACATCCAGGTATAATTACCATTGTCAGTCATATGATTATTTGTATCATGCACATATGGGTTCCCATGACTAGTATATAGTTCAAGCTTTTTCGGATTAATTGGTTCAATGTTTTTATAATCTTTATAAAACGATTGTAAATACAAAAATACCCCGGACATCACGGCAAGCAGAAATATTAAAAAGAATATTTTATAAAGGGGCTTGGTGTTTTTAATGATAAATGAGATCAAAATAACGGCTGAGGTAATTATTAAGATTGTGATTCCCGTAAATGATTCCATAAAAAGGAGAAAATATGTGAACCACCCAACCAGCATCGCAAATAAAATCTTTGCCCAGATTATAAAATTATTTTTACTAAAAATAAAATAGAGCAGGATAAATATGTCGACACAAACATTAAGCGAATACCTTATGTGTGAAATAAAAATAAAAATATCACGGATATCCGCAACATTTCTGGTTTGAAATAAATAAAAACTGATACCCCCTGATATAAATGTCCCCGCCACATGAAACAACAAAATCAGATTAAAGGTTTTACGTGATAATTGCGGGCTGGTTGAGATAATCAGTGGCAAAACCAGCAATGGAAGCTTTATCCGTAACTCATCGAGTGCATTCGAAAGATCGTGGGTGCAGCATAAACCGATCAGGTGAAGTAAATAAATACCTGTAAAAAAAAGCGCCGGTTTGTTCTTAAAGAATTTTTTGAATTTCTCACGCAGATTTCCTTCCGCCAGCCAGTTGGCCAAGAGTACAAACTGAGCAATGCTCATTACATACAATGACAGTGTAACTGAAACAGCCAGCCCCAGAAGCGCCAAAACATAAATGTAGGAATGATATTCTTTTTTTAACAGCGGCATATCTCACAGAAAACAAAATAATAACTCCGAAACATCAAAAAAATTATTTCTTATTTTTATTTTCCGTTTCGCAATGGGTGCCATCCAGGATTGATTTGTATCTTTCTTTGTTTTTCAGGATCTCAACAGCTTTTAACACATCGGGATCATCGTTAAGCGATGATTCAATACGCCCTTTCTGGTAATAATACAAAGGTACTATGTACATTTTCAACACCTGTTTTATCTGGTCTTTGTTGGCGGTAAGATCGTTATCTTTTTCTTTTAATATTTTTTCTTTTAATGATTCATAATCACTCTTGACCGCTTCAAAATATTTTTCCATCTCTGCTGCTTTTTTAAAATCATCAAGGACCAGCTCACTTTCAGTAGAGTACGTATAATCTTTACCTTTCAAATAATTTATAAATTCATTATAAAGATCATCTGTAACAGTAAACTGGGCTGCCGGGGCAATTGATGGTGTTTTTCTGTTGTATACAATAGAAAAATCGAAGAAATGATTTTTGTTTAAAAGAGCATACGTAATATTGTTAAATTCAGGCACTTCAACTTTTATGTCGGGCTCGATGCCGCTGCCTTCATAAACGAGCCTTCCGTTTTTGGTGGTGAATGCTTTTCTCAGCGAATCAGCCATTACCGGAGCATTGCCTTCTTCATCCCTGTTAAAATAGTCCAGCGCCTGAACGCAACGGCCGCTTGGAATATAATATTTTGCTATCGTTATCTTCATTTCTGAATTGTACGACAAAGGAATTATATTTTGCACCAGCCCTTTTCCGAAGGTACGTTGTCCGATAATTACGCCACGATCAAGATCCTGAATGGCTCCGGCAAGAATTTCAGATGCCGATGCGGAATTTTCATTCACCAGAATTACCAGAGGAATGTCTGTATCAACCGCCGGGGACATGGTTTTATGAAGATGATCCTGATCCTTTATCTTCCCTTTTGTTTTAACAACCAGCTGGCCTTTGTCAACAAAAATATTAACAATATTTACAGCTTCATTAAGCAAACCACCACCATTTCCTCTTAAATCAATGATGACACCTTTCAGGGTTTTGTTTTCATTAAGCTTATTAAATGCATCTCTAACATCTTTACCGGCGTTCTGTTTGAATTCACTCAGGTTGATATACCCGATATTTTCACCGACAAGTCCGTAGTACGGCACATTATCAATTTTAATTTCCTCCCTGGAAATTTCTTTCAAAAATGGTTTTTGTGTTGAATCTCTTTCCAGCAGTAGTGTAACAATTGTTCCGGGCTGGCCTTTTAAGGCGGTACTGACCTCTTCAACGGTTTTATTTTTTGCTGATTTCCCGTTGATTTCAAGTATTTTATCTCCGGCTTTCAGCCCGGCTTTGTCGGCAGGAAAATTCTCATACGGTTCCGAAATCAAAATATAGTTTCCACTCTTGTGTATTAGTGCGCCTATGCCGCCATACTGCCCGGTAGTCATAAACTTATAATCCTCAATATCTGATTCCGGAATATACACCGTATATGGATCAAGTGATTTCAGCATGGCATCCATTGCTGTTTTAATGAGCTGTCCGGGATTTATATTATCAACATAATACGTGTTGAGTTGTTTATACAGGGAAACAAAAATGTCGATATTTTTAGAAATTTCAAAATCGTTCTGCGTATTTTCCTGCGCTTTGCTGATAAAAGTGAACGTACAGACCAATGTCAGTGTTAAAAACAATATTCTCAAATTTTTCATCTTTGGTTTTCAATTACGGGACAGGGTCGTAGCCACTGCCGCCCCATGGGTTACACGAAATAAATCTTTTAATTGTCAGCCAGCCACCCTTAAATGGTCCGTACTTTTTTATTGCTTCTAATCCGTATGCAGAGCACGATGGCGTATATCTGCATGACGGCATCAGATAAGGAGAGATCGCATACTGGTAAAATTTTATCAATCCGATAAAAATAAATCCCAATACTTTCTTCATATACTGCTTGCTAAAAACTGTAAAATTAATGTAATTTTTGATTCAACTTCCTGATAGCTTTCTATTTTTCTGCTGTTATACAACAACATTAATGTAATGTTTTTGTTTTTTTCTTTCAATGGGCCAGACAATAGCTCTTTGTTTTTCCGAAAGCTTTCCCTTATAAAACGTTTGATTTTATTGCGGTCAACAGCTTTTTTAAAATATCTTTTAGGAACAATGGCAAGCAGTTGTATCGAAGGCTTTTCTGTTACTGACAATTCAATCCATTTAACCGAAAAAGGGTGAAGGAAATATTTGTTTCCTCTGGCTAGCAAAAGGCTAATGCTCTTTTTACCGCATAAGCGTTCTTCTTTGCTAAAGGAATACATTATTGTAAATTACAAATTACTTTTTCACCTTTTCAAGAAAAGTGTCGATAGCCATTGGCATAGATGGAACCGTTTCCGAAGGCCCGAAAATATTTACATTTAATCCGGCCTCCATAGCCGCGTTAAATGTGGTATTGCCCCATGTGGCAATTATTTTTTTGTTTTGTTTGAAATCAGCATAATTTTCGAAAAGTGATTTTATCCCAAAAGGACTGAAGAAAACCAGCATGTCTGCAGTATCGATATTGATTTCTTTTTGAACATCCATATTGGAAATGGTACGGTAAATTATTGCTTTACGAACCGGGATCTTATTTTCTGTAAAAAGGCTTATTATTTCATGCCTGTTTCCTTCTGTACAAGGCAGGAGGAATTTTTCCTGTAAGTGTTTTTTAATGATATTAATAAGCTCCTCCGGTTTCTCTTTGCCGTTGAAAATTTTTCTCTTGCGAAACTGTACGTATTTCTGAAGATAAAAAGCCGTTTTTTCGGAGACACAAAAATATTTTGTAGAATCAGGAATCATCAGGCGCATTTCTTTTGAAAGTCTGAAAAAATGATCAACCGCGTTGTTGCAGGTAAAAATCACCGCAGTATGGTCTAAAATGTTGATCTTTGACTTTCTGAACTCCTGAGCAGTAACAGGCTCAATCGTGATAAATTTTTTAAAAATAATGTTAAGATTGTGTTTTTTAGACAAATCGAAGTAAGGTGATTTTTCGTAATTTGGCGGCTGGGGTTGCGAAATTATTACGTTTTTAACTTTCAACGCTGTAAATTTTAAAGTTAATAAATAATTTTCAAACGATCAAAAATCCCTTTAAATAAAAGTTAATCAATAATTTAACAGTAACGACCAGGGGTAAAATTTCAATCGTGCAAAGATACAAAATAAAATAATATAAATAATGCCCTTCAGAGGACACGCCTATTAAAAAACTTCTGAAAGTGCGGTATACAATTAATAATGCGATGATTATCAACACGAAATAAAGTAAAAATTCTGAAAATGGATTTTGAAGATAATAGATTAAAAAGACACTGGGAACTAAAAACATTCCGATAACGATGGAAAAAATTATATTGTTGGTGTTATATTCAGAGGTCTCCTTATAAGTTCTGAATGTCCATTTTGCCAGATTGATTATCAATGCCCTTACAACGGACAAAACGATCAATACTCCAAGTATCAGCAAAAAGAACCTGAAGTCCGTGCCAATACCTAAAAAAGTATTCAGGAATCTGTTGATCAGCATGGCCATTGAAATATAGTTTATCAGGAGCAGTGGCAATGCAAAAAATTCTCGTTGAACCAGGCCTTCTCTTATCAGCTGATTGGTAAAATGGGGCAAATAGAATGCTTTAAAAACCTGGGATATGCGCTTGTATTTAACGAAATAAATCACAGCGCCCACTATCAGGCAAAACATCAATACATAAAAATTTAAATCCGACTGCTTAGGGATAATTTCTTTCTGCTCAAATGCTGTGAACTGTTTTTTATCTGTATGAAAAACCGAAGAACAATAAAATTTGTCGGTATTGATAACCGTTTGTTTAATATAAAATTGGGGGTAAGTATCTTTTGAATTACCAACAAAAAATGTTTCTTTTAAAGCTGAAGGAACTTCATCCTGTGACCGGACAAGGGTTTTAAACAACGAAGCGTTATCCGGTGGTAAAAGGTTGGAATTCTGTGTAAGACTATCCTGAATCATAATTTGTGCAAAATTAGCAAAATATGGTCAATCAGGGGCTACGGATTTTTTATTAAATTCTGAAAATAATTTTGCTCTTGTATCAATAATTTTTTTTCTTTTGTTAAAAATTTTATTGTTATTGTATTTTAATTTATCAAACATGAATTTACTTGAAGAAATCAGCTCAAAAGCAAAAAAAATAAACAAGCGCATTGTGCTCCCTGAAGGCACATCGGAACGAACACTGAAAGCGGCGGATATCATTCTGAAAGAGGGTATTGCAAGGTTGATCCTGCTGGGAAATATTGATGAAATAAACTCGCTGGAAGAAAAATTCGGCCTTGATCTTTCCAAAGCAGAAAAGATCGACCCGAAAAATGCTCCTCAAAAAGAAAATTATATACAGAAACTGCTGGAGTTGCGAAAAAGCAAGGGGATTACTTACGAGGATGCTGTTAAACTTATTGAACAGGACATTTATTACGGACCTATGATGATCTATATGGGCGATGCCGATGGTGAAGTCAGCGGAGCAGAACACACAACTGCGGATACGGTAAGGCCTGCGTTGCAGATTGTTAAAACGGCCCCCGGAATATCTGTTGTTTCAGGCGCCATGGTGATGGTAACGAAAAAAGAAAAACTTGGCGAAAACGGTGTGTTTATTTTTGCCGATGTGGCAATAACACCCAACCCTACTGCCGAGGAACTTGCACAGATTGCAGTGTGCAGCGGAGATACGGCACGCCAGATTGCCGGAATAGAAAATCCGCGGATTGCACTTCTGTCGTTTTCCACTAAAGGCTCAGCCAAACATGAACTTGCTGATAAAGTTATCAAGGCAACAGAATTAGCGAAGGCGATGCGACCTGAAATGAATTTCGACGGGGAAATGCAGGCCGACGCGGCCCTGATCGAAGGTGTCGGGCAAAAAAAATCTCCCGGCTCACCGGTAGCCGGTTTCGCCAACGTCCTTGTCTTCCCTGACCTTCAGTCCGGAAACATTGGATACAAACTGGTTGAACGTTTAGGCGATGCCGAAGCAATCGGGCCGGTTTTACAGGGCTTGGGAGCGCCCATAAACGACCTTTCACGGGGATGTTCGGTAATGGATATCGTCAACCTGGTTGCTATCACTGCCTGCCAGGCCGAATAAAAAAATAATTTAAAAACTTAAATAACTTAGAAAAATGAAAGTACTTGTATTAAACTGCGGAAGCTCTTCTATTAAATACCAACTTATCAGGATGAATGATGATGCGGATGTTCTTGCTAAAGGATTATTGGAACGTGTCGGAATGGATAACAGCGAACTCACCCATCATCCGAAGGGTAAAGACAAAATCGTTTCTATTCAGCCTGTTCACGACCACACTGTTGGCATCAACCTGATTCTTGAAGCATTGTTACATCCCGAACATGGCGTTATAAAAGACAAACATGAAATTGATGTTGTGGGACACAGGGTGGTGCACGGCGGTGAAAAATTCAGCGGCAGCGTACTTATTACACAGGATGTGATCGACAAAATGGAAGAATGTTCCGACCTTGCCCCTTTACATAACCCCGCCAATTTAAAAGGGATCTATGCAATCCAGAAACTGCTCCCTGATATAAAACAGTGCGGCGTATTTGATACGGCTTTTCACCAGACCATGCCCGAACACACTTTTTTATATGCGCTGCCTTACGAATTATATGAAAAACACAAGGTGCGCCGTTACGGATTTCATGGTACAAGCCACGGATTTGTCGCACAAAAGGCTTGCAAAATTCTCGGTATAAAACCTGAAGATATCAATATTATTACCTGCCATTTAGGTAACGGTGCATCCATCGCTGCCATTAAAAAAGGAAAATCTTATGATACGTCCATGGGCCTGACTCCTGTTGAAGGGCTTATTATGGGAACGCGTTGCGGCGACCTTGACCTTGGCGCCATGCTTTTTTTAATGGAAAAAGAAAACCTGGACCTGAAAGAAACCAACGCCCTTATCAATAAAAAATGCGGCATGATAGGCATTTCAGGAGTTTCTTCCGATATGCGCGACATTGAACATGCAGCTTCAAAAGGAAACAAGCGTGCACACCTGGCCCTGGAAATGTATAATTACCGGGTGAAAAAATATATCGGCGCTTATGCAGCCGCAATGGGTGGTGTCGACCTGATCATTTTTACCGGAGGAATTGGCGAAAACGCTTCAAGTACGCGCGAAGGCGTTATGCAGGGACTTGAGTTCCTGGGTGTTGATTTTGATTTTGAACTCAATAAAATTTCCCGCGGCAAAGACGTGCTTCTGACCAGGCCGGAATCTAAAGTAAAAGTCATGGTTATCACTACGAATGAAGAACTAGTTATTGCTCAGGAAGCAATAAAAACAATAAGTTTAAAATGAAAACACCCGAATCGTACCTCAAGCTTTTAAATGAAAAGATCAATGATCTGGCGCTTGAAAAAGAACCAAAAGAGCTATACGAACCTATTGCCTACGCGTTGACCATGGGCGGAAAACGTATCCGCCCCACGTTGACCCTTATGGCATGCGAAATGTTTAAAGGCAATATTCAGAGCGCATTACCAGCTGCGTTGGCTGTAGAAATTTTTCACAATTTCACGTTGGTGCACGACGACATCATGGATGTTGCACCCCTGCGGCGGGGAAGAGAAACCGTGTATAAAAAATGGGACACCAATATCGGGATATTATCTGGTGATGCCATGCTGGCCAAAGCTTTTGAGATCATTTCCGAATCAGATGAAAAAACATTAAAACCTTTGATCCAGTTGCTTTCAAGAGTTGCAATTCAGGTTTGTGAAGGCCAACAACTCGACATGAATTTTGAACACACCGAAAAGGTAACCATAACTGAGTACCTCGCGATGATACAGCTCAAAACAGCTGTATTGGTAGGCTCAAGCCTGATGGCCGGAGCTTTAGTTGCCGGCGCTTCAAAGCAGGATGCCCATGAAATTTTCAAATTCGGAGAAAATCTTGGTATGGCTTTTCAGATGAAAGATGATATTCTTGATGTGTTCGGCGATGAAAAAAAATTCGGAAAGAAAAAAGGCGGGGATATCATTACAAAGAAAAAAACATACCTGTACCTGAAAGCTCACGAACTGGCAAAGGATAAGATGTTGAATTCGCTGATCTACTATTTCGCTAACTCCACTTTTGATAATGATACCAAAGTAAAAGCCGTTTCTGAGATTTACGAGAAGCTGGGCGTAAAGAAACATGCCGAAAAACAAATGGACGTGTATTACGCAAAGGCCATGGCCCATCTGAAAAAAGTCAAAGTTCCCGAAAACGACAAAAAGAGCCTTGTTAAGATTGCAGAACAGCTTTTAGTACGAGAATTCTAATTGTGTTTTTTTAAGGCCACTGCTCACCCGGATCGCAGATCTTGGTGAGTTTTTTTTACAATATATTTTGTCAAAAATTACTGTCAGTTACTAATTCTTTATATAATCTTATTCTTTCCGCTGATTTTTCCTGGTTAAAAAAATCTTTTACTATATTTGTTAGACACTTTTTCAAAACAATTCTATGAAAAAACTATTCTTACTTCTATTAGCATTTTCAACATTAACAGGTTTTTCTCAAATCAACACGGCAGACCTGCTTAACACGAAAATTACCACCACAAAAACCAGAGATGGAGTTTTCGTTCAACGAGATATGTCGAAATATATCGGGTTTGTTGCTGCACAGACAAATTCATCGGTGCAGGAAAAGAATGTTGGACAAATATGGCTGAACTATTTCAACAGCCCCCACCCGAATGTTGCTACGCTGGAAAAATATTTTAAAAAAGCGTCTAAAGAATTTGGTGTGCCTGCTGAATTGCTCATGGCCATTGGCCAGGTTGAAAATAACTGGACACAGGTAGGGCCATCGATCGATCAGGGCTGGGGAATCATGCACCTGGTGGATAATAACTATTGTTCAACGCTGAATGAGGCTGCAGCCTTATTAGAACTTGACCCGCAGATTCTGAAGGATGATGCAAAACAAAACATCCGGGGAGCCGCAGCGCTGATAAAAAAATATGCAGGAACCAAAAAGCATAAAAAATTGGAAGACTGGTTTGATGCTGTGAAAAAATTCAGCGGCCTTAGCAATGATGATCTGAATGAACAACAGGCTGAACGCTACTACCAAGTGCTAAAAGATGGTGTTGAGGCAACAACAGTATGGGATGAAACAATAATAATAACCGCTCATCCGGACATCAACATTGATAATAAAATAACATATAAATCTAAAGAATTACGATCCTCTGATTACAGCCCCGCTATCTCATCTTTAATAACATGTAATTATTCTTCCAGAAACGGACAGGATATCGACACATGGGTTCATCATTATATAGGCGTTGGAACTTATGCCGGAGCAATTTCATGGTTTCATAATTGCGATGCCCAGGCCAGCGCACATTTTGTCATACGTTCATCCGACGGCCAGATAACACAGTGTGTCGCTGTTGCCGATAAAGCCTGGCATTGCGGAGCAAGCGGCTACCCTTTGAACAACAGCCGTTCGATCGGCGTAGAACACGAAGCCACGGCTGCAAATCCGAGCTTATGGAACGACGTGGATATGCTGCAAGCCTCTGCCACAATGGTTTGTTATTTTGCAGACCTGCACAATATCCCGGCAACATTTCACAGTTCTCCCGGTATTTGCAGTCATCAGGAAATGCCCGGAACATCAACCGATTGCCCCGGGGCTATGCCCTGGTCAACATGGATCGGTCTCTTTAATGCCTGCAACGGAACAGCGCCAACCGAGCCCACCAACCTTGCTTCATCCCAATCTTCCTGCCCGGACGATAATGTAACCTTTTCGTGGACAAATTCAGGAACAGGCTGGCATATAGATGTATCAACCAGTTCAAGTTTTACCACGTATTACTGGAAATATGTTTCAGGGCTTACAACCTATACGGGGCCTACCGGTTTTGTTGATCATGCCGACGGTGTAACTCCACTTGTTTTTCAACAGGGAACTACCTATTACTGGAGAATTACCGCCGGATCAACAACTGTCAGCGGGCCTTCATTCACCATGCACACCTGTACGGCTCTGCCTGTAAGCCTTACAGCAACAGTTGCCCAATGCCCGTCCACCGCGGTGAATTTTTCCTGGTCAAACTCAGGTACCGGCTGGCACATCGATGTGTCAACGAACTCAGGTTTTACCTCGTACTGGTGGAAATTTGTTTCCGGCCTGACAACCTACACCGGGCCTTCCGGTTTTGTTGATCATTTAGATGGTTCGACCCCATGGACCATAGTGGATGGCGTAACCTATTACTGGAGGATCACTGCAGGCTCCGATATTGTAGCCGGATCATCATTTGTAAAACCGGCATGCGATGTTACCGGCCCGACAACCGTTATTGCCGCCGGCTCCACATGGCAATCCGGAGATTTTAGCACTTCATTCACAGATACTGATAACGCGGGCGGTAGCGGTGTGAGTAAAAAATATTATCAGGTGATGGACTACAATGGCACTGAATGGTGCGCCAATGGACAAAACGGGTTTTTCAACGACAACTTTAATACCACGATACACCCTGATTGGCAGACTACCGGAGGCGCCGGGACGTGGGTTGTTACCAGCGGACAATTAGAACAAACGGATCAGGGCATTAACAATACGATTCTTTCGGCTGCAGTAAATCAAACCTCCTCAAACGAATATATGTACCAGTGGACCGGGAAGATAAGCGGTAGCGGGACAAGTAAACGCAGCGGGCTTCATTTTTTTGCCAGCGAAGCCACTTCCGCCAACCGCGGGGATTCATACATGATATGGTTTGACGTGGACCTCCAAAATTGTAAAATTTATAAATCACTTTCCAATACGTTGACGTTGATCAACACGTATCCATGTGCCCTTACAGCCGGAACATCTTATGATTTCAAAGTAACTTACAGCCCTGCTTCCGGAAAAATTATTATCTGGAAGAGCGACAGTCAGATTGCCTCATGGACCGACCCTTCGCCCATCACCTCAGGAAGTTATATCTCCCTCCGGACCGGATACTGTGATGGATTCTTCGATAATGTTAAAGTCCGTAAAGGCCGTGAGAGCAACGTAAACGTTTCCGTTGGCAATTTCACCAATAAAGATGTGCGTTATGAAAGCCCAGATTCCACGATGGAAGCATGCAGAATAAACACGATTATCAACGATGCTGGTGGAAACTGGTCTTCTCAGGCTGCACAGAATATTAAGATCGACTGGACCGGCCCTGTTACTAGCGCCAGCGTTCCGGGCTCCTGGCAAACCAGCGATTTTACAACAACGTTCACCGACGTTGACGCTCTAATCGGGATTCAGGAAAAATACTACAATGTCAGCCAATATAACGGAACGGACTGGACTGCTAACGGAACCAACGGATTCGTCCGTGATGATTTTGAAAACACGATCGGCTCAAACTGGCAAACCGTTGCAGGTAGCGGCACATGGACAATCGTAAATCATGAGCTGAGCCAGACTGATGAAGCGGTGACGAACAGCAACCTGTATGCCCCGTTAGCTCAGACTTCCGGATATACTTATTTATACCACTGGACAGGAACAATTACAGGCAGCAGCACCACGTTAAAACGTTTTGGCCTGCATTTTTTTGTGGATGATCCTTTACAAACCAACCGGGGTAACTCCTATCTGGCATTTTTCCGTTTCGATCAGAACAGAATTGAAATCCAGAAAGGCGTTAACAATGTTCTCTCGTATGCAGATACCATTCCTAACGACCTCACCCCCGGAATGGTTTACGATTATAAAGTCAGCTATTGCCCTGTAACAGGGTTAATCAATGTTTACCTGAATAATATACTGATGTTAAGCTGGACGGACCCTGCGCCAATAACCAGCGGCTCATATATTTCTTTACGAAACGGCAATTGTGTGGCCTTTTATGACAACTTTGAAGTTTTTCGTTCACGCGGAACATCAGAATTAGTAAGCGTCGGTATCGGTGCAACGAAGGATGTGCAATACCAGAATCCGGGCCCGTCGGTGCCTGCCTGTGAGATAAGGTCAGTTTCAATAGATAAATTACATAATATTTCATCCATCGGCTCAACAAGTGTAAACATCGACTGGACGGCTCCGTTATGCGCCACTGTTAATGATGGAACCGGAAGCGATATCAGCACCACAACCTCGCTCACCACGCTTTCCGCAAACTGGACAGCATCCGGTGATCCCAACTCAGGCATTTCCAAGTACTGGTATGCCATAGGAACAAGCCCGGGAGCGACTGATGTTGTAGGCTGGACCGATAATGCGCTGAACACTACTGTTATAAATTCCGCGCTGAGCCTTACCAACGGACAGACCTATTATTTCAGTGTGAAAACAGACAACGGTGCCGGGTTAACAAGCATTTGCAGCTCAAACGGTGTGATGGTCAGTATTGAAACAGATGTAACGGAAAACGATAAAGAACAAACAGTTTCAGTAGCTCCAAATCCTTTCAAAGAAAGCACCACCATTTATTTGCAGATAAGCGGAGAACAGCGTTATATAATTACACTCACCGATGTGCTTGGAAGGCAGATACTGGTCACTGATGAAATTTACAAGGAAGGAAAACATAGTGTTAACATCAATGCGGATAAGCTGAAGTTATCAAAAGGAATGTATTACCTCGAAATAAGAAATGCAGATAAGGTAACAACGGCGAAGATAATTCATTACTAGCAAATGATTATTTGTAGATAAGTCGGGAAATACAAATGTAATTTATTACAGTACCTGCAAGCGGCTTGCATCCTGTTTGATAAAAACAAACAGCAATGCCGTAAACGACAACATAGACGAACCGCCGTAGCTGATAAACGGCAGGGGTATCCCCACAACCGGCGCCAGGCCGATGGTCATTCCAATGTTGATCAACACATGGAAAAAGATCAGCGACGCCAGCCCATAACCGTATATGCGCCCGAAGGCTGATCGCTGTCGCTCGGCCACAAACAGGATACGCATGATAAACAGGAAAAATAGTATGACAACGATGCTGCTCCCGGCAAAACCCCATTCTTCGCCAATGGTGCAAAAAATAAAGTCGGTATTCTGCTCCGGAACAAATTTATATTTTGTTTGTGTCCCATGCAAAAATCCCTTACCCAAAAAGCCTCCGGAGCCAATGGCAATTTTTGACTGGTTCACATTATAGCCGGCATCCTTTACATCTGAAATTTTACCCAATAGCACATCAATGCGCTTTTGCTGATGCGGCTGTAATGCCTTCTGATAGATCAGGTTTACACTGAATACAAAGCCTATGATCCCTGCCACGATAAAAGAATATGTCAGGATATTTTTTCTGCTTCGGCGGATAAAAAAGAACAATATCAGTGCTGCTCCAAGGATAAAGCCCGCCACAATAAACTTGTCGATCAGCAACGAAAAGATAAATAAAATTATCACTGCAAATCCTATGATAAGGATGTTTCCAGACAAGCCTTCGCGGTACAGCACAAAAATAAATGACATAAAAACCAGCGCTGACCCTGTTTCGTTTTGCAACAATATCATAATCGCAGGAATGACAATAAACGCAAACGCTTTCATACGTGTCGACAAGTCCTGAATTCTTATGCCGATCTGGCTTAATAATTTTGCCAGCGCCAGGTTGGTTGCGAATTTTGCCAGTTCCAGCGGCTGAAATCTTAATGTTTCAGATAAAATGATCCAGGAGCGCGACCCGTGAACTTCTTTACCAACAAACAAGGTAATTAAAAGCAACAGCAGCGACAAACCAAATAATACATAAGCAAATGTTGAAAAAAACCGTGCTTCAATAATTAAAATACATAGGGCAAGAACCAGCGCAACGCAAATCCACATAAACTGCTTGCCGTATTCCTGTGAGAAGTCAAAAATACCCGGATGCAGCTCAGTATAAGCTGAAGCATAAATATTCATCCAGCCGATAAACACAAAAATAATATAAATGACTAACAGAGGCCAGTCAATGTTGGCTAAGGTGTTTCGTGATTTAGCCATCAGTTACTTTCAATTAATTTCGATTCCATGATTTCTTTTTCCAGCTCCAGTCGTTTTACTTTATGGGTCAGGTATTTTTCAATCATCAAACTTACCACCGGCGCGGCCCAGGTTGCACCGTAGCCTGAGTTTTCCACAACAGCGGCTATTGCAATCTTAGGGTTATCTTTAGGTGCAAAAGCAATAAATATCGAGTGGTTTTTTCCTGCATTCTGAGCGGTGCCGGTTTTTCCGCATACTTTAATACTGTCCATCCTCACATTATGCGCTGTGCCGCCTTCAACCACGCCGTACATCCCTTCCACAATATAGTCAAAATAATGCGGATCCACCGTTGTTACGTGTTTCTGCAGGTACTTTTTATTCAGATTTGTTTCCGTGCCAATAGCCTTTACAATATGCGGGGTATAATAATATCCGCGGTTAGCAATAATTGCAGCAAAATTTGCAAGCTGCACGGGGGTGAGTAAAATTTCGCCCTGACCAATTCCGAGCGAAATAACCGTTAAGGCCCGCCAGTGGTTTTTCCCGAAATATTTGTCGTAATAGTTGCTTGTCGGTATATTTCCTGATGATTCGCTCGGCAAATCAACACCCAGTTTGTTCCCAAGGCCAAAACTTAAAACATGCTTACGCCAGGCATTAAACCTGCTGGTTGTATTTCCATATTTTTTATTTTCAAGTATCGTCTTAAACGCCTTGCAAAAATAAGCGTTACACGATGTCTGTATGGCTCCGTGCAGCGCTATCGGCGAATAATGACCATGGCATTTCACCATTTTGCCGTTGCCCAGCGGAAAACCGCCATAGCATGGGTAAGCGGTACTTGTAGTCAGAACGCCTTCCTGAAGCGCAATAAGCCCGATAATCGGTTTAAATGTTGATCCCGGAGGATACCGGCCCGACAATGCCCGATTGAACAAAGGAAGGTTTTTATCAGAAATTAAGTTTAAATAATTTTTAGTCCTGTCGCGGCCCACCAGCAAATTGGGGTCATACGTCGGGCTTGACGAAATCGCAATGATACCACCTGTCTGCGGATCAATGGCAACCACACTGCCGCGTTTGTCCTGAAGCAGTTTTTCAGCATACGACTGTAATTCAATGTCAAGGCTGGTAAATAATTCATGCCCTGCTTTTGCTGCAACATCGTATTTGCCTCCCATATAACTTCCCATATCACGGCCGTGAACATCAACCATGATAATGTGATATCCTTTTTCTCCACGAAGTTCATTTTCATAGGATTTCTCCAACCCGCTGATACCCACGTAATCTCCGGGGCGGTAATATTCATTCTCTTTGATCAGCTCCGGAGTTGCTTCTCCTATATAACCGAGTATCTGTGCAGCATACGGCTGCGGATAATTGCGGATGGTCCTCGCCTGAATATAAAAACCCGGGTATTCCGTCAGTTTTTCCTGAAGCATTCCATAAGTTTCCCTGGGTAATTTTTCTTCAATTATGGTGGGCAGGTAACTTGAATAGGTCCTGGCCATCAAAAGTTTTTTTCGTAATTCAACAAGTTCGATCCCTGTCAGCCTGCAAAACTTTAAAGAATCAAAATCCTTTTTCATCTGACGCGGTATGACCATAAGGTCATAAGTTGCTTCATTGAAAAGTAACGGCTTTCCGCTACAATCGTATACGATGCCACGTGCCGGATATTCGGTAATATACCTGAAAGCATTGTTCCTTGCAGATAATTCATAGGTCTCGTCGATCACCTGAATAACGAATAAACGTATCAGGAAAATGACACCAAACGCCAAGAAAATGGCCGATATCACATAACGCCTGGATGAATAATTTTTCTGAAGCCGCATCACAATATTATACCCTGCAAAATTAGTTATTTATCACGATGCCCTGACCTTATTTATTTTACAAAATTTTTTCTTGCTTTTTGAATTATTTGTATTAATTTTGCCAAATGGTTAAACCATTTAATTAAACCAAGTAGTTTATTTATGCCTGAACAAGAGAAAAAAACGGAAGACATCATCCTTGAAGCTGCAAAGAAGATTTTTATAGAATACGGTTTTGACGGAGCCAGGATGCAGCAGATAGCCGATGAAGCCGGTATTAACAAAGCACTGCTTCATTATTATTTCAGAAGTAAGGATAATTTATTCGATTACATTTTTGACGAAACGTTTAAAAGTTTCTTTCCAAATATATTGGTAATTATGATGTCTGAACTTCCTTTCGAGCAAAAAATCAGGTCGTTTGTTTCACATTATATTGATACACTTATACAAAATCCGCATTTACCTGTTTTTGTGCTGCACGAACTTCAAAGAAAACCCGAAAGAATATTGAACATAATGAAGAATTCGGGGATACAACCGAAAATTACCGCCCATATGCTCCAGCGGGAAATTGACGAAGGGAAGATCATGCCGATACCCATGCCACATCTTATTGTAAACATGATAGGAATGTGTATTTTCCCTTTTATCGGACGACCGATACTGGAAGGTTTTATTTTTAACGGAAATGCAAAAGCGTTCGATCATTTCCTGGAAGAACGGAAGGTGGCGGTTGCTGATTTTATTATTAATTCGATCAGAAAAAAATAATTGTTATGAAAAAGATACTTCTGCTGTTTTTTATGTTGCCTTTTGCCGGAGCGCTGGCGCAACAGGCGGATACCATCAGCCTGAACCATTGCCGGCAACTTGCCTTGGATAATTACCCCTTGATTAAACAAAAAGACCTGTTATCTGAAGCGGCAGGCCTGAGAATCAAAAACCTCAGCACTAATTATTTTCCGCAACTCGCGCTGAACGGGCAGGCAACCTATCAGTCGGCGGTTACAGAAATTCCACAGATCCTCCCAATGATGGATTTTCCTTCGATGAGTAAAGACCAGTATAAAATTACGCTTGATGTAAACCAGTCGATCTGGGACGGCGGGAATACCTCCGCGCAAAAAAAGCTGGAAACCAGCAGCCTCCAGGTAGATCAAATGAATGTTGATGTTGAAATGGCAAAAATCAAAGAACGGGTAAATCTCATCTATTTCAACATACTACTGGCCCAGCAAAATGAAAAAGTGGTCGTAAACATTCAGGAAGAATTAAAATCGAAACTGAAAAAGGCAGAAGCCGGAATTAAAGATGAAGTGATGCTGCAGAGCAATGCCGACATTCTTAAAGCTGAAATAATAAAAACCGAGCAACAACTTATCGAACTGTCAAATGCAAAAAGTGCTTCTTTAAAAATGTTGTCCGAATATATTAACCGGACGCTTTCTGAAACAACAGAACTAATAATCCCTGAAGGCCTCGTTATCGAACCTGTTTATGATAACAAGCGCCTGGAAATGCAGCTCCTTGATATGCAAATGAACAAACTTGACATTTCGAAAAGCCTTATCAACACTAAAGTGATGCCGCGTTTCTACGCATTTGGACAGGGCGGTTATGGCCGGCCGGGTTTCAATATGTTGTCAAACGATTTTAACTTTTTCTATATCGTGGGCGCCAAAATGAGCTGGAATATTTCCGGGTTTTATCAATCAGGCAGGGAGAAACGCATCGTCGAAATTCAGAAAAACATATTGAACACACAGAAAGAAACCTTTGACAAAAACCTGAAAATTGCCTCACAGAAAGATGCTGCGGATATCACAAAATACAAACAGCTGATCAGTAAAGATGATGAAATAATCAGGCTGAGGCAAAATATTACCAAAACAGCATCTACACAGCTGGAAAACGGGGTGATCACAGCGACAGAATATGTTACAGAACTTAACGCTGAAATGATGGCAAGGCTCAATCTGGAATTACATAAAATTCAAATGAAAATGGCAGAAATAAATTACCTGAATTCGATGGGAAAACTTTAGAAGTAGGAAGTCAGAATGTAGAATTATGAAGTCAGAATTAAAAAAATAAAAAAATATCCACCTATGAAAAAATATTTGTTTATCATCAGCATCGCTTTGTTAACAGCCTGTTCAGGAAAAAAAGATAAGGCAGATGCTTACGGAAATTTTGAAGCCGACGAAATAATCATTTCTTCCGAAGTAAGCGGGAGAATCCTTCAACTGAACCTTGAAGAAGGGCAGGAACTGAAGGAAGGGACACTTGTCGGAATCGTCGACACAACCGATTACCAGCTAAAAAAAGAACAGCTGATGGCGCAGAAAAATGCCATATCATCCAAATCGGGGAACATCGCTTCACAGATTGAAGTACAGCAACAGCAAAAGAACAATTTGCTCATCGAAAAAGCGCGTATCGAAAAACTTTATAAAGACGGCGCTGCAACTAAGAAACAGCTGGACGATATCAACGGAAGTATTAGCCTTGTTGACAAACAAATACTATCCATTCAGACACAGAATGGCAGCGTTGCAGATGAAATCCTTGCCATTATAAAACAAATCGATCAGGTAAGCCAGAATATTAAAAAATGTTACCTGACTGTCCCTGCCGGAGGAACCGTATTAGGCAAGTATATCCAGCCAAACGAATTAGTCGTTCCCGGAAAATCACTTTATAAAATTGCCGACCTGTCCAATGTTTTTCTTAGGGCTTATGTCAGCGAATCTCAATTGGCAACGGTCAAACTCGGTCAAACGGTAGAAGTACTTATTGATAAAGGCGAAGATAATACTGCAACATATGCGGGAACCGTTACCTGGGTTTCTTCAACGGCGGAGTTCACCCCAAAAATAATCCAGACAAAAGAAGAACGCGTGAACCTGGTTTATGCGATAAAAATAAAAGTAAAGAACGATGGGGCGCTGAAGATCGGGATGCCGGGAGAGGTGACGTTTAGTGGAAATCAGAAGTAAGAAGTGAGAAGTGAGAAGTCAGTCCGCCGCGGCGGATAGGAAGTCAGAATTATGAAGTAAGAAGTGAGAATTAAGAATGCAGAAGTAAGATTTATGAAGTCAGAATGAATAATGTTGTAGTTGAAAATATTAGCAAGAGTTACCAAAAGGTAAAAGCGCTTGAGCACATTTCGTTCAGCATTGACGGTGGTGAATTGTTTGGGTTTATCGGCCCTGACGGTGCAGGAAAAACAAGCCTGTTCCGTATCCTGGTTTCTTTGCTGGTGCCCGACGAAGGAACAGCAACCGTGTGTGGATTTGATGTGGTGAAAGACTATAAAAATATCCGTAAGATCGCAGGTTACATGCCGGGGAAATTTTCGCTTTATCAGGATCTGACCGTAGAAGAAAACCTGTCATTTTTTGCAACAATTTTCGGCACCACAATTCAGGAAAACTACCACCTCATCAAAGACATTTACAGCCAGATAGAACCTTTTAAAGACCGTCGTGCCGGCGCCTTATCAGGAGGCATGAAACAAAAGCTGGCATTGTCGTGCGCGATGATACACAAGCCGGAAATACTTTTTCTTGACGAGCCCACCACCGGTGTTGATGCGGTTTCCCGGAAAGAATTCTGGGAAATGCTTCATAAACTTAAAGAAGCCGGCATCACGATTATTGTTTCAACGCCTTACATGGATGAAGCTTCCCTTTGTGACCGCGTCGCACTGATACAGGCCGGCAGTATTTTAAAGATCGGTACTCCATCAGAAATAATAGCAGGTTTTGAAAAGCCCGTGTTCGCCATTCGCTCTGAAAACACACATAAACTCATCAACGATCTTGAAAAATCTCCTTATTGTGAACGTGTTTATCCTTTCGGACAATACCTGCATTTTATTCCCAATAACAATAATTTAGGCCAAGCAGAACTGTCGGCGTCAATACACGAAAGCCATCCGGAAGCTGAGGTTTTTGAGGTCAAGCCCGATATAGAAGATTGTTTTATTAATCTGATGAAAGAAAAATCATGAACGGCTCAGAACTCATCATAAAAGTACGGAACCTCGTGAAAAAATTTGGCGATTTCACGGCGAATGACCATCTAAACTTTGATGTATATAAAGGAGAGATCTTCGGCTTTCTGGGAGCCAACGGCGCAGGAAAAACTACCGCGATGAAAATTCTGTGCGGATTGTCCAAACCTACCTCAGGTGAAGCCAGCGTAGCCGGTTACGACGTTTATCACGAACCCAATAAAATTAAAAATTGTATTGGTTACATGAGCCAGAAATTTTCGCTTTACGAAGACCTAACCGTTAAAGAAAATATCAGGTTTTTCGCCGGCATATACGGAATGGAGCGTAAGGAAATTAGAATAAAAAGCCAGCAGCTGATTGATAAACTTGGGTTGACAGAAGCTGCCGACAAACTGATCGCGGATCTGCCGCTCGGGTGGAGGCAAAAGCTTGCTTTTTCCGTCGCTATAATACACAGCCCAAAAATTGTGTTCCTGGATGAGCCTACAAGTGGCGTAGATCCTATCACACGCCGTCAGTTTTGGAAACAGATCTATGAAGCGGCAAACGAAGGCGTGACGATTTTTTTAACTACACATTATATGGATGAGGCCGAATATTGCGACCGCGTCTCCATCATGGTTGACGGTCGGATTGCCGCATTGGATTCTCCGAAAAAACTGAAAGAACAATTTGATGCTGAAACGATGAATGACGTATTTATTAAATTGGCAAGAGGAGGAAAGGATAATTGAGAGGAGATAGAAGAAAGAGAAGCTATGGTAGACGATGGTAAAGGGTAGGATGGTATAGGGTAGGATGGTAAAGGGTAGGATGGTATAGGGTAAGATGGTATAGGGTAGGATGGTATAGGGTAAGATGGTAATGGGCAAGATGGTAAATTTTTGGATGGTTTAGGTAAGATGATTAATGGTCTTTGGAAATAATAAAAACAACTAATTATTAATTTAAAACTTTACATTATGCATTTTTTCAAAGATTTAGAAGTTTGGAATTTGTCCATGGAAGTTATAGTAGAAATTTATAAAACCACTGACGCATTTCCCGCAAAAGAACAATTCGGATTAACTTCACAGATAAACAGAAGCGCTGTATCAATAGCAGCTAATATTGCCGAGGGTTGTGGCAGAAATACAACTAATGATTTTAATCATTTTCTTGATATTTCTCTTGGCTCAAGTTTTGAATTGGAAACTTTAATTATTGCTTCACAAAATATCGGATACTTGTCTGAAGAGAAAAGCACATCAACAATCAATAAAATTCATTCCATTCAAAAAATGTTATATGCCTTGCGCAGATCGACAAACAAACCAAGATAAAAAATTAACACTGATGAACAACACGGCAAACTACCTTATACCCGTTACCTTTTACCATCTACCTTTTACCATCTACCTATTCCTCCTAACATGAAACATTTCATCGGGTTTGTAAAAAAAGAATTTCGTCATATTTTCCGCGACAAACGGACACTGGTGGTATTGTTTGGAATGCCCATCCTACAGATGCTGCTCTTCGGTTATATCATCACCACGGAAGTAAAGGACGCGCGGATTGCCATACTTGACCAATCTAAAGACGAAACCACCCGAAAAATAATTGACAAACTCAGTTCCTCGGGATATTTTATCATCACCAGATATCTTGATAATGAAAATCAGATTGAAGCATGCTTCCGTAAAGGTGAGGTAAAAGAAGTTGTCGTATTTGAGCCCGGGTTCGGACAAAAATTCCAGAAAGATAAAAAAGCATCGGTACACCTGATCGCCGACGCTTCGGACGCCAACTCGGCCAACCTCGTAGTTAATTATACAGCGGCCATCATCAACGATTTTGTAACAAAAGAAAATTCAGCATCAGCGCTGCCCATGCAAGTCATAACAGAATCGAAAATGCTGTATAATGAAGAGTTGAAAGGTGTTTATATGTTTGTGCCCGGGACCATGGCCATGATCCTTGTACTAATTTGTGCGCTGCTTACCTCCATCAGTATCGTTCGTGAAAAAGAACTCGGCACTATGGAAATATTGCTTGTTTCACCATTAAAGCCCATTCAGATCATCGTGGGGAAAGTGGCTCCTTACGTACTTTTATCTTTCGTAAATGTGATCACGATCCTGTTGCTCAGCAATTTTGTTTTTGGGTTACCTGTGCAGGGCAGTATTATTTTACTGTTGGCAGAAAGCCTATTGTTCATCATACTTGCCTTATCCTTAGGCATACTGATCTCAACATCCACAAACAATCAGCAAACGGCTATGTTTTTAGCCATGTTAGGATTGATGCTTCCCACCATATTGCTGTCGGGGTTCATTTTTCCGGTTGAAAACATGCCCTGGTGGCTCCAATGGATATGCAACATTAATCCTACAACCTGGTTTATTGTTATATTAAAAAACATTATGCTCAAAGGGCTTGGCTTTATGAGTGTCTGGAAGGAGACAGCTATACTCGCCGGCTTAACCGTGTTTTTACTTGGTGTCAGCACAAAAAAATTTAAAGTCCGGCTGGAAAAATAATTTTATTCAAACGATGAAGACCATATTTTTTATACTGCAAAAAGAATTCACCCAGATACGCCGCAACAGAATGATGCTGCCGATAATTTTTGTGGTTCCGCTGGTGCAACTGCTCATACTTGTCAATGCGGCCAATATGGAAATGAAGCACATTAAAATTTGTATTGTTGACGACGACCTCAGCAGCTCCTCACGCCTTCTTACGGGAAAATTCAGTAATTCCAAGTTCTTTACGGTTAAGGGCAACACTTTTGACATGAACGAAGCTCTTACAGAGGTAGAAAACGATCATGCGAATATGGTGCTCCATATACCTGCGGGTTTTGAACATACGCTGGTGCGTGAAAACAAAGCGAAAGTACAGCTGCTGTTCAACGCCATCAACGGAACGGTGGCAGGGATAAGCAGCGCTTATGCAGGACAGATCATATCAGGATACAACCGCGAAATCATCACCCGATGGTATGGTGTTTCCAAAACTCAGGCGGGGCCGGGCATGATAAATGTCATTCCGTCGTTCTGGTACAATCCGGATATGAATTATAAAGTATTTATGGTTCCGGCCATACTGGTGCTGCTGGTGACCATCATCGGCATGATACTGGCGGCCTTGAATATCGTCAGAGAAAAAGAAATGGGTAACATTGAACAAATTAATGTAACCCCGATCAGAAAAATACATTTTATCATAGGCAAGCTCCTCCCCTTCTGGATCCTGGCACTTATTATGCTCGGGGTCGGATTAACGCTTGGAAAAATCATTTTTGATATCCCCATGGTGGGCAGCCTGTGGTTGCTTTTTGGAGTGGCTGCCGTGTACCTTCTGGTCATACAGGGTTTCGGCCTGATGGTTTCCAACACAGCCTCCACACAACAACAGGCCATGTTTGCGGTTTTCTTTTTTATGATTATTTTTATCATGATGAGTGGTATTTTTACGCCTACCGACAGTATGCCACGCTGGGCGCAAATAATAAATTATGCCAATCCCATTGCTTATTTTATGAGACTCATCCGGATGATCCTGCTCAAGGGTTCCGGATTTACAGATATATACAAAGACTTTCTGATATTACTCGGCTATGGAGTTGCCGTAATTACTATGGCAGTGGTACGCTACAGGAAAGTGTCCTGACAAATTCCGAAAAAATCAGTTTTTGGTATTGTGTTCACCCGATTTTGATTTATCTTTATTCTGTCCTTAATTGAATCAATAGTTGTACAAATATACTTTTTAGATAAGGAGAAATAAAAATGAAAAAACGCCTGATATTTACAATGATCGTATTTTGTTCCCTCTTGGGAAAACACGCTTTTTCACAAACGGGAACACCTTATGTAATACTTACAACCATTGATGATGGCGATTCTTATTATCCTGCCGTGCAATTGTTGGAGAGTTACCGAACGGCACAGGTGATACACTTCAGCCCGGATTCCATCAACGAACTGCTGCCGGTGATTACTGCTCTTGACCCGCGTTATATTGCCGTCATTCTCAAACCCATCGAGTTGAACATTAATTTTGTCAGGGAGTTTTTGATGATGAGCACCAATCTGGATGCCGATCCTTTCAGCGATTTTTCTTATGGTTTTATTACAGGGGCAACGCCACAGGATGCCATAAATTTTGTGAACAACATTATTTATGCGGAGACCACGGGCAATATTGAGAACTATCCGCTCTATATCGGAGGCTATGCCGCTTCGTCGTTGAATTTTGTTTACACCAGCACCGGTGATTACATGCAATACCTGAATCCGTCGGAATATTCCTGCATTTACATGGAAACAAACGATAATGGTTCGGGACATGATTTTTTTACAGCCAATTCCAATTACATGGCGGGCAATAAAATACTCGACATTGGCCATAATGGTGATCCGCACATGCTATGGCTGTTTGAGGGTGGCAACTCCAATCCCAACCCGCCTGTGTGGATTTACGACAGTACCAAAATTGAGGATACAGCCTATGCGCGCACGGGGCTGACAAGCACCGACATTGGTGCATTGGATCTTTACCCCGCCGTAGCTTACAACGGCGCCTGCCATTCGGGCGAACCTAAGAAAGTTATGATAGAAGGCGATATAGAAGCTACATTCGGCGATACTCAGGGGCTGGTAAAATTCTATACCATGAGTGACGATTTCAGTTTTGCACTGCAGATTCTGAAAACAGGCATTACAGGATATTTTGCTCCCTGCGGAGCCAACAATGCCAATGATCAGGGCGAAGATGTTTATAACACATTTTTATACGACGAGCCATTGGGCGACATTCACAAACGAAGCAACGACGGCGTGGTGATGGGTTTTCTGGGTAACAGGCCCAACCTCCGGATTTACCAGTGGAATTCTTCTACCTATGCTGATGACATTTACCCGTCGGGAAATTTCGATCCCAACGACTGGTCAGGCGCAAGCGGCATGTTGGGAGGAAAAGCCAACCGCATCTATTTTGGCGACCCGCTGTATAACCCTTATCACCTTAATCATTCCGATTCCTTAAAGATCACAAAAGCCGTCATTGATTCCATAAACTCAAATACCCTTGACGTACATCTTACCTACAAAAAGCCCGACGCCATGGATGTGTATTATCCTGTTTGGGATAAATTTCATTTCGGCAACACCCGCATCTACCTGCCGGTTGAACTTCCAGGCTATTGCAGTGATGTTTCCAATTTTGCAATTGTAGATTCTTCGGCGCCATACAATCTTGTGTTTCATGCTGTCGAGCATCACTTGGGAAAAACAATACTACATATTGAAGTTGACATTCCAAACGACATGTACGACGCTATCAATTACAACATTACTTTTCGCATCAATTTTACCCCTACAGACATTGAAGACCCTGAAGTTCTAGCGCTATCTGATTTTCTGGTTTATCCAAATCCCTCAGCAGGAAATGCAAACATAAAAATAATCCTGAACAAAAGAACGAGGTTCTCCCTCAATGTTTACGACCTGACTGGAAGATGTGTGAAAACTATTTTTTCCGGGATGAAGGAAAAGGGCGAACATCTGTTCGATCTGGCCGCTGATGCGGATCTTGGGACAGGCATTTATTTTATCCAGATAGAAGCCGGAGCCGCAAAGGCCATAAAAAAGCTGGTACTGATAAAATAAATTGATAAAATAAATTGCTATAATCCAAAGTTTATGTACCTTTGCACCCATATTGCGGGATGGAGCAGTGGTAGCTCGTCGGGCTCATAACCCGAAGGTCATAGGTTCGAGTCCTATTCCCGCTACAACAAGGAACTTTTCAGGATTTTTCTGAACAAGTTCCTTTTCTTTTTTATCTGAAACGCTAGATAATCCATTAATTAAAGAAAATACAGAGTTTACATTGTTGGTTA
>Ga0208789_1000277_pt1 | contig 60280 bp, 38 predicted proteins | sample Methanotroph_Enr_FD_187368 | JGI IMG/M metagenome (GOLD analysis project Ga0208789, IMG submission 187368) | Enriched soil microbial communities from Old Woman Creek wetland in Ohio, USA - Methanotroph_Enrichment_5 (SPAdes) (version 2) | ecosystem: Environmental > Terrestrial > Soil > Wetlands... | reverse complement strand
GTTGTTCGCAAATAAAGTTTTCATTACTTTTGATTTTAATGATTAATACTGGTTCCTTAATTATTCTTGTTCGATGGTTTATCCCAGAATCAGGTAAAAGGTAACCCTGTATTTAGAAAAAAAACTCACAAATTAGAATTGTATATTTGTTTCAGCAGTTAATATTGGTAGATAAATCAATGGGAACATGAGGAAAATATTTTTTATGATCTTTATATATATATTTTCTTCTTCGGTACTTGCCCTGGAAAAAAAAAGAATAGATCAGGATAGTTTAATGTCTATCAAACACCAAAAAGATGGGATTGCTGCTGGTAGGCTTGGTGATTTTGAGTTAGCCTTGAATAATTTTGAGAAATTGTATCTGCTTCGGCAGAAAATGTATGGGCAGAATAGTGTTCGGCTGGCTCCTCCCCTAATTAATATTGGTATTCAGTACAAAAATCTTGGCAATTTTGATAAGGCAATAGAATCATACAAAAAAGCAGAAGCTCTTTGTATCAGTAATCCTGGAAGTGATAATTTTGTATTAGGAACTGCTTATGTTAATCTAGGAAACATCTTCCGATTAAGAGGTGATTATAACCAAGCGTTAGAATATCAGAAAAATGCTTATCGAATTCTGAGAAAGGATAGTGTTAAGTACGGTTCAAATTTTCAGGATTCAAAGATTAGTATAGCAGAAATTCAGTTAAAACTTGGATTTAATAAAGAGGTAATACATTTTGCCAAAGCGAATCTGAAAAACACCTCACCGCGATTAAAACCAGTATTATTTGATCTGATTGCCTTAGCATATAGAAATGAAGGTGAATATACATTGTCAGAATTAAATTATCAAAATGCAATCAAGAGTTGGATTGACTTGTATGATGATGATAACGTTGAATTGATATCAGAATATCTGGCCTATTCATCATTTCTCATGTCTCGGAAAAATTATGAAAAGGCTCTTCTTTATTCAACTAAAGCAAAATCAATTGTTTTAAAGTTTTATGGTGAGAAAAGTACAACCTACGCAGAAGTGCAGTCAAATTTTGGCGATTACTATTATCTGAAAAATTCTGAAGCCGGACAGATTGACGATTTTCGTATGCAGAGAAAGAAATACCTCAATGAAGCAATTCAGTATTATCAAAATTCAATTGTTTCGCTCGTAGATTCTTTTCAAATAAAAGATCCGTTTATTGAACCTCCACTGAAAAATGTAATTTCTGATATTCAATTGGTCGATATGTTCAAGAAGAAGGCTTTGTCAATGGAAAAGCTTGGAGATATATTTTTGTCTGAATTTGATTATAAAAACTCGATTAAATATTATACTGCCAGTTTAAAATCGCTATCAAATGCAGTAGAATTAATTCATCGTCTTCAAATTGGATTTGAAAACGAGGAAAGTAAATTCTTTTTATCTCAGAATCAGGAATCAACTTTTTCTGAAGCAATAAATATTTCTTACAAATTATATAGTCAGACTAAAAGGATTGAGTTTATCGAAAAAGCGTTTGAGTTTTCAGAAAGAAGTAAATCATCGAATTTGCTTGCATCAGTTAAAGATATTAAAGCCAAAGAGTTTGGTGGAATTCCGGATTCATTGATGAAAAAGGAGAACATTTTAAAAGGAAATATTGCGAATTACAACTCCATGCTATTTGAAGAGAGTCATTCAGAAATTCCTGATTCTCAAAAAGTTAATTTGTATTCTGCAAAAATATTTAAGTATAATGAAGAATATAATCGGTTGATTGATTCGTTTGAGAAATTATTTCCACAGTATTTTGCTTTAAAATATGAAAATAAAGTAGTTGGGATCAAAGAGATTCAATCTAAAATAAATAATCGCCAGTCTCTGTTAGAATACTTTGTTCAAGAGCCTGAAAGTGAAAATGGCAAAGGAGAAGTGTTTAGCTTTCTGATTACAAAGGATTCTGTAAATTTTTCAAAGGTGATTATTGATAATTCATTTACGAATAACATACAGTCAATTCATGATTTTCTGATTAACCCCAATTATCTGTATACAAAAAAGAAGGATTTCGTCGATTATTCTGTCGCAGCTTATGGATTGTATGAAAAGCTTATACAACCGGTTGCAAAAAAGTTGAATGGAACTTCTCTTACTATTATCCCACACGATAAACTTTCATATATTCCATTTGACGCATTACTCTCGCAAATGCCAGATACAAGTGTCATGAATTTTAGAAATTTAAATTATCTGGTTCGTGATTATGCAATTAATTATAGCTATTCCGCAACTCTATTGTACGATTATTTTGATCAGAAAAAGAGAAGTTCAAAAAACCTTTTGGTGTTTTCCCCAATGTATGATTCACACGAATCAAGGACGGATCCGGAAACTGCTATTCCTCACTTCTTAAGTCCCTTGCCAGGGGCAAAGGATGAAGTAAAAGGTATTTCAAAGTTTGTTTCTGCAGTTTCTTTTGTTGACAAGCTGGCCCAGGAAAATACATTCAAAGAAAAAGCCCCGGAATTTGATATTTTACATTTAGCCATGCATACGATTATTAACGATAGTTTGCCTATGCTATCGAAACTGGTTTTTTCAAAGCCGGACCAAAAGTTTACTGATGATGGCTATTTAAATGCATACGAAATCTATAACATGAAACTCAACGCTCGTTTAGCCGTTTTGAGTGCGTGCGAAACTGGTTCGGGTAAACTTCAGCAGGGCGAAGGAGTTATGAGTATGGCCCGTGGATTTATTTATGCTGGCTGCCCATCAATTGTTATGACTTTATGGCAAGTCGAGGATAAATCCGGAGTAAAAATAATGGAGGATTTTTATCATTATTTGTCAAAAGGAAAACGAAAAGATGTTGCTCTTCGAATGGCAAAACTTAATCATCTTAATAACTCAGATCCATTAACTGCTCACCCACATTTCTGGCTCGGATATGTCAACATTGGCAATCCTGAACCTTTGTATACTAGTAAGGATGTTTATTTTGTAATTTTTCTGTTTATCGCTTTGCTCTTGGTCTTGGCTGATTGGCACTTTCGAAAGAAACGTATAAAACGAAGAACTCAGATTTGAAAATGTGTTTTCAGTTGTTCATAATTGATAGCAGAGCCTTCTAATCAGAGCATAATTAATTATCGCCACTCAAAATCTTGTTGTATTCAAGATCCTGCTTGATACTTTTAATTAAATATTCTTTGCATTTAAATTTACGTTTTTTTGCATATTTCTCACTCTTGAATCCCATGATTTGAGCAATATTTTTGAGAGGAACTTTATCGAAATACAATTGTAATATCTTTTGACAATCTTTTCCCAAATTGGTAAAATGCTTTTGATACAATCGATAACGTTCATTTAGGTCAGCCACTTTTTCTAACCCATCATCATATAAATCTTCGTGGTATTCATGGTTGTCTTTAATCTTTTCTTTTTCTATTTTTCTTTTTTCAAGTTGTTTCAGCCATAAAAAGCGGCAAACAGAGTATAGGTAAGTTTCAAAAGTACAATCTAATACCAACTCATTGGCTTTTAGTTTTCGGAAAATAATAATAATGGCTTCTTGAAATATATCATTGGCATCGTCATCATCACCACTGTTTTTTTTGATGAAAAAATTAATCTTGGAATAGAAATTCTTATAGATATATTGTAATACAATAGTATCATTTCTTCGAATCCCATTTAGCAAGTCAAGGTTTGAGTAATCGATCATCGCAAAAGATTAAATTGTTTAAAATGGTTCTGTCAAAAGAAAAGCAACTGTAAATCCATTTCGGTTTAAAAATCACTATAAAATGTTGAAAATGCAAATATTTTCAACCGATTTTCCTTCGAAATGTCTTTAAATAAAGCAGTTTCTATTGATCTATTGCATTTTAGGTGCTTTTCTGTTTAATATTCTCAACTAAAATAAGATTAGTTGAAGTTGTAACAGAATTCTGTAGTAATTAATATGTCAGGATAGATGTTTGTCAACCAGCACGTTTGTTGTGTATTGTTCAAAAAACAAATGCTGCTTTGCTCTTTGTAAATAAGGAATTTAAATTTATGCTAGGCTAGTTTTTTGAATGGAGACATTTTTTTAAAGGGAAATATGTAAAAACAAAAAGGTAGGTTCAGCAACCTACCTTCTCTCTCTTAAACTAACTAAACCTAAACTTATGAAAAAAAATGTATTACAAATGTATAGTCTGGAGTTCTAAAATTGTGAAAATAATTGTTAAATGATGTTAAAGTTATTGTCTCTTATAAATTAATAGAATGTTACTGAGCAACAAACCGGTAGGTAATTGTCCCACGTTGTATCGATGGCGCTTTTTGATCTGAATTAAATACCGTACGTTCTGCAGCTTGCATAGCGTACACGGGCAACATGGGGTCCTTTAAATTATTTGCTGATCTGGCTTCAGCTTTAATTACGTTGCCTGAACGGTCAACCTGGATATCTACAGTAACTAGACCACCACTTTTAGCCAGAAATACGGGTATTGGAAGCCGAACATGAAACCTATTTTCCAGGAAGTAATGAATATTGCTTTTCCCTGAGTAAATCGTATTCTTAATCGAATCGGGGTTTTGCCCTTCGGTACTGGCTTCGGGCATTGCAAATTTCTTAGTTGGTGGCGCTTTTTTCGAAAGTTGTTTATTCACGTTATCAACCATCCTTTCTGCTTCCTCAATGTCGCGTTTGTAACTCGCGTCAAAGAATTTGTCTTTTTTCAAAGCGTCATTTACGGCACGGTTACTTCCCGTATTCTGATCATACTTGTTTGTTTGATTGGAACCAGAGCTATTGCCGTGTGCTTTTTCTGGTTCGGGAGATTCAATTTTTTCCGGAGGCAGAATGAAATCGAGTAAAACAATTTCGTCTTTTTTGGTTTTAATTTTGAAATTTAATTCATTGATCCAAAAGCCCGTCATCAACAAGATATGAAAGATCAGGGTTCCCATAACCCCGTATACGTTTCTTTTATATAATTCTTTTATATTCAGCATTTCGTCGCAAATTTAATAAAATCGACTATTACTGAATCATGATTTTCTTGGCCACCTAAGCTTTTTATAAATAATTAGATAATTTTAGAATTTGGAATAGAATACATGAAAGCATGAAGATTGTCTGGTTTACTTTATTTTTTTTCTCTTCGTTATCCCTTGCAGGAAAGGATATTCTCATTCATAAAAATGACTCTTTGGACATCGTTCCATTGAATAAAAACAATAAATTATTCTACGATAGTTTACAAATTAAAGCTTCGCGGCACCGAGTAACCAAATGGCTCTATGGCACAATGATCCATTCTGCTAAGGATTCAGGAAATGTTGATTTTCAATCATACGAGTATTATAAAAGTTTTCAGAAAAAAATCATTGGTACAATTTCAATAAGATCGCTCAAGATTTTTGGGCCAAGCTTCGATGATACGTTGAGAACCACGAATATCTGGATAGAAAAAGCTGCCAATAAATTACATTCCAAATCGAATTTATATGTTATCCGAAAGAATTTATGGATCAGTGAAGGACAGCCATTGGATCCTGAGCTAATGATGGATAACGAAAGGCTTTTGCGAAGTTTACCTTACCTGAAAGATGTCAGGATTATCATTACACCCAGATCGTTGAATAATGATTTGGTTGATGTCCTTATCCTTACTCAAGATGTTTTTTCGTTTGGTGTTACTGGAGGTGTTGGAAACATTAAGAATGGAGAAGTTGGAATTTATGATAAAAATATTTTAGGTGTAGGGCATGAAGTTGGTCTCTCTATTGTTGGACATGCAGACCAGTCTCCGCATATCGGATTTGAGTCTTATTACGCGGTAAATAATATTATGGGAAATTTTATCGACTTTTCTACCCGATATGCAAATACTTATCTGCATCAGGAATTATTCGTTTCACTTCAGCGCGATTTCTTACGACCGCAATCGGTTTATGCAGGCGGACTAACCGCTTTGAGAAGTTTTAGGACTGACAGAGTGTATTTGAACAGTAATGTAACAACGACTATTCCTCTCGATTATATTTATCTGGATGGCTGGTATGGACGTCGGTTAAATCTGAGAATCAATCCGAATGACAGTCGTTTTCAGACGACCTTGTCGGGTCGTGTCAGGTACACTCATTTTTATGACCGGCCACTTCCTGATAGCAATAAAGACCAGTATTTCTCCAATAGCAAATTTTATCTTGGGAGTTTGAGCTTTTCACACCGTTCGTATGTCCGGGATTACTTGGTATACAGCTATGGAATTACTGAAGATATTCCAAAAGGTTACTTGTGCGAGCTGGTTTTCGGATTCGATCACAATGAGTTTAATGATCGTTGGTATTCTCATGTTTTTTTGTCGACAGGAAATTTGTTCAGGAATAACCCCTTTTATTTATACACTTCACTTGGAGTGGGAAGCTTTTTTAATCAATCGCATACCGAGCAGGGAATGGCTGATTTAAAGATCGATTTTATTTCACAACTGTTTAAAGTCTGGAATGTTCAGGCTCGGCAATTCATTAAATTGAACTATACTATTGGTTTTAACCGTTTCGATATTGAAAACTTGTTGTTGCTGAATAGCAATGGCATCAGGGGTTTTGGAAGCCGCATCGGAAAAGGGAAACAGCGTCTGACTATAAATGTCGAAAATGTCTTTTTTCAGAAAAAGTCAGTCCTGAATTTTCAGTCTGCCTTATTTTCGTTTTTGGATATCGGGATTGTTGGCCCATCCGAACAATCTATCTTCAAACAAAGCTATTACGCTGGATTGGGCGTTGGTCTTCGGATACGAAACGAAAACCTGATATTCAAAACCATTCAGCTTCGGTTGGCTTACTATCCCAACCATCCAAGTGATGTGAACTCCATCGGTTTTATTTTGGATGGAGCTTCTAAACCCCGCTTCTACAACTTTCAGCCTCGGGGACCGGAGCCTTTGCGCTTCGAGTAATATTCGATTTACAGATTTTCGAGGAAATAATTACTGATTTTTTCCATCAGGTGAAGCCGGTCGTTACCCCGAACGTTGTGCTCGTGTGTTGGATAGACAAAAAAGTCAACTTGCTTGTCCAGATCGATGCACTTTTTCAGGAATTGCATACTTTGCTGCATAACTACCGTTGGATCCTGAGCTCCGTGTATAATCATCAACTTTCCACTGAGTTTGTCCACGTAATTCAGCATATTAGCATTTTTGTATCCTTCCGGATTTTCCTGAGGCGTGTCCATATAGCGTTCTCCATACATAACTTCGTACATGCTCCAGTCAACAACAGGGCCACCAGCCACGGCAACTTTAAATACTTCAGGATGCTTGAGCTTCAGGTTTAAAGTCATAAATCCGCCATAACTCCAGCCATGTACGCCTATCCGGGTTACATCAACATAAGGAAGTGATTTCAGGTAGTCGATGCCCTTCATCTGGTCGGCTGTTTCAACGACTCCCAGCTGGCGGTGAATGGCATTCTCGAAGGCTTTGCCCCGGTTGGCCGAGCCCCGGCTGTCAACGGTAAATGCAATGTATCCTTTCGAGGCCATGTAATACTGCCACCACCGGGCCTCGTTTTGCCATGTTTTGTTAATCAATTGGGCATGTGGTCCGCCATAGACATAGACGATAACCGGGTATTTTTTTGCCGGGTCGAAATTGTTAGGTTTGATCATCCGGCAATACAGGTCGGTCGCGCCATCAGCCGCTTTGATGGTGAATACGGTATTTTCTCCCAGATCAAAATCTTTCAATGTGTTTTCAGCTTGAAAAATGGTCCGTTTGCCAGCTTTTTTCAGCGAAATCAAATCGAGTTGCCCCGGAATGTTGGTACTGCTCCAGCGATCAACCACATTTTGCTGATCGGGCGATAAAATGCAGAAATGTGTGCCTGCAGCCTCGGTTAGTTTATCCGTTTTTCCTGAACGAAGATTAATCCGGTAGAAATGACGTTCAATCGGACTTTCTTTGGTTGCTTCAAAAAACATATTTTCCTCTTTGGCATCAAAGCCTGATAAATCGGTTACTTCCCAGTCGCCTTTCGTGATTTGCGCGACAATACCGTCTTTTACGGTGCACTGGTACACGTGATTCCAGCCATCGCGCCGGCTTTGGTAATAAAATTTAGCCTGATCGATTTTCGAAAACAGGATGGGTTGAAGCGGTTCAACATACTTGTTGTCGGTTTCTTCCAGAATTGTTTTGACGAACTTGCCGGTGGAAGCATCGTATTGGTTTAGCTTCATGTGGTTTTGTTCGCGGTTCAGTTCCTGAATGAAAATGCTTTTTTCATCCGGGCTCCAGCAAATATTGGTCAGGTAGTGATCGAGCGGTTCTCCGGTTTTCAGGAAAACGGTTTGTTTTGTTGCCGGGATGTAAACGCCTAACTTAACTTGGTGGCTGGTCATTCCGGCCATCGGGTATTTGATGTCCACTAGTTCTGCTTCGCGAGTCATATAATCCACCAGCGGATAGTCGCCAACCATCGTTTCGTCCATGCGATAAAAAGCCAGTTTCGTTCCGGCAGGCGACCAGAAAATTCCTTTGTCGATTCCGAATTCGTTGCGGTGAACGGTGGTGCCGTTTATAATGTGTGGTTCAGTATCGTTTGTTACCTGCTGAATTCCAGAATTTCCGGCAATAAACAGGTTGTTTTTTACGGTATAAGCCACAGCAGTGTTCCCGATGCAGAAATTCATGTTTTCGGCATCTTCCGGATAACTGATGGTTTGTTCAACCTGTCTGCTTCCGACATTGAAAATAACCACTTGATTCTGCAGCAGAAACCATATTCGCGACGAATTGATGAACGAAAACCGTGGAAAACTTTTGTTGGCTTTGAATCCGGCAGTTTTTAGCGCATTGGAGAATTCGGAAACCGAGATGATTTTCAACTGTTCTTTCTTCTGAATATCGTATTGAAATAGAACACTGTCCTTAATCATTACGAAATGTTGGTTGTCTCTCCAGTTTACTTGTTCGGGCATTTTAGGTTTCAGGTAGCTGCCCTGACCCAGGGTAGCGTCTTTCAAACTCAGGGTTTTCTGGGCGCTGACACCCGAAACGATAAAAAAGAGAATCAGGAGAAATGTAAACTGCTTCATTTTGACAATTTATTAGACTATTTTGATTTAGGATTGCAAATGTAAATTGAAAATCAATTCGGAAAACCCCGATTTAGCTGAATAAATTCATTATTTCGACTTCGTTAATTCCGTCGATAGGATTGTTCGAACTAATGAATTTCTCGGCCAAAGCTGATTTTTTCGATTTCAGGATCTGAATCTTTTCTTCAATCGAATCTTCGGTGATAAACCGGTAAACAAACACTTTTTTATCCTGCCCAATGCGGTGCGCGCGGTTGATGGCCTGATTTTCGGCTGCCGGGTTCCACCACGGATCAATGATAAAAACATAGTCGGCAGATGTCAGGTTAAGCCCCACACCTCCGGCTTTGAGCGAAATCAGGAAAATATGGTTCTCCGGATCATCCTGAAACTGCCGGATCACTTCCTGCCGATCAGTTGTTTTTCCGGTGAGCATCGAGTATTTCCAGTTTTTCGATTCGATTTTCGCCTGAAGCAATTCGAGGTGCTTAACGAACGACGAGAAAATCAAAACCTTATGGTTCTCGGCGAGCAGGCTTTTCAGGCAACGATATATTTCGTCGAATTTCCCCGATTCCGTCTCCGTTTCTTTGGTCACCAGCGACGGATGGTTGGCTAGTTGCCTAAGTTTGGTCAGTCCCTGAAGCACCACCAGCGCCGATTTTCTCAACCCGTTCGACTCAATGTTTTTCAGGATGGCGTTGCGGATAGCCGATTTTTCGGTGTCGTAAATTTCCTTCTGTGCTTCGGTCATTTCGCAATAGCGGATTTGCTCGGTCATGGCAGGCAAATCCTTGGCCACTTCCTCTTTTTTGCGTCTCAGCACAAACGGATGAATCAGCTTTTTGAGTTTGATCTGTTGCTCTTCGTCATTTTTCTTTTCAATCGGGGTAATAAATTCGCGCTTGAAATAAGGCTCGCTGCCCAATAATCCTTTGTTCAGGAAATTGAGTTGCGACCACAAGTCGGAAAGCGAGTTTTCAATCGGGGTTCCGGTGATGACCAGTTTGTGTTTCGAGCGTATTTCAAGAATACTTTTATAGGTTTTCGACGACGAGTTTTTGATGTTCTGGCTTTCGTCCAAAATCAGGTACCAAAATTCATAATTACCGAGCATTTCCACGTCGTTCCGCAAGGTTCCGTAGGTTGTTAAAATGATGTCGTAAAAACTGATGACTGAGCCCAGACTGTTTGATTTATTCCGGAGACTGCCCACGTGTTTATAGACTTTCAGCGAGGGTGCAAATTTGTTGATTTCGTTTTCCCAGTTGTGAATGAGCGATGTGGGCATCACAATCAGCGAGGCCGGTTGCACTGGTGTTGCCGGGCGGAGATCATCAAAAAGTGAAAATTGCAAATCATTGCCTTTACGGATTTCAGGAACAATAATTTCTGACTTTTCTTTCTTGATTTTCAGCAGAAGTGTGAGGGTTTGCAGCGTTTTTCCCAAACCCATATCGTCGGCAAGGCAGCCGCCCAGCTGGTTTTCGTACAAATGGTACATCCACTCAAAACCTTCTTTTTGGTAGTTGCGCAGCTCGGCTTTTAAATCGGCAGGCAGTTCAACCGGGTTGCTGAAACTCGAATTTATTTGCTCCAGTTTGTTGAAATAATTTCGGTCAACTCCTTTTACTTTATCCTGAAGCAGCTGGAAATGATGCTTCCGAAGTTTCAGCACGTTACCGTCGATTTTGGCAAACGGGAATATTTCTTTGTACGACGAAAACCATTCGAGTGGCAAAACGGCAATTTCTCCGGAAGGGAGTTCAAACTCGCGGATGCCGTTTAAAATATGCTTACGCAGCCGGAGAAACGGAATTTGGTACGATCCAAATTTAACCATGGCATAAATGTCGAACCAGTCTTCATCGCTTTTAACCTGGATATCGAGAATTTGCGTTCCGGTGAAATATTTTTTGTTGAGTTTACTTTGCTGTATCTGAATTCCATGTTCTTCCAGCGCTTCCCGGTTTTTCGACAACCACAGTACCGGGCTGTAATAGCTGTCGGTTTCGTCATCTTCTTTGGGGTTCCAGAACCCGTTTTTGTATTTCAGGTCGAGCGTTTTCAGGAAACTAAGTTGTTGTTCTTCCCATTTGCGGTTGCGCACAAATTTGCGGAATGTGTAGGCGTCGGCTTTCTTTTCGAAGCTGACAAATACGTTCGAAACCGAATCGGCCAGGTACAAACTGTTGTCGTATCTGAATTTGACAATGATTACGGGTCGCAAGGCCAAATCCTGTTCCAGCGAAAGAATGGTTTTTCGTGGCGGACTGCTTTCGATAATCTCGAAACCGGTGGCTTTTACTTCCGATTCTTTAATAATATTCAGCACAAAAGTCTGGTAATATTTGTCTTCGGCCTGCCGCGGAATCCAAACCGATTCTTTGGTTAGGAAAGGAGCTATTTTCTTACCCGAAAGCTGGTTGAAAATATACAACTGATTGAGATACACGAAACAGCAAGGTTGCGTGCACACCATCCGGATGGTTTTGTGTAAAAGTTCAATAGGCTTACCTTCGTGGCTGATTTTCAGCCGATACCGCGTACCGTTCTCATTTCGGTAAAAATTAAAAACACTTTCAGAAAAACCTGGATTGATCCGGATGATGTCTTCGTCGTACAGACTCGAATATTTAACCTGCTTGTGAAAAAGCCGGGTTTTGCCTTTCATCAAAAGCAAAATGCAGCGGTAAATGTATTTGTCGATGTACGGACTGATGTGATTCTGAAACAGATCATCGTCCATGTTCTGGAAAAAGTTGGCCTTGTCGTTTTTCTTCGAGAATTTTTTTACAAGGTTCTCATCGCTGTAATTTTCGATCAGTTTCAGTAATTCCAATTCCGATTCGTTTAATTCGACTTCGCCGCTTTTGTAGTCGCGTAGTTTAACTGTCTTTTTTACAGTGAAGTACGAACGTTCTTCTTCGATCAGCATGGGAACCAAAATATTTCCAACTGCACGATGTTCGATCAATGCGATAATAAATTCCTGAGCCAATTTGTTCTAAATTATTGATTATTAAAGTTTCCTGTTCACTTTTAAGAATGCCCTTTCGGGTATATACAAAAGTTTAAAGATACGACATTCCGGTCTTAAATCGAATAATTTTCTTCTCCGGAGGACGAGAATTTAACTTTGCTTCCTTCGGAACAGGCCGTTTCTTAACAGTTATTTAAGATTACCCTTAAATTGACTTAACCTTCCAAAAAAGAAAAGCTTTTTGCCAAATATTCTTTGCACATTGCTATTTTTGGCGTTCATTTCAAAAATCTAATTAAAAACGAATACGATGAACCAGATAGTAGAGAAGGTTCTTTTTTCAGAAAAAGTAGCCAAATTTGTTGTTGATGCTCCGCGAATTGCCAAGTCGCGTAAGCCTGGTCATTTTGTGATCTTGCGTGTTGATGAAAAGGGGGAGAGGATTCCGCTGACCATTGCTGGTGCTGATCCGGTAAAAGGAACTATTGTACTGGTGGTTCAGAAAATGGGAGTGAGCTCGGCCAAACTTTTCGAACTTGAGGCAGGTGACTTTATCCTTGATTTAGTAGGTCCGCTTGGAAAAGCAACTCATATTCATCAGGTTGGAACTATTCTGGCTTGTGGTGGTGGAGTTGGTGTTGCGCCGATGCTTCCGATTGTTGAAGGTTTCAAAAAAGCCGGAAACAGGGTTATTTCTATTATAGCCGCACGAAGCAAAGACCTGATTATTTTAGAAGATGAAATCCGTAAATGGTCGGATGAAACAATTGTGATGACCGACGATGGATCATACGGAACCAAAGGGCTTGTAACTGCCGGGGCTGAGATGATTATTCAGCGCGAAAAGGTGAACGAATGTATCGCCATTGGACCCGCTGTGATGATGAAATTTACTTCGTTACTGACTAAAAAGTATGAAATCCCAACTCAGGCCAGTTTAAATGCCATCATGGTTGACGGAACCGGAATGTGTGGCGCATGTCGCGTAAGCGTTGGCGGAAATACCTACTTTACTTGTATCGACGGACCCGAATTTGACGCTCACCAGATCGATTTTGATGAGTTGATCATGCGACTGGGTGGATATTCCAACGAAGAAAAACTTGCTTACGAGCGGTATGTGTAATCCAAATTAAACTTAAAGAAATGTCAACAAACAAAGAATATCTACAGATTGAGCGTGAAAAAGAGTGGCGCGCCGACCTGAGAAAAACTATAGCAAATAAAGAGCGTACCGCCAAAGAAAGAGTTCGCATGCCTGAAATGGATCCTCAGGAACGTATCAAATATCAGGATCGCGAGGTAAATATCGGATTGTCGGCCGAGCAGGCACAGGCAGAAGCTACCAGATGTCTGGATTGCCCAAATCCAACCTGTATCGAAGGTTGCCCGGTGAGCATCAATATTCCGAAATTTGTCAAATACATTGAAGCTGGAAAATTTCTGGATGCAGCAAAGACACTAAAAGAAACATCAGCGCTTCCGGCAGTTTGCGGTCGTGTTTGTCCTCAGGAAAAACAGTGTGAAGCCAGTTGCTTTTACACGCAGAAAATGAAAAAAGATCCGGTAGCTATCGGACATTTGGAACGTTTTGCTGCCGATTACGAACGCGAAAGCGGTTTCATGTCGGTTCCTGAAGTTGCTCCTGCCAATGGAATTAAAGTGGCTGCAATCGGTTCAGGTCCGGCTTCGCTTTCGTTTGCCGGCGACATGATCAAACTGGGTTACGATGTGACTGTTTTCGAAGCGCTGCACGAAATTGGCGGTGTATTAAAATATGGTATTCCTGAATTCCGTCTTCCAAACAAAATTGTGGACGTTGAATTGGATAACCTCCAAAAAATGGGAGTGAAGTTTGTTCGCAACTTTATTGTTGGAAAAACTGCCAGCTTCGACGATTTGAAAGAAGAAGGTTTCGAGGCCTTTTTCGTGGCCAGTGGTGCAGGTCTTCCTCGTTTCATGAATATTCCGGGTGAAAACTACAACGGAATTCTTTCTTCAAACGAATACCTGACCCGCGTAAACCTGATGAATGCTGCTAAAGATGAATTTGATACTCCTGTTATTAAAGGAAAAACTGTAGCAGTAATCGGAGGCGGAAATACCGCAATGGATTCGGTTCGCACAGCTAAACGCTTAGGCGCTGAAAGGGCAATCATTATTTATCGTCGTTCGCGTGCGGAAATGCCAGCCCGTGTTGAAGAAGTTCATCATGCCGAAGAAGAAGGCATCGAATTTCTCAATCTGGCCAACCCGATTGAATATTTTGCCGACGAAAAAGGAAAAGTAAACCGGATGCGTGTTCAGCGCATGGGCCTTGGCGAACCTGATGCTTCGGGTCGTCGTCGTCCGATTGTTCTGGAAGGTTCGGAATATGATATTCCTGTCGATTTGGTTGTGGTTGCTGTTGGTGTTTCGCCAAACCCGCTGATTCCTTCAGAAGTAAAAGAACTAAAGGTTAGCAAATGGGGAACCATTGAAGTGACTGAAGAAACCATGCAAAGTTCGATTCCTGAAATGTTTGCCGGTGGCGACATCGTTCGTGGTGGAGCAACGGTAATTTTGGCAATGGGCGACGGCCGTAAAGCCGCTGCTAACATGGACGAATACCTTCAGAACAAGCGCAAGGCTAATTAATTTTTATAACTTTAACGATCAATCTCATTGTTATGGCAAATATATCAACCCGATTCTTCGGACTCGATTTAAAAAGCCCGGTGATTGCAGCAAGCAGCAGCATGACCGGTCATGCAGAGCAAGTTATTAAACTGGCTGAGGCAGGTGCCGGAGCCATCGTTTTAAAATCAATATTCGAGGAAGAGATCTTTCATGAATTGCAGGAAGAACTCAGCCTTCGAACTCCATTAAATTCAGATCCGGAGTATTTGGATTACTTTGATTATGTGATCAAGGAAGAAACAATCCGAAAATATCTGCATCTGATTTCAGAAGTGAAAGCAAAAACTGCGGTGCCAATCGTGGCCAGCATTAATTGTGTAAGCTCAAGTGATTGGACTTTATTTGCACGGAAAATTGAGGAAGCCGGAGCCAATGCATTGGAGTTAAATATGTTTATTGCACCTTCCGATATTTCAAAAACTTCTGAGAATAATGAACAGTTTTATTTCGAAACCATCGAACGTGTGCTTCAGGCTGTTCAGATACCAGTTTCGATTAAGATTAGCCACTATTTTTCAAATCTTTCAGCGATAGTTAAAAAACTATCGGGTACAGGAATTGCCGGAATCACCATTTTTAACCGGTTCTACAATCCTGATGTTGATATTGAGTCGGAAACTATTATTGTTGCTGATGTACTAAGCTCTCCAAACGATTACTTGCTTCCATTGAAATGGACTGGCATTTTATCGGGTCAGATGAAAACTGATTTATCGGCATCTTCAGGAATTTATACAGCAGAAACTGCTTTGAAATTCTTATTGTCGGGTGCTTCTGCTGTTCAGGTTGCTTCTGTTATTTACCATGAAGGTCCGTCGGCAATTACACGCATGAATCAGGGGATTTCTGATTGGATGGATCAAAAAGGGTATAAGTCAATTCCAGAATTTAAAGGTTCGTTAAGTCAGGCTGCAACCTCGGCTCAGGCTTGGGAGCGGACACAATTCATGAAATATTTTGGCGAAAAAGCATACTAACAGCAAGTTAAGCGTATAAAGGCTAAGCGGAGAACCCGGAAAATTCCTTTTAAGGAAAACATAAACGGTTTCCCGGTACACCTCAAATAAATAAAAATGCCAGTACCTGCCCATTTGGGAAGTACTGGCATTTGTTTTACTTTTGACTCCAGTTATCTATCATCTGTATTATGAAATTATTCTCTTTAATTTTTGTGTTTGCATTGATTGTTTCGATTCCTGATCCTTGTTTTTCGCAAAAACAAGTTGAGGTTTCAGGAGTAAAATATATTTTGCATAACGTAACCAAAAGCGAAACTATATTTAGTCTTTGCCAAAAATATAAGGTTAGCCAAAAGGATATTCTACAGGCGAACCCTGGATTAACGGGTATTGTGAAAGCTGGTTCAACGGTAAAGATTCCGATTGCCGTGGTCGCTCCTGAACCGAAGAGAAAGGAGCCTGTTGCTCAAGCTCAACCAGCCATAGAAGAAGAATATTATTACCACAAAGTTGCCCCAAAGCAAACATTGGTTACAATTGCCAGGCAATACGGCATCACGGCCAATGATTTAATCCGGAATAACCCGGAACTGACCAAGGGAATTGTTCCCGGCCAGGTTTTGAAGATTCCGGTGAGCATTACCAATCCTGAAGAACAAAAGACCAATGAAAATTCGGCCAATCAATTTGATGTTTCAGAATACTCGGTTCATCCAGTCGTTTCGGGCGAAACATTATATAGCCTGGAACAGCACTATGGCGTTTCTCATGATGACATGCTAAAGTTTAATCCATTGTTGGCGAACGGGCTTAAAGCGGGGATGAAACTGAAGATTCCGGCAAAAACAGATGTGGTTGCTACTTCGCCGGTTGCTGAACCGGTTTTGGCGCCGAACGATGTTGCTATGAGCAAATATAGGGTCGAGAAAGGGGAAACTCTTTTTTCGTTAGCAGCCCGCTTTGGCGTGGATGTCGCCGAAATTAAAAAGGCAAATCCATCGCTCTTTTCTCGCAGTTTGGAAAGCGGGGAGATCATTTTAATTCCGCAGCAATCTTCGGGTAAAAATCAGAATTCAGGAAAAACGGAACCCTCGCAAACCATAACTGTAACAGAAATCAATTCGGAACCTGTTCAGGATTGCGACCCCATAAATGCGAAAAACCAGAAGTACAAAGCTGCACTTTTATTGCCACTGTATCTTGCCGGAAATGACAATCCTGAGCCAACAAGTTTTAGTAATGCTATTTTATTGAGTAAAATCAGCATAACTAAACCAGTCGTACCAAATCCAACAGATACTACTGTTGTGCTAAATGGTGCGAACATCGACCAGAAAGCGTTGGGATTTCTGGAATTTTATGAAGGCGCACTGCTTGCCCTTGACAGCTTACAGCGCAAGGGCATGAACGTTGAGTTGTATGTGTTTGATGTGAGCAACCAGAAAATGATTAATGCCCTGGTTCAGATGGACGAATTCCGGGATCTGAATTTGATCATTGGGCCAGTGTATCCCGAACTTCAGGAAACAGTAGCTTCGTTTGCCGCGAAGAACCACATTCCGATGATCTCGCCATTGGCCTCAACCGGAAACCTTGAGCAAAATAACTCCTGGTACTTTAAAGTGAATCCGAGCCGGGAATATCAGATAGAACAAACGGCTCTGTACGTTGCTGACGAACTGCACGATAAAAATTTTATCATGCTTCAGGTCAGCGGAAATTCAAATTCGGCTGATGCCCAGCTTGCTAAATTGTGTAAAGAGAAGCTAACTATCGATAACAAGGAGAGTAAATTTCAGGAGTACAATTTGCAACAATTGGGGATTAATTCGTTGAAACCACTTCTAGCGGATAGTGCCGAGAATATTTTTATCATTCCAACCGACAATGAAGCTCAGGTGAGTGTTGCTGTTACCAATCTGACAGCTTTGGCCGAACGTTATAACATTGTGTTGCTTGGTACGCAAATGCTTTCGAAACTGAAAAGTATTCAGACCGAGAATTATCACCGCATCCGTTTGCGCTATTTGTCGCCTTATCTGGTCGATTATAACCGACATCCGGTGCGTCGGTTTGTGGATCAGTACCGCGAAATGTTTGCTGCCGAACCTACCCAGTTCAGCTTTCAGGGATTCGATGTTACTTACTATTTTCTGAGTGCACTTTACCGCTATGGGAAAGATTTCAGGAATTGTTTACCTGATTATCACCAGGAACTAACGCAAATGAATTTTAATTTCGAGAAAGTTGCGCCAATGGGTGGATATGCCAACCATAGCTTGTTTGTGACTGGCTACGAACGCAATTTTGACGTGCTTAACCTGGGCGTTTTCGGTAGCCATTCGTTGGGCACGAAAAAGTAAGATGATTTTCCAAATGGAAATCCAATAAATACCCAAGTTTTTAATAGAATTCACGGTGTAATTTATCCTTTGCCGTCAGTTTTAGCGTTCGACTGGGTTCACGCCGAAGTCTGACGGATTGATAACTAAATGTGTGTGGCTTTAGCCACATGGGTTTGTGCTAAAGCCCATAAACCTTATTCTCAGGCAAACTCAACGGTAAAGAATAAAAATGTAGGTCTTCGCTGTTTGGGTCAATAGACGGATTTTCATTTATTCTTGTATTCAGCAAAAAGATTGTAATTTAGTTCCCGACTGAAAACCACTATCATTATGAGCAATAATGGAAAATATAGCAGGACTTTATTAACTGTTCTCCGGGAGCGCAGCAGGGAGGCTTTGATTCTGTTTTTCTGCCTTTTGTTGGTTTTTAAGGCCTCAAAATCAGGGGCAATAGATGTTGTTAATAACCTGAATTTTGATTTTTATTCGCAGGAGCATGGACTTTCAAGTAACCAGATTCACAGTATCCTTCAGGATAAAAAAGGATGGATGTGGTTTGGGACATCGCAGGGCGCTTGCCGCTTCGATGGTTATAAGTTTACGGTTTTCAAAAATGATCCTGAAGATTCGACCAGCTTAAAAGGAAATTTGGTCAGGGCAATTTTCGAAGACAGTAAGGGTCAGTTGTGGGTGGGAACCGAAAACGGAGGGCTCAATAAGTTCAACCGTGAAAAAGAGAATTTTCAGCGCCTGTTTAGTTCCGGGAAACAATCAGAATTAAAAGATGCTTCAGTTACTTCCATTCACGAGGATCAGGCCCGAAACCTTTGGGTAGGAACAGAGACCCACCTATACCTGATCAAAGGCGAAAATAGTATTTCTGAAATAAAGCCAACCAACTTATCCGCATTCTCCGACTATTTTCGCGTTTTGCTTTCCGATCAGTCTGGAAGAATCTGGTTAGGCACAAACCATGGCCTGCTGGTCTACAATCCAAAAACCAATACTTCCGAAAAGGTAAATCTGTCGCAGAATTTATCGCATAACGAGGAGATATGGGAAATTGCTATGGATGATGACGGTACTATTTGGGTGGGTACCTATGCCAATGGAATGTTTACTGTCAATCAGACAACCCTTGAAGCCAGGCAGATTATTATTGATCCGAATAACGAACGAAGTAACACTGTCAGGTCAATTTCAAAAGATAAAAATGGAAAGTACTGGATCGGGACACGTGGCGGATTGTATATTTACGAAAAGCACAAAGGTGTAACTGCTTTTTATTATCACGAAGAAAGGGAACCTAAAAGCTTGGTCAATAATTCTATCCAGTGCATCGCCCACGATTTAAAAGGAGACGTTTGGATTGGTACCCGCAACGGAATCAACTTCCTGATTGAAGAAAGGCAAAATATCCAGGGATTTAAATCGATGCCAGGCGACAACCGGTATTTGAACAGCAGTGAGATTTATGCCTTTTGGATCGATCCCAAAGGCGATATCTGGACGGGAACTGAAAGCGGTGGAATAAACATCCTGGATCGGAAAACAGGCCGTTTCAGGTACCTTGTGCCCCAAAAAGGAAATCCGAATTCCTTGTCGCGAAATTGCATTAAAGCTTTATTGGACGACGACCAAAACAATCTGTGGATTGGCACTTTTTTGGGTGGATTAGATGTACTAAACCTTCGGACAGAATCATTCAAACATTATCGGAATGATCCTGCCGATCCCCGAAGTTTGTCAGATAACCGGGTGTGGGCTTTGTTAAAAGACGACAAGAATGACATATGGGTAGGAACAACTGCCGGGGTCGATAAATTTGATCAAAAAACTGGCGGCTTTACCCATTATCAGAATCTGAGCGAGGGCCAGGTCAATTGGTTGGTCGAAGACGACGAACATTGTTTATGGGTTGGCTCCGACATTCTTGTTATTTATAACCCCAAATACAAGAGTATTGTCCGAGTGAACGAATCAACGAGGTACATGCTTCAGGATTCGAAAAAACGATTCTGGTTGGCCACCAACAATCAGGGAATTGCACTTTATTCCAAAGAAAAGGGAATTGCCAGGTTTTATACTGAAAAAAATGGACTGGCCAATAACCAGACACTGGCTATTTTGGAAGATAATGACCACTTCTTGTGGATCAGCACGACTAACGGACTTTCGAAATTTGATCCGGAAAAAGAACGATTCCATAATTTCTCACTAAAGAATGGGTTTCAGAATAATCAGTTTACCTACGGAGCCGCGTTTAAATCGAAAAATGGAGAGTTGCTTTTTGGAGGTATTTCAGGTTTTAATGTGTTCGATCCGGCGAAAATTAAATCGGGCGAATATTTCGCTCCCATAGTTTTGACTGATCTGAAGATATTCAATAAATCAGTCAAAATTGGCGAAAGCACGAAGGATGTACTAACGAAATGTATTTCGGAAACGGATCAGATTAAGCTAAAATATGATCAGAATTCCATTACACTTGATTATGCTTCGTTCGATTACGCCAATAATCTGGGACTTCAGTATTCCTACTATCTGGAGGGTTTTGACAATGGTTGGACTGAGCCTTCAGTTAACCGTTCGGCTACATATACCAACCTTGATCCGGGAGAATATACATTTCGCGTAAAAACAGTATCTATCGATAGGCAGGAGAGCAATGCCGGCCCGGTGCTTACCATCGTAGTCCTTCCACCTTATTGGCAGGCTTGGTGGTTTCGGACCTTATTGTTTTTCGCCATTGTCGGTTTATTTTATTTGCTGATTGCTTTTTTGGTCAATAAGGAAAAACTCAAGAACGATCTGGTGCTCGAACGCCTGAAAGCCAAAAAACTACATGAACTCGACATGATGAAATTGCGGTTTTATACTAATATTTCGCACGAAATCAGAACTCCATTGACCTTAATTCTTGGTCCACTCGAAAAAATGAAAAACAACATGCTCCCACCATCCGAAATTAAAGGGCATGTTGAGCTCATGCACCGAAATGCGACTCAACTGCATCAATTAATCAATCAATTACTTGATTTCAGAAAGTTGGAAACTGGCAACTTAAAGTTGATACTGACAAGTGGTGATCTGGTATCGTACATTTCTGAAATTGTTAATTCGTTTGACAAATACGCTGAAGAGAAGGAAATTGAGCTGAAATTTAATTCCTTGAAGAAAAGGATCATTACCAATTTTGATACCGATAAGGTAGCGAAAATCATGAATAATCTGTTGTCGAATGCCTTTAAATTTACCGGAAAGGGCGGAAAAATATCGGTCAACCTTTCGTTGGTGTTCGACGATTCTTCAGAAAACGATACACTTGGAGATTCGGAAGAGAACCGTCTGATTGAGATTACCGTGAAAGACACCGGGATCGGGATTTCGGAATCGAATCTGGAGAAAATATTTACCCGGTTTTTCCAGGTTGGCGAGGGTGCTGCGCAGACAGGCACTGGCATCGGCCTGGCACTCACCAAAGAGCTTGTGAAATTGCACAACGGGAAACTATTTGTTACCAGCAAGCCAGGCAAAGGCTCGAAGTTCACCGTTCAGTTACCTTATGAAGGTCTCAGCCAATCGGAACCCTCAACGCAGGTTTCGGCAACCGGTCAGAGAGCGCCGCAGGCAGTTACAGTTTCTGAAGAGTATTTGAGCGATCAGATTGTGGCCGGACGAAAAATTATGCTTTTGGTCGACGACAATGCCGATGTCCGTTACTTTATTAAATCACACTTTTCGGCCAGTTACCAGGTTTTGGAGGCCGGCAATGGAGTAGAGGGCTGGGAAATTGCGCTAAAAACCATTCCTGATATCATTATCAGCGATGTGATGATGCCCGATATGGATGGGTTCGAGTTCTGCCGGAAGATACGTAAAGACGAACGGACGTCGCATATTCCGATTTTGCTGCTTACCGCACTGGGTTCACGCGAACACGAAATAGAAGGATTGAGTTACGGCGCCGACGACTACATCACTAAACCTTTCGATTTGGTCATTCTTCAGACCAAGGTTGAGAATATCCTTTCGGTGAGGCAGTCGCTGAAACAAAAATATACAGGCGAAGTACTGCTTCAGCCCCGGAACGTAATCCTGAGTTCTCCCGACGAACGGTTCCTTCAAAAGGCTATTACAGTTGTGGAAGATAACATTGATGATCCTGATCTCGATATCGAAAAGTTTGCCACTGAAATTGGTGTCAGCCGCATGCAATTGTACCGTAAACTCAACGCGCTGACCGAGATGACAGTCAAAGAATTTGTTCGTAGCATCCGCCTGAAGCGGGCAGCCCAGTTATTGGTTCAGAAGAAACTGAATATTTCGGAAGTGGCTTACGCAGTAGGCTTTCGCGATTTATCGCATTTCCGAAAATGTTTTAAACAAGAGTTTGGCATGAGCGCCAGCGAATATGTTGACAAACACGGGGTCGAATAAAATCACCAATCACCCGATTCCCATAGAAGGTAAAGTAGAACATCCGATGGCTGTCGGCATTGTGTTTTCGAGTTTCGTTCACTGTAAATTATCCTGATAAGCTATAGTTCTCATTAAAGAAAATTCATAGGTTAATAGCATCCAACGTGTAACTGAGCGTTAAACTCAGAACCGATTTCGCAGTATTATTATTCCTAAGTTTCCAAAATCATCGATGGGTCAACGGTTTTACCCATCACTTTTAAGTTAATATCCTTTTTTGGAACAACGCAAATTCTTTACAGTTTTTTAACGTTCAATTTACATACCTGAAAGTGCTATTTGAGTGTTAAGTGTTTGAATAGTAGTAATTTGTGCTATTTTATGAATTCTTTCGTTAAAAATTACACCCGCCTTTTGGGAAATAAATCCCGCACATGGTACGCCTGTCCTCCCTTCCTGATATGCCTTTAAAGGTTTGGTGACTTGCCTTGTTGTAGATTTACATCGAGACTTAATCAAAACTTATGGAGGAAATAATTAAAAAACAGAAACGGTTTTCGTGGATCATTGTCCTGACGGCAATCGTTCTGGCAGCTATACTTTTATTTTTAATTATTACCAGTTTTTGAGTCAAAATGTGATCTTGATTAACTAACAAACTTTACCTGTACAAATGATAAAAAGATGGATTCTTCCCTTCGGTTTAATCAAACTGTCTCAGTTCTGTTTTGCCCGGCTGCAATTTTATCGCAAGGTTGGTCAATCGATTGCACAAAAGGTAATCGATTCTGGAACAAAACATTTTTCAAAACGGTACATACTAAATTTCAATATCGATGCCATTGGTTCGCATAAATTTCTGATTGATTTATACGGAATGAACCAAATTGTAATGATAATCAAAAAAGGCAGGCCAATTCATTTTGGCGTTGCCCACATATAGTTATAAATAAATAACGCAATACTCAAACTTAACAATTATCTATGATGAAAATGAATCAAAGTTTTCTAAGTAAAGTTTGCCTGTTAGCACTGTTCGTAATTTTTACGGGCGCACAATTGTACGCGCAGAAAGTTACCGGTGTGGTGGTTGATGAAACAAACTCACCCCTACCAGGCGTCAATGTTGTAGTGAAAGGAACTACAAATGGAGTAATAACCGATTTTGATGGAAAATTTTCCATTACTCCGGCGAATGTCCAGAAGGATGTACTCACTTTCTCTTTTATTGGTATGGAAACCAAAGAAATAAGTATCAATGGACTGAAAGAGATTAATGTACAACTCAAGAGCAGCAATCTTCAGATCGATGAAGTTGTGGCTATCGGGTATGGTACCGTTAAGAAAAGAGATTTGACAGGGTCAGTATCATCGGTTAAATCTGCTGAAATTGAGAAAAATGCATCGAGTAATGCCATGCAGTCCTTGCAGGCCCGCGTTCCAGGACTCGATATTCAACAGTCCAGTGGCGAATCGGGGGCAGCCATTAATATGACGCTTCGTGGGAATCGTTCGATTACAGCTACTAACAAACCACTTATTTTGGTCGATGGTGTTGAATATGGTTCAACGCTCGACCTAAATCCATCCGATATTGAATCGATGGAAGTTTTGAAAGATGCTTCTTCTTCGGCTATCTATGGTACAAAAGGGGCAAATGGAGTTGTAATTATCACTACCAAACGTGGCAAGGCTGGTAAAACTAAGGTGAGTTTTAGTTCATTTGTGTCGTCGAACCAGGCAACCAATGTGCCTAGAGTGATGTACGGGTTGACTGAAGTAAACCGTCGGATCAATGCCGAACGTTACAAGAGGGACCAAAAACTGGTTACTGCCGGTACTGGCAAGTGGGGTGATACTAAAGTTGGCGACGTAAAAGCTACTGATGTTTTGAGTAGCTCAGCAGCGAATAACCTTCCTTATTCTGAAATGGATATTTATAATGACGGTTCATATACCGATTGGGCTGATATTATTCTTCAAAACGGGTTAACCCAGAATTATGAAATCTCGGTATCAGGTGGTAGCGAAAAAACCAATTTCAACCTTTCGTTAGGATCTATGGCTGAGGAAGGATTGCTCCGGAACGATGCTTTGGACCGTTACAACGTAAAAGCAAATGTCGATCACAAAATCAGCAACATTTTTAAAGTAGGGACCAGTTTGTTATATACCTACAAAAACCACGACAGCCGGACCAATGTTTTTGGTCAGGCCCTGAAGTTGACCTCAATTGCACATCCTTATTACGAGAATGGAACGATGATTTTAAAGCCATCGCCTACATACGAAGCCCATGCAAATCCACTGCTCGATGAGATTGATGGTAATTATCAGCACAATATCGAATCGACTCGTTTCTTCGGAAATACATATTTGGAAATCAATCCAATAAAGAACCTGACTTTCAAGTCGATGTTTGCATTAGACCGGAACGATTCGCGTGACGGGCTTTATCAGGATTATCAAAGCGTAGGACGGCTTCAATCGGCTGCCGGAAGTTATATTTCTACTGAAAATAAAATCCAAACGGCCTTTACCTGGGAGAACACTTTGAATTACACAACTAATTTCGGTGGTTCCAAATCAAACCTTACTGCTTTGTTGGGTCATAGCATGACACAGGGTGTTACCGAATATCGTAAAGTATCGGGCAATACTGCAGCAGAACATTATTATGTGAGTTCGTTCTACGATTTAAGAAACATTACAACTCCGGTTCTCGATAACGGATATACCAAGAGTTCTATGCTTTCGTACTTTGGCCGTGTAAACTACAAATTCACGGAAAAATACCTTTTAACCGCTTCTGTTCGTGCTGACGGTTCGTCTGTTCTTGCCGACAAACATAAATGGGGATATTTTCCATCGATAGCTGCAGCATGGCGTGTGAACGAAGAATCGTTTCTAAAGGATACCAAATGGCTGGAAAATCTGAAACTTCGTGCTTCTTGGGGTTTGTCGGGCAATGCGGCAGTTGATCCTTACGGAACATTAACCGTATTAAGCAATTTCCCGGTTTACTACAATCTCGATGGCAAAGAATATGCAAGCAAAATCCCAACTAAACTGGGTAACGAAGAGCTAACATGGGAAAAAACCGCCGCATTAAACTTTGGTTTGGATTTTGGTATTTTAAAAAACCGCATTTCGGGTAGTGTCGATGTTTATTTCAGTAAAACATACGATCTGCTTTACATGAGAAGCCTTCCGGCATCGAATGTTTATACCCAGGTGCTTGATAACATTGGCGAAACCAAAGGATCGGGTATTGAACTGGCTTTAAATACGCAGGTTGTTAACGCCAAAAACTTTAAATGGGATGTGAATTGGTCTGCCGCTTTTGCTACCGACGAAATCACCGACCTTTCAGGTGGAATTACCAAAAATATTAACGGCAGAACCGGTCAGATTATAGGTGAACCAGTAAGCATTTTCTATAATTATAAAGCCGATGGCTGCTGGGGCATTGGCGAGTTCGATACGTATAAAACCGAATGGCTGGCACGTCATTCTGGCGGAACTTTGGCAATAACCGGGGATCCTGGTACGGTAAAGGTTGTGGATGTCAATGACGATGGAAAAATTAACGACGATGACAAACAAGTTTTCAACCGGAGCCCCAAAGCTATTTTAGGTATGAATAATACGTTTACCTATAAAAACCTCTCATTGTCGGTATTGCTTTATGCCCGGTTAGGTGGTTATATCGAATACGACTTCAATAGTTTAGTTACTTACGAACCTGCCAACTGGGGCGATCTTGATTACTGGACTCCGGAAAATCAGGAGGCTAAGTTTCCAACTCCAGGGAACCAAACCAATTGGGGAAATTATGGAAGTGCTACCTTGTACGAAAAGGCTTCGTATTTAAAAGTAAAAGATATCACGCTTTCATACAACTTGCCAAAGACTCCGCTTGCCCGAATTGGCGTTGGAAACGTTAAATTAACCGGATCGCTGAAGAACTATTTTACTTTTAGCAGCATTGACAATTATGATCCTGAACGAGGCGGTGCTATTACTTTCCCATTGGCAAAACAGATTGTATTTGGTGTAAATGTTGAATTTTAAAGAAAATATATATCATGAAAAATAAAATATATACTATACTGTTGACCACGGCATGTTTGTTGGGTGCAACATCTTGTAACGATTTTCTTGAAGAAGACAACAAGGTTGGGCAAACAGCAGATTTGCTTTATGCTACCGAGACCGGCATCGAAAGCCTGGTCGCTTCTTCATATGCTTATTCACGCACATGGTACGGAAAAGAAGGTGCGTTAGGCCTTTCTGAGATGGGATCCGATCTATTCTATTCGGGTTTCGACAACAAGCAGAAGAGTTTGAATTCATATAAGCTTACTGCTGAAAGCCTGAATGATAATGCGGCCGACAATCCTTGTCTGGATCAATATTGGGAAGCTTTCTTTACTGCAGTGAATGTTTGTAATACAGCATTAGAGTACATCCCAAAAAATACGCTGCTCTCTGAGGCCAAGAAAACCCAACATATGGGCGAGGCCCATTTTCTTCGTGCTTTTTATTATTGGCATCTGGTAAATATATGGGGGCCGGTTCCTTACTATAAAGCAGCGATTAGCGAAGCTTCAACCGAAGGATTTCGCGATTCGGAAGAAGTAGTGTACAGCAACATCTTGGGAGATTTAGATTTGGCTGCTAAAGAGTTGGAAACAAATAAAGCTAAATCATCGCGTGCTCATTACTGGGCTGTTCGCGCATTCAAGGCTCGTGTTCTTCTTTATGCAGCATCATGGTTAGGCGATACAAGCATTAAAACCAATGCCGCTTATAATGGTCAAAATCTTTATGCCTTGGCAAAAACCGAAGCCGATGCAGTTATTGGTAGTGGTATTGCAACATTCTACAACAAATACGCCGATGTATGGACTATGACGAATGAAGATGTCACAAAAAACAGCGAGGCGATCTGGGGTGTTGATTACGTTTCTCCATTTTCGCTCAATGTTTTGCCTTATCGTATAAAAACTGATGCAAGCGGCGAGTCCTTGGATTATGTAAATTTAATCTCCCGTACCGGTCGTTCTATTGGTGGTGGTAGTGCAATGTTATTGATGTTTGTTCCAAAATGGAACAATGCAGGTAGCGATTTATCTGATGTGTTTACCCGTGTTACCAGCCTTACAGCAACCCTTACCAATAGTAAAACCAAGGAAGTTGTTTCTCCCGGACCCACTTATTCGAAATACGGACGTGGTTTCACCCGTTACGTTCCAACGATGTATTTGGTTAACTTGTTTACTAAAAACAGACCAACCGATCAACGTTACGACGCTACCATCCGTGACGTATATACAATTGCTCCGGGATTAGAAGGTTCGTCGAAAAAATATACAATGATGCAGGACACCGGTCTTTACTATATGCCGATTGACGGTGCTTCAGCTAAAGGAAAGGCAATGATCGCAAGGGCTAAAAACCGTTACCGTATTCATACATTAGTTGGAGGAGACCTTCCGTTGTACACATCTTTAGATCCTGCGAAGGCACTTCCAACAAATACAATGCCTACAGCCGATCCTTATGGCGATGGTAGGTATAAGAATGTAGCTTACGCTGGCGATCAATCATTCATCGCGCTCAAGAAATGGGATTCAGATGTCTACTCACGTTCAGACAACGACAAGGTGACTCCTGAAATCTATGATCGCGACGTGATGGTTCTTCGTTTGGCTGAAATGTATTTGATTAAGGCCGAAGCTGAGTTGAAAACTACAGGCAGCGATGCTGCTCTTGCAACCTTGAATACTTTGCGCGCAAAACGTGCAATTACAGGAAAAGACAACTCTCTGACTGGCCCTGTTACAATTGAAACGATTCTAGATGAACGTGCACTTGAACTTTGCGGTGAACAACAGCGTTGGTTCGACTTGAAACGTACCAAAACCCTGCTTAGTCGTGTGAAAGCCTATAATGCACAGGCTTCTGGAAACATTCAGGAGTTTCATTATTACCGCCCAATACCACAAGCGCAGATGGATGCGGTTACCAATAAAAGTACAACTGTTGGTACTGGTTTCTGGCAGAACGAAGGTTATTAATCTTCTGGTTTGATTTGTCACTCCCCAACCGGAATGAATCCATAAAAAGAGTGCATTGGATAAAGGTTTCGATGCACTCTTTTTTATCTTTCAGGGTATTTCTCTGTTTATTTTCACTCAGAACAACAACCTTTAAAATTACAGTTTTAACGTTCTATTCACATACTTTAAAGCACGCGTGATTAATAAGTTGTTAATTATCAGCATTTTTGTGTTTTTTGTTGAGTTTATGGAGTGTAGATATCACCCGCTAATTGGGAAATCTCACCCGTGCATGGTACGCCTGTCTATCCTTCCTGATATGCCTTTAAACGCTTTTTGACGCGCCTTGTTGTAAATTTACACAAAGACTTCATCAAATTATGGAAGAAATAATCAAAAAACAGAAACGGGTTTTGTGGGCCATTGTCCTAATAGTAATTGCTCTTGCAGCCATACTCTTGTTTTTGAATAACGAACAAACTTAACTACTACGAATGAAGAAATTTTCGATTATCTCTCTTGGATTGCTGATGTCATTTCAGTCCTGTTTTGCCCAAACTAAAAAGACTCCTGCGCCTGGTCTTGAAATGGCTGTAAAAATGGCTGATTCAGAGATCAACCAGTTTCCTGAACCCTGGACTGTTGATTTTAACCTTAAGCCAGTATGGAATTATACACAAGGCTTGGTTGCTCAGGCCATGATCAAAGTATGGAAACAAAATGGCAATGAAACGTATTATAATTACGCCAAAACATATGCCGATAAATTCATCGGCCAGGATGGAGTTATCAGTCATTACGATTTGGAAGATTATAATATTGATGCTGTAAACTCCGGAAAATTCCTTTTCGATCTGTACGAAAAAACCAAAGACGAAAAATACCTGAAAGCAATCAATCACTTGCGCGATCAGCTCAAAACACACCCGCGAACTTCTGAAGGCGGTTTCTGGCACAAAAAACGTTACCCCAACCAAATGTGGCTCGATGGTTTGTACATGGGAGCCCCGTTTTATGCCCAGTATGCGGCATTTTTTAACCAACCTGATCTTTTTGACGACGTGGTTAAGCAGTTCATACTGGTACATAAATATACATATAACCCACAAACCGGACTGAATTATCATGGCTGGGACGAAAAGAAAGTTCAGAAATGGGCCGATCCAAAGACGGGCTGCTCTCCGAATTACTGGGGCAGGGCCGAAGGTTGGTATGCCATGGCGTTGGTTGATGTGCTCGATTATCTTCCACAGGATCATTCAGGGCGTGTACAGATTCTTGAAATCCTGAATCAGGTTGCGGCAGGCATCAAAAAATATCAGGATCCGAAAACTGGTTTATGGTATCAGGTTCTCGACCAGGGCAACCGCGAAGGAAATTATTTCGAAGCAACCGGTTCTTCCATGTTTACCTATGCTTTGTTGAAAGCTGCCCGTAAAGGTTATATCAGTGGGGATTACAAGGAGGTGGCCATTAAAGCCTATTCAGGAATATTGGAAAACCTGATCAAAAATAACGGTGATGGAACTATTAGCCTGACCAAATGCTGCTCAGTGGCTGGTTTGGGTGGAAATCCTTACCGCGATGGTTCTTATGAATACTACATTAAAGAACCTGTGCGCGACAACGACCCTAAAGGAGTTGGGCCATTTATCATGGCTTCGCTTGAATACAGTATGAAATAAATAAATGGAAGGTTAAATTTCGTTTCGGACTGAAATCAAACAGGTTTTAAAAAACGATAGAAAAAAACGGAGAGACTTTTTTAATTTAGAATATTCATAAATAAAGTACTGGTTATCAGTTTAAAAAACAACCCGATTGAGCGGCGAATTTCAGGATTTTGATGGTGGCAAAATGATTAAAGGGGTTAAGTGCCATTTTGGTAAATTTACTGGAATTTCCAAAAGATGGTTTGTCGAAAGAGCGTTTGCTTGGTTTGAAAGCTACCGAAGACTCAGTAAAGATTTCGAATACATGGCCGACACCAGCGAGGTAATGATTCAGCTCGCCATGATAAGGCTAATGCTTAATAGAATCAAAAAAATAAAATTGAAACAGTCTCTGAAATTTCTAAAATAAAGTCTGCACCCTTATTCTGGTAAAATTTTCTGATCAAGGTCAATGAAAAATGCCCAATGAAATTGTTCGGTTGTTTGATGTCCTGCATTGTTGGTGATTGACAACTGTCAAATACATGGACGATGTGAAAAAACCAGAGTTATTCCGCGGATTTGCTTCACCCAGCATGAGTGATAAGGCTGATAACTAACTAGAAAGCTGAATATCCAATTAATTATACAAGGTGATGAAAAAAAATATTTCGGTTATTATCCTGGCCCTTTTTGTGATCCAGGTTTTCGCACAAGATGCTGCTACTGCCTGGCGGGAAGTTTATCCAAAAATTCAAAAGAATATCAGTGCTCCTGTTTTTAAAAATCAGGATTACAATATTCTTGATTTTGGAGCCGTAGCCAACGATTCAAACGTATTTAATAACGAATCAATAGATCGGGCAATTGCAACCTGTAGCATAAATGGAGGTGGTCGGGTTATCGTTCCTGAAGGTATTTGGTACACAGCACCCATCAGGCTCAAAAGCGACGTAAACTTATATTTGGGCGAAGGAGCCGTACTTTTATTTACTACTGACGCCGACTTTTTCCAGACTGTTTTGACTCGTTGGGAAGGGCTCGATTGTTACAACTTACAACCCCTGGTTTATGCCTATGGCGAGAAGAATATCGCTATCACCGGCAATGGGACAATTGATGGAGCTGCAAAAAATGAAAACTGGTGGAAAAAATGCGGCGCATCCTCTTTTGGTTGGAAAGCAGGCGATATTTCACAACGGGTTGGTCGGCCGAAATTACAGCAATGGGCTGTCGATAAAGTCCCGGTTACCAGTCGGATTCTGACAAAAGAAGATGGCATGAGACCACAACTGATCAATTTCTACCTGTGTAAAAACGTTTTAATTGAAGGAGTTAAACTGTTACGTTCACCTTTTTGGGTTATACATCCACTTTTGTGCGATAATGTAACTGTGCGCGGCGTACACATCGAAAATGATGGTCCGAATGGTGACGGCTGCGACCCTGAATCGTGCACCAATGTATTGATTGAAAATTGCTTCTTTCATACGGGTGACGATTGTATTGCCATTAAATCCGGACGAAATAACGACGGACGCTTGTGGTCGAAACCAAGTGAAAATATGATTGTCAGGAATTGTGAAATGAAAAACGGCCATGGTGGTGTTGTGGTCGGTAGTGAAATCACAGGTGGTTATAAAAATCTCTTTGTTGAAAATTGCAAAATGGATAGTCCACTATTGGATCGTGTAATTCGGATTAAAACAAATACCTGTAGGGGTGGTATAATCGAAAATATTTATGTTCGAAAAGTTGAGGTAGGCCAATGCAAAGAATCAGTACTTCATATAAATCTGGTTTACGAACCCAATGAAATAGGCGAAAGAGGATTTCTTCCAACCGTACGAAATATTTATATGGAAGACATTAGCTGCCAAAAAAGCCGGTATGGAATTTTTATCGATGCGTTGAAAGAACAGACCAATGTGTATAATATCAATGTCAGCAACTGCACATTTAATGGTGTCACTAGTGGAAATTCTATAAACGGTCAGACCAAGGATATTCATTTCAATAACCTTTTAATAAATGGGCAAAAGTTGAATCAATAAGGTATGGAGCTAGGTTAATGAGCTAAAACTAAAATGACAGGTAAATTAAATAAGCTGATGAAACGAGCCAAGAGAGAAAGCACATACGGAGAATCACTGTAATGGCGAGTTCCATCTGGCAATTGAAAAACAAATTATAGGCAGATGAAATACTACTTAACGATCTGGCGAGAACTGCTGCTCATTATATTGATGGTGCTTCCTGTTTTTTACCTTCAGGCGCAGACTAAACAGGATGATGGGAAAAAGGTCAGCATCAGCATGGAACCGTTTGGCGACAGTATGCGCCACTGGTATGGAATTCACGACGATGGAAACATTATCAATCCGAAAGCCAATCAACCTATATATCCGGAAACCGCAATCACCAAAATTGCCGATAATATACTTCTGTACCAACGAAGCAACGGTGGCTGGCCGAAGAACTACGACATGCAGGCTATTTTGACTCATGAACAGGTTGATAGTCTGCTGAAAACCAAAAATCAGCATCATACGACCTTCGATAACTCAACAACCTACACGCATATTGAATATCTGGCTAAAGTATATTCCCTGACCCAAACCCCAAAGTACAAAAACGCATGTTTAAAAGGGATCAGTTTTGTGCTTGAGGCTCAATACTCCAACGGTGGATGGCCTCAGTATTATCCACTGGAAGAAGGTAATTATAGCCGCCACATCACCTTTAACGACGGCGCTTATTTGGGAAATATAAAAATGCTGAGGCGGATTTGTGAGAATGATCCCGACTTTTCGTGGGTTGAAGAAAGCCTCCGGAAAAAGGTTCTGCAAGCTTATGCAAATGGGCTTGATTGTATCCTGAGAACGCAGATTGTTGATAACGGAAAGCTGACCGTTTGGTGCCAGCAATACGACGAAATCACGCTACAGCCAGCATGGGCAAGGGCTTTCGAACCACCAGGCATTTGCAACGGCGAGAGCGCTTCGGTTGTATTGTTCCTGATGAGCATTGATAAGCCTGACCGTAAAATCATTGAATCGGTACAAAATGCGGTGAAGTGGTTTCAGGATTCGAAGATTTATAATACGCGGGTCGAAACGATTCATGCGCCTCCCGAAAAATCGGAATGGCGAACAAGTACTACTGACAGGGTAGTTGTTGCCGATTCGCTTGCTCCGCCAATCTGGACTCGCTATTATGAGTTGGGAACCAAACGGCCATTGTTTTGCGACCGGAATAGTAAGTTCCTCTATTCGCTGGCCGAAGTGAGCCGCGAACGCCGCAGCGGATACGGATGGTACACTTATGCGCCACAGGAAATTCTGGATAAATACCCGGAATGGCAAAAGAAATGGGCTCCTGGAAAGAATGTTTTGATTAAATGAGATTCGAATGCTTCGGAATGTTCATTGTGAGATATTAAGTAAATTTAATGGATCACATGTATTAGTTTTACTGAATAAATAATAGAATTTGATATGAAATTTTTAGGATTGATTATCGCTTTGTTTGTTTCCAATGTGGTTTCGGCCCAAACTGTCGAAGAAAACTATCGGAAGCCATTGACGGAAGTGCTGACCCAGGTTGAAAACCGCTTTCATGTCAAACTCAGTTTTGATGAAAAACTGGTTGCCGACCGCACAGTCAATTATGCGCAATGGCGATTTAAAGACGATGTTGAGTCTACCTTACAGGCAGTTCTGGGGCCTCTTGATTTGCTTTTTTCGAAAAGCGGAGAGGGCACTTATCAGATTGAGGCTTTTCAGTACCACCGCCGGTCGGTTGAAGATGGGCAAAAGCATCTGGATCGATTGCTTTCATTGTATCCAAAACTTCCGGATTGGTGGAAACGCAAAGCAGAATTGCAGCAATGTTTCCTTTCAACACTTGGGCTATCTCCGCTTCCCGAAAAAGTAAATTCAGCTCCAATTTATGCCAACAAACGCCAACTGGATGGATATAGTGCTGAAAATGTAGCAATAGAAAGCCTTCCAGGAGTATTTGTCAGCGGAACTTTGTATCGCCCGCTCAAGGGTAAAGGTCCTTTTCCTGGGGTAATGCTCGCACAGGGACATGGCGAAATTCAGCATTACGGCGAAAGTTCGCAACTGTTGGGCGCAACTTTGGCACGTATGGGCGCTGTTGTTTTTAGTTACGACATGTTTGCCAAAGGAGAAGAAAGCCTTCAGTTTGCGTTCGATGACCACCGAACGATTCTGGCGCCAACCATGCAAACTTTGAACAGTATCCGAATTCTTGATTTCATAAGTGCGTTGCCTTATGTCGATCCGAAACGAATTGGCATGACCGGTGCTTCCGGAGGTGGTACGCAGACCTTCCTGATGACAGCGCTCGACCCGCGAATTGCTGTGAGTGCCCCTGTGGTAATGGTTTCCTCCTGGTTCTTTGGTGGCTGCCCGTGCGAAAGCGGAATGCCCATTCATTCATGTGGCGAATGGGGTACGAATAATGTTGAAATCGCCGCCATGGCCGCACCTCGCTCGATGTTGGTCGTTTCAGATGGAGGCGACTGGACCGCTAATGTTCCGGAAATTGAATTTCCTTATCTGAAAAAAGTGTATGCCTTATTTGGGAAACCCGAATTGGTAGAAAATGTCCATCTGGTAAAAGAAGGACATGACTACGGCCCATCCAAACGTCAGGCTGTTTACGAGTTTTTGGCCCGCCAATTTAGTTTGAATATCAATGCTGTAAAAGCGGCATCAGGTGAAGTAGATGAATCGAAATCGACTGTCGAACCCAAATCTGCCATGCTCGTATTTGGCGAAAAAGGTGAACGTTTACCTGCACATGCCATTCATGGAGCCGAGGCTTTGAAATTAATTCTCAAAAAATAAGCTATGAAGGTTTTCAAATTAATTATTGTTTGCCTGCTGCTTTCAAACTGGTCTTTCTCCGCCGAAAAGTACAATTATGTGGTTGCATTGGATGGTAGCGGCGATTTCATTTCCATTCAGAAAGCCCTTGATGCCTGCAAAATTTTCCCTGACCAACGCATAACCATTCATGTTAAAAATGGAATTTATACTGAAAAGGTAGCTGTTCTGTCGGGCAATACGCAAATTACAATCATTGGCGAAAGTGCCGATAAAACCATTATTACTTTTGGTGATTATTTTAGCAAAATCGACCGTGGCCGCAACAGTACATTCTATACTTCAACCCTAAAGGTAGATGCCAGCGATTTTGTATTGGAAAATATTACTGTTGAGAATTCGGCTGGCCCGGTTGGACAGGCGCTTGCCCTGCATGTTGAGGGCGACCGCTGTGTATTCCGTAATTGCCGGTTTCTGGGAAATCAGGATACCGTTTATGCAGCCGGAAAATTCAGCCGTCAGTATTTCGTTAATTGTTACATCGAAGGAACCACCGATTTCATCTTCGGAGAGGCAACCGCTGTTTTTGAGCAATGTTCACTTCATGCTAAAGCCAATTCATTCATGACTGCTGCCAGCACCACCGAAGGAAAACCTTTCGGTTTTGTGTTCCAGAATTGCAAAATCACAGTTGCTTCAGGAGTCGATAAGGTATTTCTTGGGCGTCCGTGGCGAAGTTTTGCCAAAGTGGCTTTCCTGAATTGCGAAATGGGTTCGTTCATTGTTCCTGAAGGCTGGGACAATTGGTCGAAAACAGAGAATGAAAGGACTGCACAATTTGCGGAATGGAATAATACCGGAGCAGGAGCCAATACTGGCAAACGCGTTGGATGGTCGGTGAAATTAAGTGATAAACAGGCTTTAAAGTTTAATAAAGAAAATATTTTTGCACCTCTTGGCTGGGAAATTTCATCAGAAAAGAAGTGGTACGTTCTTGATTGATAAAAAGAATCCACAATGAAAAGTATGAAGTTTTACATTTATCTGGCAGTATTTCTTTTTGCTTTTGCCAATCCGTCCTTCGCACAAAAAACGAATAGGATTTCCAACACATGGGTTGCCGATAATGGAGATGGAACCTATACCAATCCGGTATTATATGCCGATTACTCCGACCCAGATGCCGTTCGGGTGGGCGACGATTATTACCTGACGGCTTCGTCGTTTAATTGCGTGCCGGGTTTGCCAATTCTGCATTCGCGCGATTTGGTTAATTGGGAACTGATCGGGTATGCACTTCAGAAACAACCACCTTTCGATGTGTTCGATAAAGTTCAGCATGGGGGTGGCGTTTGGGCTCCATGTATCAGGTATCACAACAATGAGTTTTATATTTATTATCCCGATCCCGATTTTGGTATTTATATGGTAAAAGCGATGAATCCGGCCGGTCCATGGTCCGAACCTATGTTAGTTCAACCAGGGAAGGGGCTGATCGATCCTTCACCACTTTGGGATACAGATGGGAAAGCCTATCTGGTTTATGCTTTGGCCGGAAGTCGTGCCGGTGTTAAAAGCGTCATCCTGATTAACCGCATGGATCCGGATGGAACAAAGTTGATAGGAAACAGCGTGATGCTCATTGACGGGCATAAAAATCACCCAACGATTGAAGGCCCTAAAATTTACAAACGTAACGACTGGTATTACATTTTTGCCCCGGCTGGTGGTGTTGCCCCTGGTTGGCAAATGGTAATGCGCTCTAAAGATATTTTTGGGCCATACGAAGATAAGATCGTGATGGCACAGGGCAAAACCGACATCAATGGCCCACATCAGGGTGCATGGGTTGATACTAAAACCGGCGAGAACTGGTTTCTGAATTTTCAGGATTTGGGCGCTTACGGAAGGGTATTGCACCTGAACCCGATGAAATGGGTGAACGACTGGCCGGTTATTGGAGTTGATGCCGATGGTGATGGAACCGGCGAACCTGTCCGCACCTTCAAGAAACCAAATGTTGGTAAATCTTATCCTAAAATGACACCTCCAGAAACCGATGAATTTAACGGAAGCGAATTGGGTTTGCAATGGCAATGGCAAGCCAATTACCAAACCACTTGGGGATTTCCTTCAGGGAACCTGGGCTTTTATAGGTTGAATTGCATCCCGTGTCCGGTTGAAGCAAAAAACCTTTGGGGCATTTCGAATATACTTTTACAAAAATTTCCGGCAGAGGAATTTACAGCTACCGCAAAATTGACTTTTGACGCACGTTTCGATAAAGAAGAGGTTGGTTTGATCGTTATGGGACTCGACTATGGCCGTTTAACTCTTAAACGTGAAAATGGTAGGTTAAATCTCTACACTGCAACCTGCAAAAATGCCGACAAAGGGTCAGTAGAAGACCTTGTTTCTGGTACAACATTGAATTCAAGTGTGGTTTATTTCAGGGTGGCAGTGAAAAAAGGGGCCGAATGCCAGTTTAGTTACAGCTCGGATGGAACTTCGTTTACTTCATTAGGTAACGTATTTAAAGCCCGCGAAGGCAAATGGATCGGCGCTAAAGTTGGTTTTTATGCACTTCGGGAAGGTGTGATCAACGATGCCGGTTCTGCTGATATTGATTGGTTCAGGGTGGAGAAATAGTCCGGAGTGACGCTTCCTGAGCGTTCGGCTGAGCTCACGCCTGGGTAGCGAAGTGTATGGTTTTTTTAACTGGCAACCCGAATCTCGTAGCCCACAACGATTAAGAAATAATAAATCAAAAAGATATGAACTTACTAAAATCAACATTCACGCTGGTTATGGCGGCTATTCTTGCAGCCGGTGCTGTTTCGCAAGTTGTAGCCCAAACAAACCAAAAGCCTGATTTGTACGCTGGAATCGAGTTTAAAATGCCTCGTGTTCAGGAGCCTGTAATTCCGGCTAATTCGGTTGTAATTACTGATTTCGGGGCAAAAAGTGGTGGTCAGGAACTTTGCACACAGGCCATTGCCAATGCAATTGATGCGGTTTCAAAAAAAGGTGGTGGTAAAGTTATTATTCCACGCGGAACCTGGCTGACAGGCCCAATTACCCTAAAAAGCAACATCGAATTGTTTACGGAATCCGGCGCTTTGGTTGTGTTCAGTACCAACAAAGATTTATATCCTTTGGTTGAAACCAACTTCGAAGGCTTCAATACTTTTCGTTGCATGTCGCCAATCAATGGCCGTAACCTGGTGAATGTTGCCTTGACCGGTAACGGGATCTTCGATGGTTCGGGCGAAGCTTGGCGCGCTGTCAAGAAAGAAAAACTGACGGAAAACCAATGGCGAAAATTGCTTGCTTCAGGCGGAATTGTAAATGAAAACGGGAAAACATGGTATCCGTCGCAGCAATTCCGCGATGGAGAGAAGATGGCGGAAATGAATGTTCCGCGCAGCCTGAAAACCAAAGCGGAATTCGAAAAGATCCGCGATTTTTTGCGCCCGGTTATGGTCAGCCTGATCTCATGCAAAAAAGTGTTGATTGACGGGCCAACATTCCAGAATTCACCGGCATGGAATATCCATCCGCTGATGTGCGAAGATTTTACCCTTCGCAATACAGCAGTTCGTAATCCCTGGTTTTCGCAGAATGGCGATGGAATTGACATCGAATCATGTAAAAACAGTATCATTCACGATTGTACTTTTGATGTTGGCGACGATGGGATTTGCATCAAATCGGGAAAAGATAAGGAAGGCCGCGACCGCAAAATGCCAAACGAAAACCTGATCGTAAAAAACTGTATCGTGTTTCATGGGCATGGCGGAGTTACTGTGGGAAGCGAAATGTCGAGCGGTGTAAAAAATCTTCATGTTTCAAACTGTACATTTATTGGTACCGATGTTGGCCTGCGCTTTAAGAGCAACCGCGGCAGGGGAGGAGTAGTCGAGAATATTTATATTTCGAATATTGAAATGATGAATATCCCAACCCAGGCGATTTCGTTCAACCTTTTCTATAGCGGAAGATCAGCTTCTGAAGATTTGGAGGCCGGAGCCGATGGAACAGAGGCAAAGCTTTTGCCGGTTACTGCGGAAACTCCACAGTTCAAAAATATTTTTATCCGGAATGTGAACTGCAAAGGCGCTATGTTGGGGATTCAGTTACAGGGCCTTCCTGAAATGAACCTTGAGAATGTGCAAATGGAAAACATCAGGATGGAAACTGATTATGGTATGACTTGTAACGATGCTTCAGGAGTGAAAATCAAGAATCTGACCCTGATAACAAAAAAAACGCCGGTGGCAGATTTTAATAATAGTAAAGATGTTGTGGTTGATGGGCTGTTTTCGCAAGCTGATGTTTTCCCAATTGTAAAGGTATCTGGTTCGATGACTGGAAGTATGGTTTTGAAGAATGTGGTCATAACAAATCCTGAAAAACAGGTGGTTATTGGGAAAGAAGTTCCGAAAAATGTTGTTCAGTTGGTGAAATAGAAGTCACAGGTAAATTATCTTTTTTCAAATACAAACATTAAGAAGTATGCAAGTTCAGAAACTCAAATCAATAGTTATAGCCTTGCTTTTTTTGTTGCTAACTTTTGAAATGGCTTCGGCACAACAGAGAGTGGTTGATAATCAGGGTAGAAGCATCACTGTTTTTACCATTGGCGATTCAACCATGGCGAATAAAAAAGCAGAAGTGGCTCCAGAAACCGGATGGTGTCAGGTTTTTTCGGCATTTGTTGATCAGACTGTAGAAATTAAAAATCGGGCAATGAATGGTCGCAGTACAAAAAGCTTTATTACAGAAGGCCGTTGGAAAGCAGTTCTTGATTCGCTTCAGTCGGGCGATTATGTGTTCATCCAGTTTGGGCATAACGACCAGAAAATTAAGGATTCAACCCGATACACCGAGCCATTTACCAATTACCGGAATAATCTGGAGCGTTTTGTGCGCGAAACCCGCGAAAAAGGGGCAACTCCAATTTTGTTTACTTCCATTGTCCGCCGCAAGTTCGAGAGTGGTTTTTTGATTGATACCCACGGCAATTATCCGACGTTAGTTCGGCAAGTGGCTACCGAAATGAATGTTCCAATGATCGATTTACAGTTGCTAACCGCCGGTGCTGTTACTGCACTTGGCAACGAAGCCTCGAAAAGCATTTACCTATGGACTCCGTCAACCGATAAGTTTCCGGAAGGACGAAAAGACGATACCCATTTAAGGGTCGAAGGTGCGAACCTGGTGGCAAAACTTGCTGCACAACAATTGATTTTGTTGGACAATTCGCTGGCCAAAAGGATAAAAACAAAATAATGAAAGAGCCGGTTGCCGAAAGGTAACCGATTTTTATTTTTTGGTATAAAAAGAATACCGCAAATTAAGGATTAACGGGAATTCATCAAATTCATCCTTGCCTAATGAAATGTGATTGATTGGACTGAAAACTTCATACTCCTTTGTTCCTATCTGGTATCCAAGCTCAATGGCAAATCCTTTGCGTTTAATGCGTTTGCTGTACCATTCCTTACCAATCAGGACTCCTGGAATTGGTATACTCGTTCCATGATTTGAATCGTTTATGTTTACCCATTTCCATTTTCCAACCACACCAACATAGGTTCTTTGAGTTCGTTCGTAGATGATCGTATGCAGAAATTTAAGTCCGACTTCGGCATCATTCGGGTTAAAATCATTCAATTCGGAGGCAATACCACCAAAAACCTCGAATCCGGTGGTTTTTGAAACCCATGACCGATAATTAGTTTTTAAGCTCAATATCGAAAGCTCACCACCAAATCCAGCTATTTTTTGAGCAAACGAATTGATACTCCATAAAGTCAAAAGTATAAATATGAGTGGTCGCGCTTGTTTCATGATGTTCATGTTTTTCTGTTCTTCTCTAAAGCTTAATAAATTTCATTTTTCAGTACATGGCAATCAATCCTTCAATCATTTCATTGTTTCTGCCATTTTTTTAATGCATCCAGATTTCGCTGATTTACTATACTTTTTGCTTCTGGGGTATATAAAAACACAAGTTCTTCCTTAAAGTATTCAGTAATTTTTCCGCGTACCATCTTCATGGTCGAGTTCAGCAAATGGTTTTGTTCGGCAAAAGCTTCCGGTAAAATGGCGATCGTTGTTGGGAGCCATCGCTCTGGAAATGAGTTTTCAAATTTGCCGCCAGCTTTATACGCATCAACTTCCTGTTGAATGATTTTCAAGGCTTCAACCAATCCTTCATCAGTCCCCGATTTGAGGCCGCGTTTTTCTACTTCACGGTTTATTGCAGGCATGTTCGGTACTATCATTCCTGAAGTATAGGCATTTTGGTTGTTGTAAAGCATACATTGATCGATAAAAGGCGATTGGTCGACCAACGATTCTTCAATGCCTTCGGGGCTGTATTTTTCGCCGTCGCTGCCAATCAGCAGGCTTTTGAACCGGCCAAGGACATAAAGGAATTCGTCTTTGTCCATGTAGCCCATGTCTCCCGTATATAGCCACCCGTCTTTGATGGTTTCTTCGGTTGCTTTCTGATTGTTCCAGTAACCTTTCATCACGTTTTCGCCTTTAACCACAATCTCGCCTTTTTCACCCTGCGGAAGTTCGTTGCCATCCAAATCGCATATTTTCAATTCCATATGTTTTACCAGTCGGCCTGATGACCCAAACTTGATGGCATGCAAAGCGTTCGACGAAATAACCGGTGATGCTTCCGAAAGACCGTACCCCTGGCACATAGGTATCCCGATAGCATAGAAAAATCGCTGCAATTCAATGTCGAGCAAAGCTCCACCACCAATAAACAATCGAAGTTTTCCACCAAACCCTTCACGGATTTTCGAAAACAGAATTTTATCGTATAGGTTCAATAGCGGTTTATAGATTGCACGTGAGCCTTTGCCACGGTCCCAGCCGTAGCCATTGTATTTGTATGCAATTTTAAGGGCGTGATTAAATAATTTCTCAGCGGTAGGCCCTTTTTGCCGAATGTTTGATTCGATGCTTTTCCTGAAATTTTTAGCCAGCGCCGGAACGCTCATCATAACCGTGGGCTGTATTTCCTGGATATTCTTCGGGATATTCTTTAACGTTTCTATCGGCGTCTTTCCAACTTCAAGCGCAGCAATACTCGCGCCATTGATCATCAGGCAGTAAAGGCAGGCTGTATGGGCGAAAGCGTGGTCCCAGGGAAGCAATGCCAGGGTTTTCCAATCTTCGGTAATTTCCATGAGGGTATTCGACTGGATTACATTGGCAGTGTAATTCAGGTGTGAAAGCATAATTCCTTTCGGGTCGGCAGTTGTGCCCGATGTATATGAAATATTGGCAATATCGTCGGGTTGAATCGTTTGATAAGCAGCTTCAAAATCGCTCAAATTTGTTTTCATGTACTCGTCTCCCAAAGCGATCACCTGGTCGTACGAAATGTCGTTGGTTCCGGGGTTTTGCTTTCCATCGAGGTAAATTACTTTTTCCAGCTCCGGAAGGTCATTCCTGATTTCTTCCACCTTTGAGGCATGTCCGCTGGAAACAATAATCATTTTGCTTCCGGAATGTGCCAGCCTGAATTTAAGCTCATTGCCCGAATCGAGTTTCACTGAAAGCGGGACATTGATACCGCCTGCATATAAAATTCCAAGTTCTGAAATAATCCAGGCATTTCGTCCTTCCGAAATCAGGCCAACCCGATCTCCTTTTTGAATCCCAAGTGCCAGCAATCCTGCGCCAAATTTGAAAACCAAATCGCGTGTTTGTTGGTATGTAGTTCCTTCAAACTTGCTGTTCCGTTTTTCCCAGAGGTAAATGTTGTCCGGAAATTTGGCTACGCTGGTTTCAAAAAGTTCGATAATCGTTCTCATCGGATTTCAGATTTGATATTGTATAGGATTCAAATGTACAAAATTTATTTTTCAGGAATTTGCAATAAAAAAGGGCCGAAGCCCTTCTGATTATTTAGTCCCGAATTTGTAGATTGTTTTTTCGTAGAACTTTTGCCCCGGAGCAAGGGTAACCGATGGAAAATGAGGTTTATTGATTGAGTCAGGATAATGCTGTGTTTCCAACGCCAAACCAGAATAACTTCCGAATTTCTTCTGTCCGTCGATGGTTAATTCCGGAATCCAGTAACCGGTATAAAGCTGAATGCCTGGTTGTGTGGTAAAAACTTCAACTTTTCTTCCTGAAGTTTCTTCGCTTAGGCTTCCGGCATAAACCAACTTTCCGTCAGGATTGTCCAATACAAAATTCAGGTCATATCCGGTTTCGAGGGCAGCGATGTCTTTGCTGATTTTCTTTTTGATCAGAAAATCGTTTGGCGTTCCCGCTACAGGAAGGATTTCGCCGGTTGGAATACTGTCGATATTGAGTGTAAAGGTTTTGGCAGGCAATTCCAGTTCATGATCCAGAATCTGGCCTTTTCCTCCGGTTAGGTTAAAATAGGTGTGATTCGTCAGATTGACAACGGTCGTCTGATCGGTTTCTGCTCCATATTCAATGGTTAGTTCGTTGTTGTTGTTTAAAGTGTAGGTGCAGGAAATTTTCACATTTCCCGGATAGCCTTCTTCCATGTCAGGACTAAAAAGGCTCAGTTTTACACCAACCTTATCATTTTCTTCAACAATTTCAGCAGACCATAAACGGCGGTCGTAACCCACTAATCCACCATGCAGATGGTTGGGGCCGTTATTAACGGCCAGGCTGTAATTTTTGCCTTCGAGAGTAAATTTGCCATTGGCAATGCGGTTGCAGCAACGTCCACAAACACAGCCGAAATAAGGATAGCTTCCCAGATATTCAGTACTCAAATAATTTTTAAGTTTCTCAAACCCACAGGCAATATTGGTTATCACACCGTTTTTGTCCGGGGTTTCAATGGATGTGATAATGGCTCCGTAATTGGTGATTTTTAAGGTTACCTGATTCTCGTTTGTTAAGGTAAATAGATCAACTTCAATTCCCTCGTTGGTTTTTCCGAAGAGTGATTTGGTAATTTTCATGTTTAGATATTTTAGTTTTGTAAAGTGTTGCGAGCTTTGTGTTTCAGGTCATAAGTTATTTGATAACTGCGGCCAGCCGCTGAATACTTTCAATCGGGCGTACAAATTTAATTTTTTTTTTCGGTCAGACTGGTGGGTACTGGTTGTGTATTTTGTTGTGAATTATTTCTACTTTTGAGATCAGTTAACCTATACAAAAAACCTTACTTGTGAAATACATTCAGATTGATGATTCATTAGGTGTGCCCAAATACCGGCAGATTATTAATTCCATTTATACGGCTATTTCGATTGGTGAATTGAAACTGGGCGATAAAATACCTTCGCTGAACCAGATTTGTTCCGAATTTGATCTGTCGCGCGATACCGTGATGGTCGCTTTTAATGAGTTAAAGGCAAAAGGAATTATCAACTCAATTCCAGGGAAGGGCTACTACATCAACAGCACTGAAATTGATTTGGATCAGAAAATATTTGTTCTTTTCGACGAGCTAAACGCCTTCAAAGAAGATTTATATACTTCAGTATTGAATAGCCTGGATGCCAAATCGAGCGTTGATATTTATTTTCATCACTTTAATTATCAGGTTTTTAAAGATTTGATTTCGGAAAGTGCAGGTAAATATACATCATATGTGATTATGCCTGCCACTTTCGATTATACTGCTGATATTATTGGGAGACTTCCTAAGGACAAAGTTTATATCCTTGACCGAAAAAAGGAGGATTTAATTGATTATCCTGTTGTTTATCAGGATTTTGAACAGGATGTTTATGACGCGCTGAATGATGGGCTTGATTTACTACAGAAATATACGAAGCTGATTATGATTTTTCCCGGAGGAAAGGAACCGGAAGGGAGAATGATTGGGTTTCAGCGTTTTTGTACCGAAAAGGGATTTCAGTCGGAGATTATCCGAAATGTGGTGAACAAGGAGATGCGAAATGGGGAAGCATATTTTGTCCCTTCCGACCGCAATTTGGTGCGTCTGGTAAAAATGGCCGCTGAGAAAAATCTGCAACTGGGTAAGGATGTGGGCATTGTTTCGTTTAACGATACGGTGCTAAAAGAGGTCGTGGCGGGAGGAATTACCACCATTTCAACTGATTTTCAGTTGATGGGGCAAACATTAACACGGATGATTCAGGAAAGAAGTGTCGAAAAGCTCAGAAATCAGTCGTCGCTCATCCGGCGAAACTCTTTATAAATATGTTTCTAAACACAGGTTCCAGTTATCCAGAAATGGGGGAAAGGTCTATTTTTACCAACCAGTACCTACCAGTTAGAAAAGTATAGAATATGAATGATTTTAATATTGAAGACTATCCGCACCGACGATTGAATCCATTAACCGGTGACTGGATTTTAGTGTCACCGCATCGGGCCAAACGGCCGTGGCAAGGGCAAGTTGAGAAAAATGTATCAAACGAGCGCCCTGCATACGATCCAACGTGCTATTTGTGTGCCGGAAACGAAAGGGCAGGAGGGAAGTTCAATCCACAGTACACAGGAACTTTCGTGTTTACAAACGATTTTAGCGCCTTGCTAACCGAAACTCCAGACGGTAATGTGGATGAAGGAAATCTTTTTCAGGCTAGAAGCGAAAGCGGAATTTGTAAAGTGATTTGTTTTAGCGACAATCACAGTTTAACCATTCCTGAAATGGAAGTGGATGACATCCGGAATGTGGTTGATGTGTGGTGTAACGAATTTGATGAATTGGGAAGCAATCAATTGATCAATTATGTGCAGATTTTCGAAAACAAAGGAGCAATCATGGGTTGCTCGAACCCGCACCCTCACGGACAGATCTGGTCGTCGTCGTCGGTTCCAACTGAACCCGCCAAAGAATCGAAAACGCAAAAAGAATATTTCGAAAAACACGGAGTTACCCTTTTGAGCGACTATCTGAAAGCCGAATTAACGAAAAAAGAGCGTCTCGTTGTTGAGAATGGGCATTTTGTAGCCTTGGTTCCTTTCTGGGCGGTATGGCCTTTCGAAGCCATGATTATCAGCCGTCGCCCGGTTCAGAATATTTTGCAACTGACCGACGAAGAAAGAACTGCCCTGGCCGATATTTATAAGCAACTGACTGTAAAATACGACAATCTGTTCGAGGTTTCGTTTGCCTATTCAGCCGGCCTCCATCAAGCGCCAACCGATGGAAAAGATTATCCAGAATGGCATCTGCACATGCACTTTTATCCGCCGCTGCTGCGTTCAGCTTCAGTAAAGAAATTTATGGTGGGCTACGAAATGCTGGCAACCCCGCAGCGCGACATTACTGCCGAGCAGGCTGCACAACGCTTACGTGACCTTTCTGACGTACATTATAAGAAACATACCAATAAATAATTAAACACAACAAAAAACTATGGCAAAGATTAATGCTTTGATCGAAAAGATTGCCAATGGAAAAAATCCATTGTTTCAGGAATTATATGGGTTAAACGAAGTGGTACTGAAAGAACAGGCCGACCGTTATGCTGCTTTGATGGCCGAATTTCAGAAAGTTTACGGAACTGATGATGTTTCATTGTTCAGCTCACCCGGACGTACCGAAATTGGCGGCAACCACACCGACCATAACTACGGACGTGTTTTGGCAGGCGCGGTTAACCTTGATATGGTTGCAGTTGCGGCTACAAACGGAACAAATGTTATCCGGATTAAATCGGTTGGTTATCCTGAATTTCAGGTTGATTTAGGTTCGCTTGAAATCGATCCTGCACAATTCTATACTTCTTCGTCACTAGTCAAAGGTATTGCCGCCCGCATGAGCGAAAAAGGCTATGCCATTGGAGGTTTTGATGCTTGTGTCGAAGGTCGCGTCCCAAAAGGTTCAGGCTTGAGTTCTTCTGCTTCGTTCGAAGTATTGATTGGCGCTGTCATTAATCATTTGTTCAACAATGGTAAAATGAGTGCCGTCGAGAATGGAATCATTGGCCAGTGGTCTGAAAATAATTTCTTCGGAAAACCATGCGGTTTAATGGATCAGACGGCCTGCTCTGTGGGTGGTTTAATTACCATTGATTTTGAAGACCCATCGAACCCAATCGTGAAAGAAGTTGATTTCGACTTTGTTAAAACGGGTTATGCTTTGGTGATTACCGATGTGGGTGGCGGTCACGACGATGCTGCTTCTCAGGCTGAATATGCCTCTCTTCCAACAGAAATGAAAGCTGTAGCCGCTGAATTGGGCGTTAAGGTTTTGAGGCAAGTAACTTTAGAACAGATTGTCGCGAAAATTCCTGAAATCCGTAAAGTTACAGGCGATCGTGCAATTCTTCGTGCCTACCATTTTCAGGGCGACAACCAACGTGTTGTTGAACAAGTGGCTGCACTTGAAAATAACGATTTCCAGGCCTTCCTGAAAATGGTCGTTGAATCAGGATACAGCTCATATATGTACAATCAAAATATTTTTGATGTAGTTCACAAAGACGATCAGGTGGTTTCGCTGGCACTGGCTTTAAGCGAAATGATTTTGAAAGGTAAAGGAGCATGGCGCGTTCATGGCGGTGGATTCGGTGGGACCATACAGGCGTTTGTACCGCAGGATTTGCTTGATAAATATGTTGAAACGTTAGAACATGTTTATGGTAAAGGAAGTTGCCACAAGTTGTTTATTCGTGCAAAAGGATCAATTAAACTTGATCTTTAATTAGATATAAACTGAATGATTGTTGATGGTCCAATTTAAAAAAGGAGATAACAATGGTTCGATCTAATTGTTTGTGTTTTTTTGTATGTTATGTGTAAATAGTTAGTTATTTTTTGCAAATTCGAAGACTAAAATTTAAACGTACAACACAATCTAATAAATCATACATTAACAAACTAATGCACTAAAATTATGACTCAAAACAAAAATTACACCGTACCAATTATCATGATGATCATGCTTTTTGGTATGATTTCATTCGTAACAAACCTGGCGGCCCCGATGGGTATTGTTTTAAAGAGCCAATTTGAAGTAACTAATTTCTTAGGACTCCTTGGGAATGCCGCCAACTTTATTGCTTATGCAGTAATGGGTATACCCAGCGGTATTTTGCTCCAAAGAATAGGCTACAAGAAAACGGCCTTGATTGCAGTTGCGGTTGGCTTTGTCGGAGTAGGTATCCAATATCTTTCAGGTTATTCAGGGCAGGACTCAGCTTTTGCCGTTTATCTTTCAGGCGCATTTGTGGCAGGTTTTTCTATGTGTTTGTTGAACACCGTAGTTAACCCTATGCTTAACACGCTTGGCGGTGGTGGTAATAAAGGTAATCAACTGATTCAGGTTGGAGGATCTTTCAACTCAGTAATGGCTACTGCTACACCAATGATCGTTGGTATTTTAATCGGAGATGCTGCAAAAGCCAGAATCACTGATATTTTCCCCTTCATGTATGCAGCAATGGCTGTATTCGCGATCGTATTTGTTGTATTGTATTTTGTAAATATTCCGGAACCTCACGCCGAGCAATCTTCTGAACCACTGGGCGACCTGATGTCTGGTGTCATGAAGTTCCGTCATTTCATTTTAGGGGCTATCGGTATTTTTGTCTATGTTGGCGTTGAAGTGGGTACTCCGGGTGTTTTGAATTATTTCCTTGTTGATCCGAAAACTCCTAATCCAATGAATGCTACTACTGCAGGATTCGTGGCAGGTACCTATTGGTTCCTGATGTTGATAGGCCGTTTGGTTGGAGCTTCAATTGGAGCAAAAGTATCTAGTAAATCGATGCTCACTTTTGCATCTGGCCTAGGTCTGGTACTTGTTCTGTTGGCGATGTTTACTCCAGCTTCTATACAGGTTTCAATGCCTGTATTGAAAAGTGTGGCTGGTGTTACCTCATTTGGTTTATTGGAAGTGCCTATTAATGCTGCATTCCTTGTATTAGTAGGTCTTTGTACTTCGATTATGTGGGGCGGTATTTTCAATCTTGCTGTTGAAGGTTTGGGAAAATATCTGGCAGCAGCTTCAGGAATTTTCATGGTCATGGTTTGCGGTGGAGGTATTCTTCCTGCACTTCAGGGATGGGTAGCCGATATTGCTGGTTATATGCCTAGTTATTGGGTAATTGTTGCTGGTCTTTCTTACCTTTTATTTTATGCTTTAATCGGAAGCAAGAATGTAAACAAAGATATTGCGGTATAGTGCTGTAAAAGGCTTATTTAGTATTGCTTTTCATAAAATGGCAGAAGATATTTTCTTCTGCCATTTTTTATTAAAAATGTTTTCCAACAGAAAACTGTCTTTTGTACACTTCTGAGTATAAAAGTAATTAATACTTTTATACTTTAGCCAATATTATTTTCAGGATTAGTCTATGGAATTGTATAAAATACATCCGCAGCATTACGTTGCAGTCGATTGTGTGATACTGGGTTATCAGGATGAAGAAATTAAACTTCTGCTTTATCCGCGTAGCTTCGAGCCATACAAAGGCAAATGGTCGTTGTTGGGTGGATTTGTTCAGGACAACGAATCGGCCGATGAAGCTGCCGCCCGGATTTTAAAACAAACTACCGGACTGGAACAGATTTTTCTGGAACAAGTAGCATCTTTCTCAGCACCAGATCGTGATCCGGAAGCGCGGGTTATCAGTTTAGCTTATTACGCATTAATCCGGATTGATTTGCACGATGAGGAGCGAGTTAAGGAAAATGGCGCTTTCTGGATTTCAATCAATAGATTGCCAAATCTGATTTTCGACCATCAGCAAATGTTTGAAAAAGCATTGGTGAAACTTCAGCAAAAAGCCGGATACAGTTTGTGTGGGAGCGAATTATTACCCGAAATGTTTACCCTGATACAATTGCGGAAATTGTATGAGGCTATATTCCAAAAAGAGTTTGATCCTGGAAACTTCAGGAAAAAGATATTGTCACTTGGAGCACTCGAAAAATTGAATATGAAAGATGCCTCGGAATCAAGAAAAGGAGCATTTTATTACAAGGTAAAAAGCAATATCGGAGAAATAGATGTGAATCGGATTGTTAAATTTTAAACTAGTATAATCTAATCTATATAAATTATGAATTGGAATTCACATGAATTTATTTGGCTCGACTGGACAATTATGGCAGTCGGGATTTTGGCTGTAACCTGGGCTGTATGGCGTTCGATACAAAAACACAAACGTATGATGAAGGGTGCCGACAGCGAGGATTACCTGTTCGGTAAAGGCGAACCCTGGTATATCATTGGTGCGGCTATTTTTGCTGCAAACATCGGCTCGGAACACCTTGTTGGACTTGCCGGCACAGGCGCAAAGGCTGGTGTTGGTATGGCGCACTGGGAGATGCAAGGCTGGATGATACTCATCCTGGGCTGGCTCTTTGTGCCGTTCTATCAACTGATGAATAATAAGTTGGGGAAAATCATCACGATGCCCGACTTCCTCAAAAATCGCTACACACCTCGTACAGGTTCGTGGCTGTCTATCATTACACTTATAGCCTACGTGTTGACCAAAGTGAGTGTAACAGCGTTTACCGGCGGTATCTTCATGGAGAGTCTTCTTGGCTTACCTTTCTGGTACGGAGCTATCGGACTGATCGTCTTAACGGGTATCTTTACCGTTTTGGGCGGTATGAAGGGTGTGATGACACTGTCGGCCATTCAAACGCCTATCCTTATCATTGGTTCATTCCTTGTGCTTTTCTTGGGATTGGCCGCGCTCGGAGATGGCAGTATCGCTCACGGTTGGACTGCAATGATCGACTATTCTCATACGCTGGGCAAAGGAGCCGACGGCGTTGCTTATGGCACAAACCACATGTTCCACTTTGAGACGGGTGACCCACTGTATGACGAGTATCCCGGTTTTTGGGTATTTATCGGAGCGACAATTATCGGTTTTTGGTATTGGGCTACCGACCAACACATCGTTCAACGTGTGCTCGGACAACAAAAAGGCGAGGCTAACGACGTAGTGATGAAGCGCGCACGCAGAGGAACTATCGCTGCAGGTTATTTCAAATTGTTGCCTGTATTTATGTTCTTGATACCCGGTATGATAGCAGCAGCATTGGCGGCACGTCCCGGCAGCGGCTTTACGTTAGAAAACCCTGATACCGCCTTTGGCTCAATGGTTAAGTTTGTATTGCCCGCCGGGGTGAAAGGTATAGTTACCATAGGGTTTATATCAGCATTGGTTGCTTCTTTGGCGGCATTCTTCAACTCCTGTGCTACGTTGTATACCGAAGACTTTTATAAGCCAATGTTCAAAGGCAAAACCGAAGCCAGATACGTTTTGGTAGGTCGTATTGCAACAGTTGTGGTTGTGTTCCTTGGTATCGCTTGGATACCAGTCATGATGAGTCTCGGTAGCCTTTACAGCTATCTGCAAGGCATTCAATCGCTGCTCGCTCCTGCGATGGTAGCCGTATTCGTAATGGGTATATTTTCCAAAAGAATTACACCCAAGGCAGGTGAAGCAGGTTTAATTGTAGGCTTTCTTATTGGTATGGCACGCTTGATGACTAACATCTTCACAAATACCGGTAAAGACTTAATGACAGGCTGGTACTGGGAATCAACCCATTGGTTCTGGCATACGAACTGGCTTATTTTTGAGATATGGCTGCTTGTCTTCATCATGTTGTTTATGGTTGCAGTATCATTCTTTACTGCAAAACCAACTGCTAAACAGATAGAGTTTATCACTTTCGATGGAAACTACAAAGCTCTTATCAGGGACAGTTGGAATAAATGGGATGTCATTGCTTCGTTGGGTGTGGTTTTAGCTTGTTCTTTGTTCTACATGTATTTCTGGTAGAAAAAGCGAATGAAGGTTATTCCAACCTTGAAACGTATTCTGTAAAAAATTCTTTAAATTGCCCGAATAAACCATTCGGGCAATTTTGTTATGTACGATATAATAGGAGATGTTCACGGACATGCGGATCAACTGAAGAGCCTATTGAAAAAAATGGGCTATTTACTTGTGGATGATTATTATTCGCATCCAAAGCGTAAAGCGGTTTTCGTTGGTGATTTTATTAACCGGGGACCCAAAATCAGGGAAACACTTGTTTTGATCAGGAAAATGGTTGAAAAAGGCTCTGCCTATGCCATCCTTGGAAACCACGAAATGTATGCAGTGCTTTATTATTTGCGCGACACAGAAGGAAAGTATTACAAGAAGAGAATTCCAAAATACCAGTTGTTGATCAATCAAACCTTAGACGAATTCGTTTTATATAAAGACGAATTCAAAAGTCATTTAAAATGGTTAAGGACTTTGCCGATGTTTCTCGATTTTGGTAAAATCCGTGTCGTTCACGCCTGTTGGGACGATTACAATATTTCTTTACTCAAAGAAACAATTACAGAGCCAAAACTTTCAAAAACAGTATTACGCGAAATAGCACTGAATGGGACTAAATTTTCCCGAAGTTTCTGGGAAACCTGTAAAGGAATTGATTTTCAGATGCCAAAAGATCTTTTGGTTTTTGATGAAGAAGGAAGGCCGCATCGGTCGTTTCGTATGAAATGGTGGGGTAATCCTGAAGGAAAGACTTTTAAAGAGATTTCACTGGAAAGCAGATTCGAACTTCCTGCCTATACCATTCCACCAGAAATTGTAAAATTCAGAAGCCCTTATCCTGAAAATGATCCAATTGTTTTCTTCGGGCATTACAGCTTGGTTGAGGGTTTTGGTATATTGAAAGATAATGTTTGTTGTGTTGATTCTGGTGTGTCCAGAACCGGTAAATTGTTGGCATACAGATGGGGAGGTGAGTCGAAATTAAATGAATCAAATTTTGTAATGGTAGAGGAAGATATTTAATGTTGCTGGTATTCAGTATTTTGCACTGTGCTGGTTTTGATTGAAAAGTCTGTGATTTTTTTTTATTTGGCCTATTGCAGGGAAAGAAAGAAAGGCTATATTTGCAAAGCCTTTTGAGAAACGGATTTCAGAAGGTTTGTTCTTTAAAAAGTGTTGTAAATTTTGTAAAAAATAGCTTGGTTTTATTTAAATCAGGTCTCGAAAAAATACTCTGGTGCGGTAGTTCAGTCGGTTAGAATATCGGCCTGTCACGCCGAGGGTCGCGGGTTCGAGTCCCGTCCGCACCGCCCTCACAAAATTTATATCACAAAAAGAATTGGGTGGTTTTAGTCAACCACAAGATTTTAAAATACTGAAAATTGGTGCGGTAGTTCAGTCGGTTAGAATATCGGCCTGTCACGCCGAGGGTCGCGGGTTCGAGTCCCGTCCGCACCGCAAAAAAGGGAGATTTATCTCCCTTTTTTAATTTATGGATTACTACGTTTATACCATTCAGTCAGAGCAACAGACAATAATCTGAAACCATAAAGCCTGTAAAGTACTACTTTACAGGCTTTATGGTTTCAGGTTTCAAATAATACAAATCTTTAACCGGAATCCTTATCTGTTTGTTTGATTGATGATTAAGGGTGCGTCGTTGTGCCACACCCAATTGATGAGTTTGTGAGGATAAATTTAAAAATCAAACTTTTCCAGCTTGATTTCAGAAAATTCTTGAAGGATGGCAATGTTCTTGATGAAATGAGCCGTTTTCTGGTGGTTGTCGAGTGTCTCACTGTCTTTCCAAGTTTCACAAATAAGCAACACATTGGGGCGGGTAGCACTTTCATACACATCATAGGCTATGCAACCGTCTTCTTTTATCGAAAAAGCAGTCAGTTCTTTGGCAGCGTACAATACTTTGGAGTGGTTAACATCTTCCGGCGAGATAAATACATTAAGTCGAATCATAAATCGTTTTTTTTGTTTTTAAACAAATATAAAGGTTTTGTGTCGTTTTGTGTTGATAATTAATGAAGTATTGCCAAGCACCTGTCCAGAATCTCAAGCATCAGTTTAATTTCATTGATTGTAACGTCCATGGGCGGACGGAAACGGATGCTGTCGGTACCAGCTTCTAGGAGTATCAGTTTTTCATTGTCTTGGGCATGTTCAACCAACTTCACCAAATGTTTCGGATTGGTAAGCGAAAACCCCTGATAAAGCCCCATTCCCCTGATATTCCTGATTTTATCGGGATATTTGTTTTTTAGTGCATTGAGGCCATCGAGCAGAATATCGGTCTTTTGAGGGATCTGTTCCAGCAAATGCCCTTCCTCTACAATTTTCATTTCCTGACAGAAACGCACCATATCGGCTAAGTTGCCGCCCCATGTCGAATCAAGAATGCCCATATCTTTCATGGGGTGATGCATGTAAACAACCCCGTTGGCCAGTTTTTTGCCTGAAGCGATTCCCATCGGAGAATAGGGTAAGTCAAAACTGTCAACCGAGAAGAAAGTCCCCATTTGTCCGCCTGCGGTTTGTACTTCGTCAAAACCTAAGCTTATATCGAATTCGTGTGCTATCCGGCTCAATTCCTGAAAGAAAAAGGAATAGGTCGAACGATGCCCGCCTGCGCCCTGGTTGGGTTCAACAATAATGCCCACAATCTCGTCGGGTGCAGCTTCAATCTCTCTACGAATAACAGCCAGACTCTCGCTGATAATTTGCATATTTTCGGCTTCCGGTTTATCGTTGTCGATTGCCGGGAATGGTACTTTGATGTTATCCACGGTCATGTTCTCGAAGTTGCGGTTAATAACCGGCACATGCGACAAGTTGGTAATGTTTAGCGTAAAAATGGTTCGTCCGTGAAATGCCTGATCGAAATAAATCACCCGTTTGTCGCCAAGGGGTTTGTTCTTCGCCTTCATCTTAGCATCGTACAGATTGATAAAGTACTTCAGCAGGTTTTCTATGGCTTCGGCTCCCGAGTTAACGGCATAAATCTCAAGGTTTGGATTGGCCATACACTTCGGAGCCAACTCATATAGTTTCCGGTAATACTCAACACATTCAGGCGTTAAAAAATCGGGATTGGCCATTTTGTTGTTGGCAGCATAAATAAGCTTTTCGATGTAATCAGGTTCGAACATCTTCGGATGATTGTGACCGATAAGCCTTGATCCGTAATAGCCGCACCAGTCAAACAATTCATCGCCATCAACGGTATGTATCCACATCCCATGCGAGTTTTTCAGGTCCACCACAAAAGGGAAGGGCTGCATGATGACATATTTCGAAAACTCGTCTAAATAAACTTTACTCTTTTCGTACATTTTAAAAACATTGAAAGATGGTTATACTGAAAATACCTCGGTGCGTACCGTCATCTTTTTCAATTGGCTGAGGTTTACTTCAACGCCAATGCCCGGCCCGGTAGGCACATCCATGGTACTATCAGGATTAATTACAAAATACGGATCGACCAAATCTTCGAGGTAATGACGATTGCTCGACGAAATGTCGCCCGGCAAAGTAAAATTGGGCAACGAAGCCAATGCCACATTTCCGGCCCGGCCAATGCCCGATTCGAGCATACCGCCATGCCACACCGCGACATTCATCTTTTCGCAATAGTCGTGTATGAGCTTCGACTCGGTAAAACCGCCCACGCGACCCGGTTTGATGTTGATAATGCTGCAACTGCCCAATTCAATCCCGGCGCAGGTATCGGCCAGCGAATGGATGCTTTCGTCAAGACAGAGCGGGGTTTGGATGGCTTTCTGAAGCTTCGAGTGTTCGTAAATATCGTTATAGCCCAATGGTTGCTCAATCAGTTCCAATCCGTAAACATCCATCTTCCTGAACAGCTCGACATCTTTTAGGGTATAAGCAGAATTGGCATCGACCCAAAGTTGAAGGTTGGGAAATTCTTTGCGTATGGCTTCCAAAACCTGAAGGTCGTTGCCTGGCGCAATTTTAATCTTGATCCGTTTATAGCCCTCTTTCTGATAACTTTCAATTTTCTGAACCATCACTTTGGGCGATTCCTGAATCCCAATACTCACACCCGCATCGATTTTGGTACGAACGCCACCCAGCATTTTCGATAGCGAAATGTTTTGCGATTTGGCAAAGGCATCCCACAAAGCGGCTTCCAAACCAGCTTTGGCCATATTGTGACCGCGAACCTTTTCGTACAGGGCAATGGCATCGGCCACGCTGTTGAGTTCTTTGCCCAACACTGCCGGAATCAGAAAGTCGCGCAGAATATGCCAGGCGGTTGGCACTGTCTCATAGGAGTAAAAAGGCGTCCCTTCGGCCACGCTCTCGCCCCAGCCGGTAATTCCCTCACCATCAACACGAACAATAATGTGTTCTTCGTCCAGTTCAACACCCATCGAGGTTACAAATGGCGCCCGCAATATCATTTTGATATGGATGAGCTCAATACGGTCTATTTTCATGTCTATTTTTTTAAAGGTTAGTTTTGACGACTCTCAATACTGGAAATTTTTCATTGGCTTTCAGTAAATTACTGTATGCCGGGTAAGTCACCAGTCCGAGTTCCGATTTTGGTTCAAGCGCAATCACAATCAGATTTCCCTTGAGCTGTGCCGTTGGAATATAAATGTAGTCGGAAGCGTTGATTGCCGGACTTACTTCAGTGGCTTTCACATTGGGGTTGACAATCCTGTCGCCCTCAAAATCCATTGAGTCAATGGCAGTCACCTCGTATTGTTCAATTCTTTGTTTCTCGGATAAGGTATAGCCCGATGTTGAAAGATTGTGGCGTTTGGCCCAATCAACCAATAGTTTACTGTTTTTGGGGATGAGGTATCCTTCAGGTTTAGAAACACCAGTAATGGATTGCACCACTGGGCGATAATCAGTCACCATGATGGTGCTATCTTTACCGGTAGAATAGGAATACACCGGTAACGGATGTTGCTGACCATTCCGGACATGTTCCATTTGTATGGCGACCGTTTCAGGCTGACCTTTAATAAGATTGGAACGTTGCTGTGCGACCAGTTCCTTAATTTGCTTTTGGTTTTGCGAGGCAAACTCCAACAGTGCACGCATGCCGGTTTTCTGGCCTTTAGCACGATGTTCGATGCTATCTTTGTAGGTGTCGAAGCCATTCAGCCCTTCCTGAATAAACGATAAAGAGTTTTCGATCCCGAAGCTTTGGCGTCCGTCGTTGATGTCGAACGTGCTGTGACGGATGTATTCAATTTCAGGAGGACCACCGGGTGCATAAATGGAGTTCGAAAACTGTCTTTCGGTCAAATAGCTTCGATAGAAAGGCACAAAGGCTTTGTTCGACAAATCCCTGATTTCCTTCGGAATGTTGATGTTGGTGTTGCAACCGATCAATTCATCGGAATTACAGCGATAGCCATACTTCTTCCATGTTTCACTAAAAAAAGGTGCATATTCGTGAACGTCCATATTGACATCGAAAAGGTATTTGTCGAAAAAGTGGTGAAGGGCAATTACCTCAGGTTCTTCCAGTATCAAATGATTGCGGTTCAGATCGGCATTGCGACCATTTCGGCGTTTGTTTTGCTCAGCGCCATCAGGGTTGACTTGTGGGATAAGCGCCAGATCGATGTATTCAAACAAATACTTATTTTCTGGTTTTAGCAGCTCGCCAGCCAACAAAAGCGCTCCTTCTTTGCCAGATTGTTCGTTGCCGTGTTGCTGGGCAAAAATCAGCACTTTTAGTTTTTTCGGATCTTTGCCAAATTGCGACGATGAGAATTTGAGCGCATAAATATGGTGGTTCTCTGCACTCTGTCCGATTACTTCCACTTCAAGTTGGGGACTTTGAGCATCCAGTTGCCCGAAGTAGGTTGACAATTCAGTGTAGCTTGTCGGACGCGCATAACCGTTTTGCTCCAGGGGCGCTTTCAATTCCTGCCCAATGGCAAGTATTCCCGGTAGCAAAAACAGAGCTGTGAATAGTTTTCTGATAAGCATGATGTTTATTTTTTAAGATTCTATTTGTTTAACAGGACAATTCAGGCAAAAGAATAGCCACAAACCCTGCATCAAGGCCTGTCATTATTGCAATAAATACAGATCAGTTACTAGTGTCATGCCGAACTTGTTTCGGCATCTCTATATCAGATGAGACCCTGAAACCCAGCCTGACAAGCGAGCGGGCAAGAAGTTCAGGGAAACTGGCTCTTGGCTATATAAAATCAACATGACACTGGATGTTTATTCGTAAGTTCCCTTTTTTAGGCGCTTGTAATTCTGTGTCATAAGTTGGCCGCGGGCAATGAGATCCGATATACCAAAATCAGCATCAAGTACCACCAGGTCAGCGTCTGAGCCGACACTTATGCGACCTTTTCCTTTCAGTTTGAGAATGTCGGCCACATTCGAGGTTACCACTTTGACAGCCATTTCCAATGGTAATTTTTCTTGTAAAACGGCATCACTCAATTCAGTAAAAATAGATTTTGGATATCCCATATCAATGTTGATCAAACGGCCTGCGGCATCGAAATTTGGCAATGAGCCGTGGCCGTCGGAAGTAATGGTGATATGCTCAATGGGTACTCCGGCTTTGACCAGTTCGCCAATGGCTTTGGAGGGTTTTGTTTCATTCTCCATGTCGTAAGGATACGAGCTGGCGGTCAGATCGATGTAACCCTGCTTGCCATATATTTTCGCATCTTCAAAAATGTAGTGGTTACGGGTACAATGTGTCGGATAAAACTGCGTAAGTTTCAGCTCGCTGTTGTTAACGGCATCGTAAATCGGCTGGAACGGATTTTTCGCGTCGCCCAGATGAATATTGGCAATACCGGCCTTGCCACCCAACATTCCACCCACTCGGGCATGTTCAACTAAGCGAATCAATTCAGGAGTCGTAGGACAGGAACTGCGGTGATCGGATAGCGCAATTTCGCCGATGCCAATTACTTCTTCAATCATGGCAATGTCGCGAGCCACATCGCCCAATATGGTTGGTGTTGGTACCTGGTACGAGCCAGTGTACATATACGCAGAAACCCCTTCAGCTTTCAGCCCTTTTACTTTCATCAGTACCGATTCGAGTTTTCGGGTAAACCCGTCGGTCCCGAGGCAGCCAACAATGGAGGTGATACCGCCATCGAGCATGTGCGAAAGGTGCATTTCAGGAGTACGGGTTGAAGGGCCACCCTCGCCACCAGCGCCTGCAATGTGGGCGTGGGCATCAATCAAGCCTGGGATCAGTTTTTTACCACTCCCGTCAATTACGGTGATTGTAAGGTTATTCAACGAAGAGACATCGATGGCGCTTTCGATGGCAATTATCTTTTCGCCTGCAACGAGTACATCTTTCACACCCAGATACCCGGGTTGATAGACAGATATGTTTTTAATAAATATCATCATTTGTAAATTTTAAAATCCAGGCAATTTCATGGTAACCGTTGGTATGAGCAACAGAAAGCCAACTAAAAATAAAATCAGGATCAGCGGCCAAGCCCATTTCACCCATTTTTGAAACGGAATTTTAGCGACTCCCAGCACACCCATCAACACGGCAGAAGTAGGCGTAAGCATGTTGGTGAAACCTTCCCCTAACTGGTATGCCATAACTGTTGCTTGTCGCGAAACGCCGATTAAATCAGAGAAAGGCGCCATAATTGGCATGGTTAAAGCTGCCTTGGCCGATCCGGAAGGAATGACCACATTGATAAGGGTTTGAATCCCATACATAATGCTTATAGAGGCAAATTTGCCAACATTCTGCATGCCATTTGCGATGCCGTGGAGCATCGGGTCGATGACCTTGCCGTTTTGTAATACCACAATAATACCGCCAGCCAGGCCTACTACGAGTGCTGCCGAAAGAATATCTTTAATACCTGCCAGAAACAGTTCTGTAATTTTGTTCGGCGAATAACCCATGGCCGCACCGCTGGCGATGCCCATTCCAAAAAACAGCGTGGCAATTTCCATCACGTACCATTGGTATCCCATAACGCCAACAATCAAATATAAAATGGTAAACAAAAAGAGATTGAGTATGAAAAAATGAACCGATTTGCGGAGGGCAACCAGGCTGCTCAGGATAAAAACTGCTGTCAGGATGGGAATGATTGGCAAATCAATTACCGATTGCCCCACTTTCAGGTGCGATGCCGGGAACTTAATGGCAAACAGTGCCATCACGGTGGCCACCAACCCAAAGGTGATCCAGGCCGGGCGGGGAGTTTCATAAGTTACTTGTAAAGCTTCACCGGCATTGCGGTTGCGCCAGTATTCGTCATCGTGATAAACCGGCGATTTTAAAGGGTCTTTTTTGATTTTTGCAGCATACCGCAAGATAAAGGCTATGCCAATAAACGTAATAATAAACCAGCAAACCAAACGGTACTCTATCCCTGAAAAAAGCGGCAAGTCAGACAAACCCTGAGCCAGCCCTATTGTAAAAGGATTAAACGTGGCACCAGCAAAGCCAAGCCCGGCTGCAAAAAAGCAA
>Ga0208789_1000276_pt1 | contig 60837 bp, 49 predicted proteins | sample Methanotroph_Enr_FD_187368 | JGI IMG/M metagenome (GOLD analysis project Ga0208789, IMG submission 187368) | Enriched soil microbial communities from Old Woman Creek wetland in Ohio, USA - Methanotroph_Enrichment_5 (SPAdes) (version 2) | ecosystem: Environmental > Terrestrial > Soil > Wetlands... | reverse complement strand
TTTTCCTCCATCAATAACAATTAATTGTGGCAACGATTTTTCTTCATCAAGCAAACGTTTGTAACGCCGGTAAACCACTTCTTCCATCGAAGCAAAATCATCAGGACCCTCAACGGTTTTCACATTAAAATGCCGGTAGTCTTTTTTTGAAGGACGGGCATCACGAAAAACCACACACGAAGAAACCGGATTTGTGCCTTGTAAATTACTATTGTCGAAACATTCAATATGGGTTGGCCGAGCTTTGAGTTGCAAATCTTTCTTCATCGTTTCCAAAATTCGATTTGCATTCTGCTCGGTTTTCGAAACGACTACATGTTTCATTTTTTCCAATCGAAAATATTTCGCATTCCGTTCAGATAATTCGAGAAGTTTCTTTTTATCGCCCTGTTTTGGGATTTGCATCTTCACTCCTTCCAATGCAAAATCTAATTTGAACGGAACAAGGATTTCCTTTGCATTACTAAATATTTTTTGTCTGATGTCAACAATTGCAAATTCGAGTAACTCACCTGGAGACTCATCAAGCACCTTTTTGATTTCCATAGTGTATGTTTGCATGATGGCTCCACTCATGATTTTTAAATAATTTACATATGCGAAATTTTCATCCTGATCAATCGTAAAGACATCCACATCACTTATTGTATTACTAACAACCGTTGAACGAGATTGAAATTTTTCAAGCAAGTCAAGTTTTTCTTTAATAATAGCGGCGTCTTCAAACTTCATATCCGAAGAATATTGTCGCATCATATCCATGAAATATTTAATAACGCAAGAAATATTTCCCTTCAATATCTCTTTTATCTGTTCTATACTTTTCATGTATTGGTCGTGTTCAAACTTTCCAACACAAGGAGCCAGGCAATTCCCGATATGATATTCCAGACACACCTTAAATTTTCCTTGCCGTATTTGCTCCTCAGCTAAATTTAATTTGCAATTACGCAATTTATAAAGCTTGCGAAAAAACTCCAAAAGTGTGCGAACTGTAAGTATGGAGGTGTATGGACCAAAATAGCTCGATCCGTCTTTGATCACATTTCGGGTTTGAAATACCCGTGGAAAGCGCTCGTTCTTGACAACAATCCAGGGATAGGTTTTGTCATCTTTCAGCCTGATGTTATATCTAGGCTGGTATTTTTTGATCAAATTGTTTTCGAGCAGCAAGGCATCCTGTTCGGTTTCAACAACCATATGCCTGATGTCGGCAATATTCCGAACAAGTAATTCTGTTTTGCGGTTCTCCTGTGTTTTCTTAAAATACGAACCAACCCGTTTCTTTAAGTTCTTCGCTTTGCCGACATAAATGATTTTTCCACTCTGATCAAAATACTGATATATTCCAGGCTGGTCAGGAAGAACAGAAACTAAAGACCGTAAATATTCAGCATTTTTTAAAACCATCAGAAATGATCTAGACTTAGGAAACTAATATTGAATGACCGAATGAGTCTCGTAATTCGCCAATTCGTTTTTCTTTTCAGTTTGAATGAAAGTCAAATCGCAAATAAAAGAGAAGTAAATTTTTTTCACATTCATTTGCTTAACGAGGTTAAGGGCTGCGAGCGCCGTTCCACCGGTTGCAAGCAGATCATCATGAATTAAAACAACATCTTCTTCTGTTAAAGCATCCACATGCATTTCAATGGAATCGACACCGTATTCTAACTCATACGATTCGTTAATGACGACTGAAGGTAATTTTCCTTTTTTACGAATTGGAACAAAACCTGCATTAACGCAATACGCCACCGCACCGCCAACAATGAATCCGCGCGATTCAAGCGACACAATCTTGGTAATTCCTTTACCCTGGCAATATTCAGAAATCTGATCGACCACATTTTTAAAAGCCATCGGCTCTTTCAACAATGTGGTAATATCCTTAAAACTTATACCTACAATTGGATAATCTTCCACCGTCCGAACATATTTTTTCAATTCCATAATAGTTTTTTAAAAGTTCCACGTGGAACATTATCTTCCTAGCAACACCAACAACACATTTATATCAGAAGGACTTACTCCAGAAATCCGACTTGCTTGACCAATAGTATCTGGTTGTATTTCAGAAAGTTTCTGACGAGCCTCAGTACTTATTGTATGTATTTGGTGATAATCAAATCTACCTCTAATAGTTATATTTTCGAGCCTTCTAAACTTATCAGCCACCAATTTCTCGCGATCAATGTATCCGGCATACTTTATTGATATTTCAGCCGATTCCAAAATTTCAGTAAATCGATCCTTCGGAACATCATTCAGAAACACATTAAAAGGTTTTATATCATCGACTAAATCAAAGATTGAAATTTGAGGACGCAGAATAATATCAATTAACTTCACTCCTTGTTTCAAACTTGAAGAACCTTTTTGCTCTAAAATGTAATCGACAAATTGAGGTTTAATTGAAAAATTCGAGACAAACTCAACAATTTTTTCGACCCAAATCTTTTTTTCAGCATATAAATCAAAGCGCTCTTTTGTGGCTAAACCTAGCTCAAAAGCACGAGGAGTTAGTCGAAAATCCGCATTATCTTGTCGTAATAAAATACGATACTCAGCTCTGGAAGTAAACATTCGATAGGGTTCATCAACACCTTTCATTACCAAATCGTCAACTAAAACTCCAATGTAAGCCTCATCACGATTCAAAATAAAAGGCTCTAATCCCTGTACTTTCTGGCTCGCATTAATCCCTGCAACAATACCTTGCGCTGCCGCTTCTTCATATCCGGTGGTTCCGTTAATTTGGCCGGCAAAGAAAAGATTAGCAATTAGCTTTGTTTCGAGTGAATGTGTCAACTGAGTAGGATCAAAATAATCATATTCGATCGCATAACCTGGCCTAAAAATCTTGACATTCTCCAACCCAGGAACTTCTTTTAATGCCTTCAATTGGATGTCCCAAGGTAAACTAGAAGAAAAACCATTGAGATAATATTCAATGGTATTCTCACCTTCAGGTTCCAAAAATAATTGATGAGAGGTTCGTTCAGCGAAAGTGACAATTTTTGATTCGATACTGGGACAATATCTTGGACCGCTTCCCACTATAGTACCATTGTACATTGGAGAATCAGCAAAACCAGTTTCTAAAATAGAATGAACCGTTGAATTCGTATAAGTAATCCAACAACTTTTCTGCTTTAATTCAGTTTTGATTTCAGGAAGAAATGAAAATTTAGAACTGATTTCATCCCCATTTTGTTCCTCCATTTTCGAAAAATCAATAGATCGGCCATCAATTCGAACAGGAGTGCCAGTTTTTAACCTACCAGTCTTAAAACCTACATTAAATAGCTGATCTGAAATATGATAAGAGGCATTCTCGCCTATTCTACCACCTTCCATCTGTGACCGACCAATATGCATCAAGCCATTCAAGAAAGTACCATTGGTAAGTACAACAGATTTAGAATAGAAGTCCACTCCTATCTTCGTTTTGACCCCACCAACAACATTATCTTTGATATGAAGAGATACCACTACATCTTGCCAAAGATCCAAATTAACTGTATTCTCTAAAATGTTTCTCCAGTTTTCAGTAAAGCGCGCGCGATCGCTTTGCGATCTCGGGCTCCACATCGCAGGTCCTTTCGATTTGTTGAGCATACGAAACTGAACACTCGACAAATCAGTTACTATTCCAGAGAAACCACCCAAAGCATCAATTTCACGAATAATTTGTCCTTTCGCAATTCCTCCCATAGCAGGATTACAAGACATTTGTGCATATTTGGTCATATCCATTGTAATTAACAATGTTTTTGAACCCAAATTTGCTGCTGCTACAGCCGCTTCACACCCCGCATGACCACCTCCAACTACAATTACATCGTAAAACGGTAACATCTAAATATTTTTAGTCAGTAAATAACTATCATAGAATAACTTAAGATATAAATCTTCCTTTTCAGTCATTAAATGTTTATCTTTTTTTACTTTATCCTTATATCCTAATAAATGAAGCACACCATGAATCAGAATTCTATGAATTTCATTATCAAAACTAGTTTCAAATTCAATCGAATTCTCTTTAACTCGATCAACACTAATAAAAATATCTCCATTAATCAGGTTGCCTTCTACATCATCGAAAGTAATGATATCAGTAAAATAATCGTGATTTAAGTATTTCCTATTCACATCAAGCAAATACTCATCAGAACAAAAAATAAAGGAGATATCTCCTACCCTTTTCTCTTCTATTGAAATTACTTGCTTAATCCAATTCGATGTAATCCGTCTTTTAACTTTTGGAAAAGCAATGTCTTCATTAAAATACTGTATACTCATTAACCTAAACTATATAAAATCTGTATTTTATTACCTCCATCATAGAAGTAAACTTCGTCAGCCATTTGTTGTATCAGAAACAAACCTCTGCCATTCTCCTTTTTACGATTCTCTGGTCGAGTCGGATCTTCAACTTTATCCAAAGAAAAACCAGATCCTTCATCTCTCACTGTTATAACCAATTTATTTTCACCATACAAAATACGGATAAAAACCCTTTTTGAACAATCATTTTTATTTCCGTGAATTATTGAATTACTCACTGCTTCACTTAATCCCAATAAAACACGATTGAAATATCCCCGGTTTAAATTCGTGTCAGAAAAAATCTGATTCAAAAATAACCTCAAATTATTCAATTCTTTGAGTTCAGAAGCTATGATTAATTCACGTTCCAAAATTAGTTCTTTATATGGTTTAAAAAGTTACTATATTTCTGATCGTAAAAATTACGCAATTTAAAATTGCCTCTTTTTATCAACTCGTTCTCATTTTTAAACTTAGTATTATACTCAAAGTAACCTTCAGGGTTTCCCTTCTTAATATCGATCGCAGTTTTAGATTCTCTTTTATCTTCAAAATCTCTTTCAATCTCAGATTTTTCTGCTTCGAGCAATTTCGACAAAATCAAATTCTGCCGGTTAATTAATTCGTTGGTAACATTTTTATTTATGAGGTCTTTTCTGGATTGCTCCAATAACTGATCTATCGCTTTAAGCTGATCTGATGCTTTAGACCCAACTGATCCACTATTCACCATATCGCGAATTAATTGCTGCATTATTTCCTGCTGAGCCAAAGTTTGACCAATACTTTTGCTCAGTTTTCCCAGGTCTCCTTTCTTCATCTGGTCAATCATTTGCTGCAACTGTTCCTTGATTGAGCTTTGACTGTCTTTTAAGCTTTTCATACCTGGTTTCGAACCCTTACCACCCGGTTTATCACAATCACCATCTCCAGGCATCGAATTTTTTTCCTGCTCCTTGATGTTTTCAAGAGCCTCACTTAAAAACAAAGCCAAATTATTAGCTGCAGTAATTCCATACTGCTGATACATTCGTGAAGCACCAATATTTCCAGATTCCAAATTATCGAAAGCCGAACCTACACTATTTTCAAGACCAAGCATTTCCTTGTTAATCACAGAACCAATTTCAGGAGTACGTTTTGCCAAAGCATATAAAGAATCCTTGACAAATACGACCTGACCCTGAAGATTTTTTTGCTTTATTTTTAAATCGTTTACTAATGGATTATTAAAATCAACAGTGCTGAAATTATTCAATATCTTTTCCTGGTCAAATGAAACAATGATAAGATTATCAAGAATTTGCTTTATATCCTCAATATTAGCTTTATTTTGTTTATTCTTAGTATTCTTAAGCATCTGATCCATTGCAAAAACAAGTTGATCTATACTTTTACTGTTATTCTCTATCCCTGATGACGCTTTCCGTTTATTGCCCTTTTCTGAATCATCCAAAACTTTAGAGTAAGTATCCTTAATTGTAGAAAATTCATTGTCAAATTTGAATAAATTCATTGGTTTTTCAAGAGCCTTGTTAATTTCAAGCGCTCCATTATAATCATTTTCAAGGTCTTTCAAACGAGTTTCATTTTCCTTTTCATCTTCCTTAATCTGTATTATATCAGAGCGTTTTTCCAATTTTTCAAAGTTAGTTTTCTCTGAAATAGCCAAATTCTTCAACTCCTCAATTACACGTTCAACTTTTTGTTCAACCTTCATCTTTTTCAGCAATTGAACGTTTTTATCCAACTGTTTTGACAAATCATCCAAACTTGTGTCCATTTCCTTTGACAACTGATCAAACTTTTTTGGATCAAATTGTTTGGCCAACTCATTAAACTCATCAAACAGCTTTTTCAAATCATCGCTAAAAACATCTTTTAAAAGTTCATCAATTTGTTGTTGCTTTTTTAGTATCTCACTCTTTTCTTCCGAAAAAGAATTCAGAAAATTATTAGCATCTTTATTCTGCTGCTTAATTTGATTCAATACATTTTCGAGATCAGTTTTCTTGTTCATAATATCCTTTACTGTCTGAAATTTTTCCCATTCGGACAACTCAGAATTAATCTGCTTCATTTTAAAATCTTTGAACTCTTGCTGAATTTCTTCTGTAAGTTTAGCACTCCTTTTAAATAACTGATCAATCGAATTTTGATCAGAATTTTCTTTGGCTAAAATTTCCTGATAATCAGGAAAAGTGAAAGCAAATGTTTCGCTAATCGTTTTCTTAAAGTGATTGACAAAATCATTATCATAAACAGAAAAGTAATACTTAAATGATTTTCCAAAGGATTTAACCAATTCAAAATCAAATGTATAATAAAAATCCTGATTCAATAAAAATGGAATAACCGGTATACTAATTGAACTATCCCTTCCTTCTGCGCTAATATTAAAATCGAGCTTATTAAAACCATAATCGTCAACAATATTACCTTTAAAATGAAATATCTTGAAATCGACAGAATCGCTTACCTGAACAACTTTTATTTCAGGAAACAAATCAGATATGGTCTGTATTTTATAAACAAGATTATTTTGACCACTAAGTTTTGAATTTTTAATCGAAATTCTATATTCAACATCATTATAAAATGTCTTTACTATCTCGAAAATATTTCCACTCCTTTTTCCTACTATTTTTAAGCTATCATTCAAAAGCATAGTTAAACTATCGGTATCAACAGCAGTAAAATTCCATTTTATAGTCGTTCCTGAAGCAATCTTAAAATCACCAATATTTAGTAGACTTTCTGAACTAAGATTTGTATATGAAGGAGATTGAATATCAACACTAAATGAGGAAATAAAAGGTTTATTAAGCACTGTTAACTTATAAATATCGGACACATATTCTTTATCAGTGAAATAAAATGAAATAGAGCTATTCACATTTTCCATAGTATGTTTATATATTCCATCTTCTCTAGTCATCAAATAGTTATTTCCACTGAAATTGATGTACATCATTTCTGGTAAATCTTTTCCTGAACAGCGTAATTTTAAGTCAATAGATTCTCCCGTAACAATTTCCAAATCGGTATTTTCGAGAGTAAAAATATATGGGGCAGGTTTCTCAAATTTTTGCTGAAAATGAATAAGCCTGATAGAACTTTCTTTAAAAAAATCAGGAGACAACGAAAAAGCAACAAAAAATAAAATCAATACACTTAAAAAACAAACAAATAAAAGTTTTAAGTCTTTAAATTTAATGGACTCAGAAAAGCTAAAGATCTTAAGTTCATCTATTTTCTGGTCAATACTGGCTTTCTTCAATTCATTTGAATAAATGGCGTTTGATTCATTTTCCAGTTCTACTATATTGATCAGCTTATCTTTAATTTCAGGATAGGTAACGCTTAATTGGCTAGAAACATCATAATAAGTCAAACGTTTGCCAATTCCTAAAAGTTTTATTCCAGGTACTACGAGAAAGTAAATAAATATAAAAAGCGTAAAAAGTAGGGTGACAACAATAATCACCATTTTAATATTTGGATTGAAGTAATTAAAATATTCAAGGGTAGATACTAAACTATAATAGGCTATAATTAAGAGTATAAACAGTATTAAACCCCTTATCAACTGATAGAGATAAAATTTTCTTATGTATGAATTCAGCTTATCAACAAACTGTTTATAGTTTTTATCCATCTTTATAATAAATTCATTTTTAGACGATTAAAATATTACTTTTTAAACATTCTAAAAATTTACTTGTTTATAAGTTCACCTAAATAATTTATAAAACCAGACAAAGATATAGTTTGAAAATTGTATTAAATATTTTTTCGGTACATACAAGACAAATTAATTAATTCTATTCACCCAACATTTAAACATAAATACAATCGATTTTCATTCCTTTTTTATTAGAAAAAACTTAAACTAACAAGTGTTAATCAAAAATTTATAAACTTAATAATCAACACAATACATTGTTAACAACCAGTTCAAAAATCAATATAAAAACCCATTTTTTATATACACAAGCATAACCTTAAAAAGATATCAAGTGTATTAACAGGACATATTCATATTCATTTTTTTTAATTAGATTTAGAAAATATATAATACTGATACTGATTAAAAATAAATGAAAGATCGGGGTATCCTTTTAAAGTTTCGTAGAATATACTATATTCGTTGAATTGATTGAATGGTATGGGAGAGAGTTTATTGATATTACTAGTAGAGGATAATCTGTTAAACCAACGTATAGTTACGTATAGTTTAAAAAAGTTTAATCATGAAGTGGTTATTGCCAATAATGGTGTTGAGGCGATAAAACATTTTAGTGAGCGTAAATTCGATGTAGTTTTGATGGATATTATGATGCCAGTCATGGATGGACTTGAAGCTACAGTTAAAATTAGAGAGTTTGAAGTTGAAAATATGATAGAAAAAAGGACTCCCATTATTGCTCTTACTGCAAATACCATGGACAATGATCGAGATAAATGTATTTCATACGGAATGGATGAATTTATGGCTAAACCGTTTGATATAGAAAAGCTTAATTCAATATTTAATGAGCTTAAAATTCCCTCCTGAATTTAACCCTGATTTATTTTAATACTTCCATCTTAATTTTTTTACTTTTGGCTAGGTTTAAAAGCTAAAAATGAGCGAACATTTTGATTTCAGAGATGAATCTCTTGCTGACAGTGAAAAAGATATTGACAAACAGTTAAGACCACTTGAATTTGACGATTTTAGTGGCCAGAATAAAATTGTTGAGAATCTGAAAATATTTGTCAAAGCCGCCAAAATGAGAGGCGAAGCTTTAGATCATGTTCTGCTTCATGGCCCACCAGGATTGGGAAAAACCACACTTTCGAACATTATTGCCAACGAACTTGGAGTTTCCCTGAAATTAACTTCTGGGCCCGTTTTGGATAAGCCTGGAGATTTAGCCGGATTGTTAACCAATCTGGAACCAAATGCTGTCTTGTTTATCGATGAGATTCACCGATTAAGTCCGATAGTTGAAGAATACCTGTATTCGGCTATGGAGGACTACAAGATCGATATCATGATTGACAAGGGTCCCAGTGCACGGTCCATACAGATAGAATTAAACCCTTTTACATTAATTGGAGCAACTACCCGCTCAGGTTTATTAACAAGTCCTCTAAGGGCTCGTTTTGGCATTAAATCGCATTTAGAATACTACGATGTTGACATCCTTACCAAAATTGTAAAGCGTTCGGCTTTTATCCTGAATGTAAAAATTGACGATCAGGCGGCGGTTGAAATTGCCACAAGAAGCCGTGGAACTCCGCGAATTGTGAATGCGCTGTTGCGCCGCGTGCGTGATTTTGCTCAGGTAAAGGGAAATGGTAGTATTGATATTGATATCACCCTGTATGCACTTGATGCTCTGAATATCGATAAATTCGGTTTAGACGAAATGGATAATAAGATTCTGTTGACCATTATCGATAAATTCAAAGGCGGACCTGTTGGGTTATCAACTATTGCCACAGCTGTAGGTGAGGATACCGGAACAATAGAAGAAGTTTATGAACCATTCCTTATCATGGAAGGATTTTTGAAACGTACTCCCCGGGGACGTGAAGTTACCGAATTGGCTTACAAACACTTAGGTAAGATTCATTATGGTGACGCCCCTACCCTTTTTTAACAAGCTTAATCTCAAATAATTTAGGAAATAATTTTCCGGTGACATACATTTTTTTTGTTACCGGATCGATAGCTATTCCATTTAAAACATCAACTTGCTTGTCTGTATTTGACATGGAAAGAATACCGTCTAAATCAATTTTAGCAAGAACTTTGCCAGTTTGAGAATCAATTTTTACAATCAGGTTTGTTGTCCATAAATTGGCATAAATATATCCTTCCGAATATTCTAATTCATTCAGATACACAACTGCGTCTTTATCATCATAAACCTGAAGCTTTTTTACTGTTTTCAAAGTTGTTGGGTCGATGTATGTGAGGACGTTCGTCCCATCATCCATGATCAGGTATTTTTCATCATGTGTCATTCCCCAACCTTCGGCCGATTCAAAATGAAAACTATCTACTAAGGCCATACTTTCAAGGTTATAAATAAAACCAATCTTTGTTTTATAAGTAAGTTGGTAAATTCTATCATTGAAAATGGTAATTCCTTCGCCAAAGTATTTATCGGCAAGTTTCACTGATTTTACTGTTTGACCGGTTTTCAGGTTGTTTTTATAAATATACGATTTGCCGTTTTCACCCGTGCTTTCATAAATAAATCCGTTGTGAATTTCCAATCCTTCTGTAAAAGATGTTTCGTTATGCGGATAGGATTGCACCACCTCATAGCCAAATTTTTCGGGTACTACATCCGATAAAACTTCGAAGGTTTTATAATAAATGCCCTTTACTCCGTCGCTTTTAACAGCTTCTGCCCTCAAAGTATGTTTGCCAATGTTTTTATACCCCTTCAATGTATAGGTAAATTCAGCATTTTTATCCGAAGTTAACATCACCGAATCAACAAAAATATTTGTTTCCTTTAGTTCGCCATCTTTTACTTTTACCGAAATTCCAATGTTTATGTCGTCGCCGTAAACTATTTTTTTGTGGACCGATTCAGCGGTGATGCGAACCGCTGGTTTTCGCGAACGATTGGCTTTGTTGGAGCATGAAAAAGAGCTGATAAAAACCGATAATACTATAAAAGCGGAGAATAGTCTGATGTTCATTCGAATCATTTTAGTCTAAAAAACAGGCTTCAAAGATAAAACAAATTAAAAATCAATTGACTTTCAGCTTCAGTTTTAGCAATTGTTAAAGGATTAGGTTTGTATCTTTGGGCAAAATTTTACGATTGTGGGCGCATTAAAAAAACTTGCAGGCGAAACAGCCATTTATGGTATGAGCAGTATTATCGGCCGATTCCTTAATTGGTGGCTCGTACCGTATCATTCGCGTATTTTTCTTCCCGAAGAATATGGCGTGGTAACCAATCTGTATTCGTACATCGCGTTTCTGCTGGTTATACTCACTTTTGGTATGGAAACCGGTTTTTTCAGGTTTGCCAATAAGTCGAAGCAAAACGATAAAATCTATTCAACCAGTGCATTTTCGCTCTTCGGAAGTTCAATTCTTTTCGTTCTCATCGCCTTCATTTTTTCCGGAAGTTTTGCGAGCTTTTTAGATTATCCCAACAGCGAAAAATATATTCAATGGCTTGCTATTATTGTTGCTCTCGATGCCGGAACAGCCATTCCGTTTGCTAATTTACGGCTCGAAGGAAAAGCCATTCGGTTTGCAACACTGAAAATGGTCAATATCTTCTTCAACATCTTCTTCAATGTCTTTTTCCTCTCGATTTGCCCGTACATTTTGAAGTCGAATCCTGAAAGTTTCATTAGTCAGATTTATCATCCGGAGTTTGGTGTCGGGTACGTATTTGTTGCCAATTTGCTCGCTTCTATGATCACGTTAATTATGCTTATTCCTGAAATCCGGAAGATAAAACTGGTTTTTGATTGGAAGCTTTTTCGGGAAATGTTCTGGTACTCCTTCCCTATCCTACTGGTTGGAATTACCGGGATGATCAATCAGAATATCGACAAAATTCTAATTCCGGAGTTGGTACCAGCCAGCCAAAAACCGATGGAACAGCTCGGTATTTATGGTGCAAATTACAAACTTGCGGTACTGATGAACATGTTTATACAAGCCTTCCGATATTCGTTCGAGCCCTTCTTTTTCAGTCAGCAAAAAAATGGCGATTCGCGCATTATTTATGCCCAGGTAATGAAGTATTTTATCATTTTCGGCTTACTAATATTTTTAGGAATCACGCTGTTTATCGATGTCTTTAAAATTGTGATTGGACCAGAGTATCATTCAGGATTAAAAGTAGTTCCGGCAGTTTTAATGGCTAATTTGTTTTTGGGAATTTATTTTAACCTTTCACTGTGGTATAAACTGTCGGACAAAACATGGATGGGTGCGCTCATTGGTGGTATTGGCGCAGTTCTAACCATTGGTTTCAATGTGATGATGATTCCGACCATGGGTTATATGGGATCGGCTTATGCTGTGCTTATTTGCTTTGTGCTGATGACGGTTATTTCGTACGTTGTTGGCCAGAAATACTACCGTGTTGATTACGATCTCAAGCGAATCTTACTTTATTTTGCGGTTGCCATTGGTTTTTATTCAATTTCCGGATCGATGCATTTTTCAGATTCGATAATACGATATGGCCTAAATATCAGCTTATTTGCTGCTTTTTTAACAGTAGTATTTTTTGCTGAGAAGAAAGAAATACAAAGATTAATCAAACGATAAACCGATAAAATACTATTTAGTATTATTTTTGAAAAATAATTGAATAGAAATGAAAAAAATGAAGATTGCCGTAGCCTGCGATCATGCAGGTTTCGAGCGCAAACAAACCGTGTTAAAATACCTTCAGGAGCAAGGAATAGAGTACAAGGATTTTGGCGCTTATTCGACAGAAAGCAGCGATTATCCAGATTTTGCACATCCACTTGCCGATGCGGTAAGTAAAGGTGAATTCGATGAAGGAATTACACTTTGCGGAAGCGGAAATGGTATCAATATGACAGCAAACAAACATCAGGGGATACGATCGGCTATTTGCTGGTTACCCGAAATTGCAAAATTGGCGCGTCAGCATAACGATGCCAATATTTGCGCACTTCCGGCTCGTTATATTACTGATGAACAAGCAATTGAAATCGTTAAAATATTTCTGGAAACCGATTTCGAAGGAGGCCGTCATCTAACCCGGATAAACAAGATACCTTGTTAAAATGTCGGAACAAAAGGACATATTTCTAAAGAAATCAGCTGAGATTGCTTTCGATCTGAAACATCGGTCGATCATCAAATTCAACATGTCGAAATACGATGCGGCGGTTGACCGAGGCATGAAACGATATTCAAATCTGGATTTGGCAAAAACGAGGGCATCCTTCGTTAAATCGCAGGCAATAAATCATTTGCACGATCATTTACTTGAGTTCGAGAAAAATATAACTGCACATGGCGCTTCGGTTGTTTGGGCCGAAAATACAGATGAAGCCATTGCTGCGGTTAAGAAAATCATGATCGAGAACAATTCGAAAACGGTGGTCAAAAGTAAATCGATGACTACCGAGGAAATCGATTTAAACGATCATTTGGAAGAAATTGGCGTTGAATCGCTTGAAACCGATTTGGGCGAATACATCGTGCAATTGGCCGGTGAAAAACCATATCATATTGTTACGCCCTGCATGCATAAATCGCGTAAGGATATAGCTGAGCTTTTTACTGAAAAGTTTGATACTCCGGAAGGCAGTGCGCCTGAATACCTGACAGCCTGGGTAAGGCAAAAATTACGCGCCAAATTTACAACTGCTGATGTTGGAATTACGGGGGCCAATTTTCTGGTAGCCGATGTGGGCGGAATTTGTTTGACTGAAAATGAAGGAAATGCGCTGATGTCGGTTTCGTTTCCTAAAATTCATATCGTAATTGCCGGAATCGAAAAAATGATTCCGCAGATGCAGGATCTGGGACTTATGTGGCCAATATTGGCAGCACACGGAACTGGACAGCAAATTTCGGTATATAATTCACTGATTACCGGCCCGAAAAAGTCATCAGAAGTTGATGGGCCGGAAAAAATGTTTGTTATTCTGTTGGATAACAAGCGTTCAGAACTTTATCAGAACGATGAGCAATATACTGTTTTGAAGTGTATTCGTTGTGGCGCTTGTTTGAATGCCTGTCCGGTTTACCGCAACATTGGCGGATATACTTACGACGCAACTTACAGCGGCCCAATTGGTTCTGTTATTACGCCATTCTTCAAAGGATTAAAAGAATACAATCACCTGAGTTCGGCTTGCTCGGTTTGTGGAAAATGTACCGAGGTTTGTCCGGTGAAAATTCCACTTCACCACATGTTGCTCATTAACCGGCGCGATGCCGTTCGGGCTGGAGCTGGTGGATTTATCTGGAATTCAGGAATGAAAGCATTTGAAATTGCTTTATCCAGACGAAACAGACTAGATCTTGTTAACGGAAAAACAAAAAATACTTTTGCTTTGTTAGGAGCTAATGCCTTGGGAGAGAAAAAGCAAATACCCAAACTGGCCGATCAATCATTCAGCAAACAATGGACAACTAAAAAATAAAACCTATGCTATCCAATACGTGTAAATATGCTGTGCGGGCGCTCATTTATCTGGGAAAATACTCTTCCGACGGAACTAAAATAGGTATTAAAAAGATTTCAGCCGACCTGTCAATTCCAACTCCATTTCTGGGGAAAATTCTTCAGAATCTGGTAAAGCAAAAGGTATTGGTTTCGACCAAAGGACCTAACGGAGGTTTTGGTTTAGGGCGGAAAACAGACGAAATTTCGCTTTATGATATTGTCAGGATCGTAGATGGCGATGATTTCTTCAAGATTTGCCTGATTGGTCACCACTCATGTGCCACGCACGAAGCTGAAGAAAAACCATGCCCGGTTCATAGCCGATTTGGTCCTATTCGTGCACAGTTGCTCCAGTTTTATCAGGAAACCACACTTGCCGGAATTTTGGGCGATATGACCGGATTTGAAGACCTGATCAAACTGTAGAAAGCACGGGCTTCTAAATATTCAGTCCTTCAGAAAATCAATTAATCAGTCATCTTTAATGGCCGGAATTTACCTTCATATCCCTTTTTGCCGGAAACGTTGCCATTATTGCGATTTCTTCAAATCAACTGATTTGAGCCAGAAAGAGCGGTTGCTCGATGGTTTAAAGAAAGAACTCGAAAGCCGTGCCTTTGAACTAGCTTCCGAAGAAATAAATACCATTTACCTGGGTGGCGGAACTCCATCGGTTTTGCTGATCGACGAGCTAAAAGACCTTTTACAAACGATTCGTCAGAATTACCGGGTTGCTCCTGAAGCCGAAATAACCATGGAAGCCAATCCTGACGATTTAAGTCAGGCCATTCTATCAGCTTTACGCGAAATTGGGTTCAACCGGCTGAGCATGGGTGTCCAATCTTTTTCCGAATCAGACCTGAAACTAATGAACCGCAGGCATGGCGTTATGCAAGCCATCCAATCGGTAAAATGGGCTAAAAAAGCCGGGTTCTCAAACATCAGCATAGACCTGATTTACGGTTTGCCCGACCAGACAGTGGAAGAGTGGGAGCGAAACGTACGCATTGCGGTTGAACTGGATGTGCAGCACATTTCGGCTTACAACCTTACCTACCACGAAGGAACTGTTTTTTACGATAGGCTTAAAAAGGGAATCTTGAAGGAATTGCCCGATGAACTTAGCCTTCAGCAATTCGAGATGTTAATTAGCATACTGAAAGAAGCCGGATTTGAGCATTACGAAATCTCCAATTTCTGCAAACCAGGCTTGTATTCGCAGCACAATTCGTCGTACTGGAAAAGCAAAAAATACCTGGGAATTGGACCATCGGCACATTCGTTCGATTTGCAGACGCGCCGCTGGAATGTTTCTTCTGTTTCAGGATATTTGGATGGCCTAGAAAACAATAAACCATACAGCGAATCAGAAATCCTGACGGAACAGGACCGCTATAACGATTACATCATTACGGGACTACGTACCATTTGGGGCATTTCAGAAGAGGTGATTCAAACCGAGTTTTCTGCACACTATCTCGTTCATTTTCAGAAAATAAGAGATGAATACCTGCATTCAGGTCATGTTTTGAATGCTTCAAGAAAGATATACTTAAGTCCTGAAGGTTTATTTATTTCAGATAAAATTATGGCTGATTTCATGGTAGTTGAATGATGCTAAATATTGTTAACGTACAAGGCCGAAGTGATTCTTTCAAACTATAAATCCATATCTTAGCAGCTTGAAAAATTAAAGCAAAATGATCGTAAAAATTGTCAATCAATCCAATAATCCGCTACCAGAATACAGCACTGCACATTCAGCAGGTATGGATCTTCGCGCAAACCTTGTTGAACCAATAACACTGAAGCCACTCGAACGGGTTCTGGTTCCCACTGGCCTGTTTATCGAATTACCGGTAGGTTTCGAGGCTCAGATTCGCCCAAGAAGCGGGTTGGCTTTGAAGAAAGGAATTACCGTATTGAATTCACCGGGAACAATCGATGCCGATTATCGGGGCGAAGTTGGTATTATCCTGATCAACCTGTCGAACGAAGAGTTTGTTATTCAGCATGGTGAGCGTATTTGCCAGATGGTTATTGCCCGGCATGAACATATTGGTTGGGAATCGGTTGAAGTGTTGGAAGAAACCGATCGCGGAACCGGTGGTTTTGGACATACCGGAAAAAATTAGAGAAAATGAGAAACAGATATTTGGCATATTTTGCCGTCGTTTCAGTGCTGGCTTCGTCGTGTGGAACTGCTCAAAAGCAAGTAAAATCTACAGTTACGCCAAAGCCGGCAGTGGAAGAAAAGTCGATTTCGGAGGACGATAAAAATGAGTTTGAGTACACATTTATCGAAGGCCTGAAACAAAAAATGATTGGTAATCAGCAAGCTGCCATTTCGTTGTTTTCAAAATGCCTTCAGATCAATCCAAACTCATCTGCCGCCATGTTCGAGCTGGCCAAAATACACAGCGGTAATGGCGATATGACCAGTTCGTCGCTTTTACTCGAAAAGGCTATCAAGATTGACCCTGAAAATAAGTGGTACAAAGTGTTGCTTGCCCAAATTTATGAACAGGGAAAACAATACAAACAGGCTGCCGATTTATACCAGCAACTTTATTTGCACGACCCCGAAAACCTGGAATATCTTTACATGAATGCAGCGTTGCTTTCGTCGGCTAAAGAATATGATCAGGCGATTGAAATTTACAATAACCTGGAAAAAAAGGTTGGAATCAACGACCAGATTTCGGTTGAGAAACAACAGATTTACCAGGCTGCCGGAAAGAAAAAGGAAGCTTTGGCCGAACTTCAGAAACTGATTGATTTTAACCCGAAAGAACCGCGCTATTATGGTTTGATGGCAGACTATTATTTGTCGGAAAAAGACGATGTAAATGCGCTGAAATATTACATGAAAATTCTGGAAATTGATCCGGAGAATGGATTTGTACTGTTTTCGCTTACTTCGTTTTACCGCGAAAAGGAAGATAAGGAAAAAGCCTGGGAATATGCCCGCAAAGCTTTCCTAAACAAATCGGCAGATGTTGATACCAAAATTCAATTTTACTTGATGATAACTGCTGGTCCGGACAAACCTTTTTTTACTGATGAACAGATTACGGAACTAGTTGATATTCTGGTAAAAACAAATCCTGACGATTATCGGGTTTATACTGTTTATGCCGAGTATCTGATCAGCAAAGGCAAATTGGTAGAAGCTCGAGAACAACTCCGCAAGGTACTCGAGACCCAGAAAGACAATTATATGATTTGGGAGCGGATGATTTTGATAAGCAATGATTTGCTCGATTTTAAAAGTATCTATACCGACTCAGAAAAAGCACTTACGCTATTTCCCAATCAGCCTACTTTATATGGTTTGAAAGCGGTTGCCTGCCTTCAGCTCGAAAAATACACCGAAGCACTTGAAATCCTGAAAGAAGGAGAACCCTATTTGCTGGATAATAAAGTAATGAAAATCCAGTTTGGATTATACCGGGCTGAAGCTTATTACAAATTAAATCGGGTAGAGGAGGCCTTCAAGGCATTTGATGATGTTATCACGCTTGATCCTGAAAATTGGATGGCGATGAATAATTATGCCTATTACCTTTCTGTCCGAAACGAAAATCTGGCTAAAGCCGAGGATTTGAGCAGTAAAGCCGTTCGTGCAAATCCTGAGAATTCGACCTATTTGGATACCTATGCCTGGGTTTTGTTTATGCGGAAAGATTATTCGCTGGCCAAATTCTACATGGAAACAGCCATAAAAAATGGTGGTGATAAAAATGGAGTAATTGTTGAACACTATGGCGACATTTTAATTATGCTGGGCGAAAAGGAAAAAGCACTCGAACAATGGAAAAAGGCATTGGGAACAGGGGAAGGAACGAAGTTTTTAAGTGAAAAAATCAAGCAGGAACGCTATCTCGATAAATAAACAAAAGTGGTAAGAATAAATTCAACACGACTTTCAATTTTTGGTCTGGTTTGCCTTGTTATTATAGGGTTTTCCTCATGCAAAACAACACGGGTTGCAACAACTTCAACCGAGGTTGTCAAACCAATGAGTACCAACAAACTGATCAGGAATATTGAAAATAATGTATTTGATTATAAGCATTTGTCGATCAAAAAAATAAACTGTCAGTTCGACAACGGAAAGACCAAAACCTCCTTCAAAGCAAGCATTCTGGCCGAAAAAGACAAGCAAATTATTGTTATGCTGAGTAAATTGAATATCCCAGTTGGTCGGCTTTGGTTAACTCCTGACAGTGTAAAATTCATCAATTACCTCGAAAAGAATTATTTTCTCGACGATTACAGTTACCTGAGTTCCATCCTTGATATGGATCTTGATTTTGAGACCATTCATGCCATTGTTTCCAATAATATTTTTTCGCTTGGGGCTGAAAAGCGGGAAAAAGAAATACGGGATTATGAAGCTAAAATCGATTCGGGAATGTATGTTCTGGAATCGGTAAAAAAGCTGAAGCCCAGAAAAGAAAATCAGAAAATAAGTGAACGGAGACAAGCCCGAAAGGCTCAGAAAATCATTCCTGATTCGCCCGTTCGACAAACAATTTATGTTGATCCGGTAACGTTTAAACTTCGGAAAATCAAAATGGTAGATGCTGCCAATTCCCGAAACCTGAATATCGATTTTTCTGATTTTGTACCTGTCGAAAAGCAATTATACCCAGGTGAAATGTCACTCAATTTGACTAGTCCTGAAAGTGTAATGCAACTCCACATCAGATTTGCAGGTTTCTCGACTGAATCAGAAAAGGACATTCGTTTTAAAGTTCCTGAAAAATATACCCGGATTAACCATTAGCAGTATGAGGAGCTTTTTACTTCTTTTCGTTTTTCTATTGCTGACGGCGCTGGTTAATGGCCAGTCGCTCGATGAGTTGCGCAAGAAAAAACAAAAGACCAACGAGCAGATAAAATACACAACCAAGCTGCTTGAAGAAGCCAAAAAGAACCAGACAAAAACCCTCAATAAATTTAAAATACTAAACAAGCAAATTGAACTTCGAACCAATCTGATTACGGGTATTAACTCAGAAGTTGGTGTTTTGGCCGACTTTATCGATCAGAATGCCTGGTTGGTAGCTTCACTCAATGCCGATTTGGAAGGGCTGAAAAAGGAATATGCCCAAATGATTGTTTTTGCCCAAAAGAATCAAACCAATTACAGCAAGTTGCTTTTTGTACTTTCGTCGAATAGCTTTAATCAGGCTTACAAACGGATTATGTACCTCCGGCAATATACCGAATACCGCAAACGGCAAGCCGAACTTATTCAATGGATTCGCGATCTGATCCAGGTAAAAGTGAGCCGGTTGCAACTTCAGCGTGCCGAAAAGGAAACTCTACTTCTATCGAAAAAGCAGGAAGCTGATCAGTTAAATAAAGAGAAAAAGCAACAGGGGCAATATCTGACAACCCTTCAGCAGAAACAAAAGGAATTTGAGAAAAAACTGAGAGAACAGCAGCAAATAGAGGCTCAGTTAAGTAATGAAATTCAAAAGATTGTAGAAGAAGAGGTTCGGAAAGCCAGGGAAAGGGCACGTGAATTAGCTAGGGAAAGAGCTAAAGAAGTGGCTAAACAGACCGGAAAACCGGTTACGAAACCAAAAGAAACGACCAGTTATGAGATGACTCCGGAAGAAAAATTGGCGTCAGGTCAGTTTGAACAGAACAAGCGCCGCTTGCCGTGGCCGGTTGAGCGCGGTGTTATCACCGATCATTTTGGCGTTCACGAGCATCCGGTACTGAAAAATATACAGGTAAAGAACAATGGTATCGATATTTCGACGGTTCAGGGAGTTAAAGCACGTGCTGTATTTGCAGGCGAAGTGAGCCGAGTATTCATGGTTACTGGCGGTAATATGGCTGTTATTATCCGTCATGGGAAATACCTGACCGTTTATTCAAACCTGGTGAATGTTCAGGTTAAATCAGGCGATAAAGTGGCCATAAAGCAAACCATTGGTACCATTGGAACAGATGGTGACGATGAGAAGACAGTTCTTAAATTCCAAATCTGGAAAGAAAACGAAAAGATGGATCCGGAAGGCTGGATTGCCAGATAAATTTATTTCTTCAGGGCAATCATTTCAAAGGATCTAAAAATGTGATAGTTAATTTAGAAGTGGGGCAGGAATAATCGTTTTTTGCGTTTGTTTTGCCTGATGGATTTTGGGATCATACAATAAAAGTTCAAGAGTGAATTGACTTCCGTTGCCTGTTTCACTTTTCACCCAAATCTTTCCATTCATGGCTTCAACGAATTCTTTACAGACCGAAAGTCCTAATCCGGTACTCTTTTCGCCTGCTGTACCCCAGGTTGTTTTTTGATGACCGATTTCAAACAGCGATTCAATCCTGTCTTTTTCAATTCCTATTCCTGAATCTTTTATTGAAATTTGGGCAAATCGGCCGTTCGACTCATACCAAACTTTAATTTGCCCATTTTTTTGTGTAAACTTAATGGCATTGTTAATCAAATTCCGGCAAATCGTTTTTGTCATATTCCGGTCAGCCCAAATCTGAATGTCTTCTTGCTCCAAACAATCAATTGTGATGCCTTTATCTAAAGCAATCGGTTGATAAAGTTGGAGACAGTCTTTTAGAATCTCATTTATACTCAATGGTATAAACAACGGTTGCAAACTTTCAGTCTGGCTTCTGGCCCAATTTAATAAGTTGTCGGTCAAGTCAAGTATCTGATCAGTTTTCTGTTCCATCATCTTTTTCGTGTTAGCAAGGGCAGCATAATTTTCGTCTTCAATATAGAAACCAATCAGACTTGAAATATTTGAAATGGAAGCCAACGGGCTTCGAAGATCGTGGGCAATAATACTGAACAATTTATTCTGGGTGTTCAATGATTTCTGAAGTTTATTGTGCTGTTCCGATATTTGGCTTTTCTGTTTCAGGATTCTTTTGCGCTGAACCCGTAATTGTTTGTTTACCTTTTTATAAAAGTAAAAGAAATAAACGAATATGCCAAGTATACCAATGACCAGTATAATACCTATAATCAATTGATTGCGCTGCGTCTTTTGCACCAGAATCTGATCTTCCTTATGTTGGTTTTCTTTTTCCAGCAGAGCAATCTGGGTATTCTTTTTTTCGGTTTCGTATTGCTTTTCAAGTTCCAGTACTTTTGCTGTTGTTTCAATCTTATACAGGCTGTCCTTTATCTGGTTGTATTTCAGATAGAAACTCAACGCTTTATCCAGATCAGATATATTTTTGTTGTAATAACCCGAATTCCAATGAGCTAAATAGAGGTTGTTGTAATTACCCATAATAGCTTGGGGATTTTTGATTGTTTGGGCAATCTTCAAGGCTAGGTTATCGTATTTTTTAGCCTGAGAATAATTTTTTTGGTCAAAATAGATGGAACCCAAAACCCGGTAGCAGCGCTCTATTTTTATCTGGTTACCGATCTTTAAGCTTGTCTCCAACGATTTTGTAATATAATCTTCAGCTTCTTTATACCGTTTTTGCCTGTAAAAAAGAGCTCCCAAATTATAAGTAATCTGAGCCTTGTTGTTCGGAGAATTAGTATTGTTTAATAACTTATATGCTTTTTTAAATAATATTTCGGTTTTATCGTATTCTTTTATATCGGCATAAACATTTCCTTTGTTTTGAAAAAGCGTGTACCGTTGTATGGTGTTCATTTGATTAAAATAGTTGTTCTCCAGTATGTTGAAGTATTTTAAAGCGCTGGTGTAATCTTTCATTTTACGGTGAGTAGTTGCCTGCTGATTTAGAACTTCAAATTTTAGATCAAAAGGATCACTATCCTTTAGAAATTTTTCTGCCTGAAGTAAATTCTCAACTGCTGAAGTAAAATTGTAATCCTCCTGCAATACATCAGCAAGAGCTAAATGTGCTTTTATTTCTTCCAAGCGACACTTTTGTTCTTGCGTTTCTTTTAAAACATTGTTTAATATCAACTTAGAGGAGTCGGGTAATCCCAGTCTAAATAAAGCCTTTCCACGATACATTTGTGCTTCCCAAATGCCATTCCTGTAATTAATTTTAGCAGCCTTTTGCTCAGCTTCTTTGCTTAAAATAAGTGTGCTGTCCAGATTGCTGTTTAACAGTTGTTGCAAATTGCCAAGCATGCGTTGGATAATAAGTGTATCAACCTTAGTGCTTACTTGCGAAAGACTGTCCTTACTGATAAGTCCGCAAAAAATGAATATAAATGCAAAAAAGAGCTTTTGCATGTTGGCTTTTAATTTGGAGTCAATCGAAGTTAAACCGACGAAAAGTTATAAAAAAGGAAGGTTCTAATTATGGATTTTTAAAAAGGAGTCCTTAGAAATTCGTTTGATTAAAAACTCCCTTTATCCATTGTCCAAAATATTAGCTATGGGTTTGTATCTCCAAAGTCAATGGTTGTATTATCTCCTGCTGCAGGGCCATATTTGCCATCCGAAACGGCGATTTCAGTGCTGCACAGAATTTTCTTGTATTTTGCCGATTTATCCAGTGCGATGTTCACAGTTGTCGAGAAAATTAGATTTTCCGGACCATTAACCAACTGGGTTGCATCCGATAGGGTGATGATTACTCCCCAATACGAATCACTGCCTATTTTTACTTCTTCCTGACGGATACTCGCGATTGTCTGATCTTTTACTGCGGTAACAATTGCTGACAGTTCATAATTCTCGTTTTTTTTACTTAAGCTGAGATAAGGTTTGTAAGTCTTCATGAAATTGAGTTTAAAAAGTTGTTCTTTGATTCTAACGGTATCAACAAGTGATTAACTTAAAGGCAGCAAGTTAATAAGAAAACGAATTAAGTAAACAAAACATTCGTGAAAATAATGTTTGTTTCTATCAGGTGTCAGAAGTTGTATGTATGTGGAAGTTCACTGTAGCTAAAAGAGGTCGCTTCAATCAATGAAACGACCTCTTTTGCATTATAAATGGTACATCTACAATAGGTTGGCCACTTTAGTCAATCCCGGAACATTGATGAATTTAATCTTTCGTCCCTGTAAATCAATCAACTGATCTTGTTTGAATTCGGATAGCAGCCTGATTACACTTTCGGTAGCGGTACCAACCATGTTGGCCAATTCTTCACGCGTTAGCGAAATCTGCAAGGTTTTGGCATTGTCCAGCTCAAATTCATCTTTCAGCAACAACAGGACTTCAGCAAGCCGTTCGCGCACGGTCTTTTGGGCAATGTCGGTAATGTAATCGTTAGCCTCGCGCAATTCTTTGCAAACAATTTGCAGCATGTGGTGTGAAAACTGCCAGTTATTCTGGATCAGGTATAAAAGCGTTTGATACGGGATGTGGCTCAATACTGTTTCTTCAATAACTTTTGCAGTGGTACAGGCCAGTTCCTGACTGAGTAGTGAGCGATAGGCAATAATATCGCCTTTTTTAGCGAAGCGGATAATCTGTTCTTTACCGTCGATACCGGTTTTGAATATCTTTAAAATACCGCGTGTAACACAGTAAAAACCTGTTAACCGACTTCCTTCTCTGTAAATAATGCTTCCTTTTTTATACAACGAAGAGGTCTTGTCGTAATTCAATTGAGCCATTTCCTGTTCGGTCAATTTTTTGAACAACTGAAATCCATTTAGATCGCATTCTTCATCTGTCGGCCTTTTAATTGAACTTCTCATCGAGTTGCTTTGTTTTGTTAATAGGATTAAACAACAATCAGGACTTTGAAAAGATGGGTTGAATTTAAAATAAAACCCATGTTTTTCGTATGTCTTAAAATTAGAACGTAAATTTAGAACTATTATTCGATTTGCAATATTTGAGGGAATAGATATGAAGCATGTACTTGACTTAGCCTGGAAACAAAATTTAGCTTTTGAATGTGATATGGATGGCCATCGTGTTGTTATTGACGCCTCAAAAGAGGGTGGGGGCGATGACTTAGGACCACGTCCCAAAAAACTGATGTTAACAGCATTAGCCGGATGTACTGGTATTGATGTAATTATGATCCTAAAAAAAATGCAGGTTGAACCCGAAGCATTCAATGTAATTGTTGAAGGAGATTTAACCGAAGAGCATCCAATCCGGTACAACAAAATGAAAGTGATTTATCAGTTTAAGGGTAAGAATTTGCCTATGGATAAACTCGAAAAAGCAGTGAAACTTTCGGAAGAAAAATATTGTGGCGTCTCAGCTGCCTATCGCCTGGCCATGGATTTATCATTGGAAATTCGCGTGGTTGAATAATTAACTTATGAAGAACTCCCGGTTGTTTGATGAAGGAAACGAAAAGATCTTTACCATCCGTAAGATCTGCGACTTTAACGATGAGGAAATAGAGCATAATCTTATGCCTCACCTTCATGATTTTTACTCTATTTTTTGGGTCGAATCGGGAGAAGCAATACATGCCACCGAATTTGTAGAATACAGCCTGAAAGCGGATACCATCCTGTTCGTTCCCCCAGGCCTCAAACACCGGATGTACATCGATAAGTCGGTCGGTGGCACTTACATCCTTTTTAATGAGGATTTCATCCAGTATAACCGCACGAACCATGTTCCGCTAAAGGAATACCGCCTGTTCAATAATTCTGACTTTAAGAGCCTGATAACTGTCGTTCCGGAGAAGCGTGAAAAGCTAAATAACATTACCGGGCTGATTTTCGATGAACTTCAAAACTCCGATGATTATAGCCAGGATATCGTTTTAAACCTGCTGCACTTATTTCTGCTCGAATCGCGGCGAATTTTCGATCAGCAAAATCGGGCGCCCAAGGAAGAGCTGGATACCACGCCCGACACCACTATTATTAAGTTTAAGCAGCTTATAGAGGAGAATTTCACAAAAGAAAAGAATGTATCGCCATACGCCGAAATGCTGAATATGAACCCTTCGTGCCTGAATGAACTTGCCAAACGAACCACCGGAATTACTGCCGGAGAACTCATCCGCAACCGGGTGATCGACGAAACCAAGAAGCTCCTTTATTCAAGCAAAATGTCGGGAAAAGAGATCGCCTATGAGCTCGGTTTTGACGATCCGGCCTACTTCAGCCGCTTTTTTAAGAAGTACACTGGCATTACTTTGAAGGAGTTTCGCGATAATAGCCGAAAAAAATACCATTAAATCCTTTTTTAGTCCATTTTTCACCCTGTTTCCTTGCCTTATATTTGTAACTGTATGATAACAATTAAAAATTAATCAGTTATAAAGTGAACCTCTATTGGGGTAAGTTACTTGAAACAAACAATTATCAATTAAAATTAAGAATTATGAAAACGATTAAATCATTTGGATTATTGGTATTAGCCCTTACGCTTACAACGGCTGTATTTGCCGGATCTCAAAAAGTAGATGTTGCAAAAAGTTCAGTAAAATGGTTGGGTAAAAAAGTTACCGGCGAACACTCTGGAACTATTAGTATTAAAGAAGGTAGCCTTGATGTTGCCAATGGTAAAGTAACTGGTGGGAAAGTAGTGATCGACATGAATTCGATTGTTAATACTGATTTGACTGATCCAGCATGGAATGCCAAATTAATTGGCCATTTGAAATCAGACGATTTCTTTGGGGTAGCAACTTTTCCTACCGCCGAACTTGCAATTACTAAAGTTGATGGTAATACTTTCTCCGGAAACCTTACAATTAAAGGTGTTACTCTTCCGAACAGCTTTACTGCTACTGCTACAAAAGATGGAAAAAGTACCGTGTATAAAGGAACAATCACAATCGACCGCAGTAAATACGGCCTGAAATACGGTTCAAAATCGTTTTTCGACAACTTGGGCGACAAAGTTATTTACGACGAATTTACGCTCGACTTCAGCTTGGTTGTTACCGAATAATTTACCATTAGACTATTTACAATTTATCCTGCGCAATGCAAACGTAAATTGTAAATAGTCAATTCATAAACTGTAAATAAAAAAGAGATGAAACTTACAGTACACCGGGCAGGATGCAGGGGACATGCAAATCACGGATGGTTGAACACCTGGCACACATTTAGTTTTGCCAGTTATTACAATCCCGACCGGATGCATTTTGGAGCTCTGCGCGTGCTTAATGACGATACCGTTCAGGCCGGAATGGGCTTTGGAACGCACCCGCACGACAATATGGAAATTATTACCATTGTTTTGGACGGAGAGCTCGAACACAAGGACAGCATGGGAAACGGGTCGGTTATCCGACCGGGCGAAGTACAGGTAATGTCGGCCGGGACAGGCATTCAGCATTCCGAATTTAACCATTCACATACCAGTGAGGTTAGCTTGTTGCAAATCTGGGTTTTTCCGGATAAAAAAAATGTAGAGCCACGATACGGCCAGGCCAAATTTCAGGAGGAAGAGATGAACGGAAAATGGCGCACGGTAGTCTCGCCCGATGGAGCAGAAAATACACTTTGGATCCATCAGCAGGCCTGGTTTTCACTGGGAAACTTTGATGCGGATACGAAAATCGGGTACCAACTGAAAAAGGCCGACAGTGCAGTTTATGTGTTCCTGATTTCAGGGGAACTTGAAATCGGTACGGAAACCTTGAATCAACGCGATGGTTTGTGCATCGAGCAAATAGAATCAGGAATTGACATGAAAGCGAAACAGAAATCGAAAGTTCTGGTCATGGAAATCCCGTTGTAAGACAAGTAAAAAGGATAAAGTAAAAAGGCAAAAGTGGACGATCTCGTTTTTACTTTTGCCTTTTTCATTTTGACTTGGTCAAGGCCATATTTCCGAAATATTTTCTTTTATAGGGTCAGTCCGTATCAGATCAACTTTAAAATCGGTCAGGTCTTGTCCTTTCACCTCAAAAACGGCTTTGTAATTTTGCCCGTTTTCTTTCGCTTGAAAATCTGAATTCTGCTTATCAGTTAAGTACTTCATAGCTGCAATGTTGCCAACATCGGCATCCGAAAGCAGGAACAATACCTTTCGGCCATCTTTTGCACAGAAATGGATCAGGCTTGCATATTCGTGGTCGAGGTAATTCTCCGAGCGGTTGTCGAAAAACAGAGTGCTGTCGGCCGTTTGATAAGTGAAAGACGAATGTTCCAGGTCGTATTTCAGACCGACCCGCTCGAGTGTTGGTTTCAGAAATTGAAGTGTTTTCACCGATCCGATAAAAATCAGGTGTTTGTTTCGGGTGTCTTCCCACCGCAGTTGCGACGAGTATTTCATCTCAACATTGGCCACGCCGCCGCCCAGCATTTTCATGATATTAAACAGTCCCAGGGGAGCCTGCCGGTTGATGTAAGTTGTGTTGCTTTTCCTGATTTTGTCGATCAGTTTTGGGTGAGTTTTCAGGTAAGCATCCAGGTCCTCGTTCGAATTAATCCGGGTGTCGCGCGATGCGCCCAGCCGGCCTGTGGCAATGGAATCGGTAAAGAAATAGTGATCGCCCAAAACAATCAGAACCGGGTAATTGGGCTTCAGAAATCCGTTCCAAATCGCTTGTTTGGGTTGGCGGAATTTGTCAGTATTCAGGATCAAAATGAACGAAATAATAATCAGCAGAAAGCCTGAAATAAACAGGACCAGGCTGTGTTTTTCGAGCGACCGTTTGAACGATTTGTAGTTTAAAAATTTGAATTCAACCTGATACTTTCCTTTTGGGATTTGAAGAATAACGGTATCTTCCTTCCCTTCATTCTGGTAGTATTCTTTTAGCTTATTCCGCAGGTTCAGGATATAAACCCGAACGTTTAGCTCTTTTTCCTGATCGGCTCTCTTCCCAAAAACATCGAAGGCGATTTGTTGTTCTTTCGGTGTTTCACCCTTCAGCGAACAATTAACAAGATAGTTCAGCAAGTCGCGGTACACCCCCGGCTTCGAGAATGTTTTGCTACTCAGTAACTTCTCCAGTGTTTGTGATATCTTCCGGTGATCGGTCATTAAATCGTTCTGAATGAGTACCGTTAATTCTTTTCTTTACGCCAATATTACGCAATAAAGTTTAAATTTTTTCTAATTTTAGAAATCCATCCTTACATTGAGTCAAAATAGATTTTAACTAATACTTATAAACCAATGAAGACATTTTGCATTACAGCCGTTGTACTGTTATTGGCTGTTACAATTACTCAGGCGTCGAAAAAGGAGAAAGTTGAATTTAAGAACGACGAGAGTGGTAAAAAAGTGGAAGTTTACCTAAGCGGGAAACTTTTCACAGCCTACATTTATCCGGATAACATGGAGAAGCAATCGCTTTATCCAATTATGAGTGCCTCCGGAAAATTTATTACCCGGGGTTTCCCATTAAATCCAAGGCCATTCGAGCGCGTTGATCATCCTCACCATGTTGGTCTATGGTTTAATTTTGGCGATGTAAACGGACTCGATTTCTGGAATAATTCGTATGCCATTAAAGCTGAAGACAAGCCCAAATATGGAACCATCAGATTCAGGAAAATTGTTAGCGAAAATCCGGCGAAAGGAACACTGGTTACCAATGCCGACTGGGTTGATGTGAAGGACAATGTGCTTTTAAACGAAGAAGCTACCTATATTTTTGGCGGTGATGGAAGTACCCGCACCATTGAGCGAATTACCAAATTAACAGCCAAACAGCTCGTCACTTTTACTGAAAATAAAGAAGGGCTGATCGGTTTGCGCGTTGATCGTACTTTTGAAGAACCGGCCACAAAACCTGAAAAATTCCTGGATGCCAAAGGCATTGAAACTGAAGTTCCGGTTATGAATAATGACGGTGTGAATGGTTTTTATCGCAATGCCGAAGGTGTTAAAGGCGGCGAGGTATGGAGCAAACGCAGTCCGTGGGTAGCCCTTCGCGGAGTTAAAGATGGCGAAGTCATGACCGTTGCTATTCTCGACAATAAAGCTAACCCGAATTATCCGGCATGGTCGCATGCCCGCGGTTATGGTTTATTTGCTACGAACAATCTGGGTGGACGGATTTTCGATAAAAGTGCTGCTGAAGTAAAAATCGTATTGAAACCAGGCGAGAGCATTACTTTTAAGCACAAAATTGTAATCGGCGGCGAACTGAGCGATGCTACGCTGAACTCCCTTTCGAAGAATTTTAAATAACTAACATAAACTTTTACTATCCATGGAAAAAGAAGAAAAAAACTCAAGAAGGAATTTTTTGAGGACTGCTGCAACCGGAGCTGTTCTGGCTGCTGTAACTCCTGGTGCATTTGCAAAAGATCCAGTTAAGAAACCAACCGTCATTCCGGCAACAGCAAAAGGCGCCAACGACCGCCTTCGTGTTGCAGTGCTGGGAATAAACGGCAGAGGCAAAACACATATCGAAGTCATTATGGGATTAGCCGAAAAAGCCAATGTTGAATTGGTTTGTTTGAGTGATCCGGATATGAATATACTCCAGGAACGTGCTGCTGAATTCGAAAAGAAATACGGACGGAAAATTGCCATCGAACAAGATTTCCGTAAGGTTTTTGACGATAAAACCATTGATGCGATAACCCTGGCAACGCCAAACCACTGGCACGCGCTTCAAACCGTTTGGGCTTGTCAGGCCGGAAAAGATGTGTATGTTGAGAAACCTGCAACACACAATATTTCAGAAGGAAGAAAAATAATTGAGGCTGCCTATAAATATAACCGGATTGTGCAGCACGGCGTTCAACTTAGAAGTTCGGTTGCCATTCGTGAGGCTGTAAAACACCTCGAAGAAGGATTGATTGGCCGTGTTTATATGTCGCGTGGACTGGTTTATCGCTGGCGTCCGGATATTGGTAATAAAGGTATTTCACAGATTCCGGCAGGTGTGGATTACGATTTATGGTGCGGACCAGCTCCAATGCGTCCGTTTACCAAGAATTTGGTTCATTACAACTGGCACTGGCACTGGAATTATGGCAACGGCGATGTGGGCAACCAGGGAATCCACGAAACCGACCTCTGTATGTGGGGTTTGGGCGTAAACTCTTTACCTGAACGCATTACTTCGATGGGTGGTAAATTCCTGTGGGACGATTGCAAGGAAGTTCCTGAAATACAGACTTCGATTTACCATTATCCGAAGGAAAAGAAAATCATTCAGTTCGAAGTTCGCAACTGGTGTACCAACCTCGAAGATGGCGCAGGAGTGGGCAATATCTTCTATGGCGATAAGGGTTATATGGTCGTTAAGGGCTACGATACTTATGAAACTTATTTGGGCGAAAAACGCGAAAAAGGTCCAAGCCGCTCCGAAAAAGGCGAACTTGATTTGCATTTCCAGAACTGGTTTGATGCTATCCGTGCACGCGACATGAGTATTCAGAATGGTCCTGTTCAAACCGGAGCCTTGTCATCATCGCTGGCTCACCTTGGCAATATCTCGTATCGGTTGGGCAAACAGCTGGAGTTTGATCCGGTAGCCGAACGCTTTATCGGCAGCGATATTGACGATGCCAACAACATGCTCACACGCGAATACCGCGCTCCTTACTTGATGCCTGAAATCATATAATATAGTCTTTTTGAGTCTTTTTTAGGGGGAACTTCAGCTTGTCTGTTGTTTCCCTTTTTGTTTTTTTCTTTTGTACCTTTGGAGTAAGTTATCTTATTTTAGGACAGAAAAACATATATTATGAACATCGAGGCAGAAAAAGCAATAATAATCGAGCAAGTTAAACAAGCCAATGATGCCGACCTGATTAGCGCCATTAAAGGTATGCTTGATTATGCCCGGAAAAGGGAGTTGAAAATTTATGATGTTCCTGAAGCACATCAGAGTCTGGTAATGGAACGATTTGAGGAAAACAGGAAGAATCCGGATAGGCTTTTGGATTGGGATGAGGCGAAAGAAACGCTAAGAAAACGATGAAGAAGTATCAACTAAAGATTGATCCTGAGGCCTTGTCTGACATTCATGATATAGCCGAATGGTACGATACACAAAAGGAAGGGCTGAGTGATAGATTCAAAAATGCTGTTATAAAGCAAATTGATTATTTGGTTGAAAATCCTCAGTTATTTTCAATTCGCTATCAGGAAATTCGTTGCATGATCGTCCGAAAATTTCCGTACATGGTTCATTTCTATATCAACGAGGAACTGACAACTGTTAATATTTTGGCAGTTATTAGTACCGACCGAAATCCGTTAGTTTGGAAAGAGAAAACTAGCCGAATTTAGACTCCGTTTATTCCTTTGTAATTCTCGATTATCCCTGAAACGTATTGATCGAGAATTTCTTTCAGTTCTATTGGTTCTTCAACTTTTGCATACGATCCGGAGCTAAGAATCCAGTTGGCAAATCCGCGCAGTTCGCTGTTGGCAAAGCGAAGCCGACTGGTTTGAGCATCAATTTTTTCTTCCTCTGTGAAACCATACCAGTATTTTGATTCGTCAATGAGCCTAATCCTGTCGGTTTTCATAACCAGTGCAATATTGGCTTTATCACTGATAACATTCATCTGGCGGATAAAGTCGTCCATCGAAATATGCTGTTTCCCTTTAAATGTCTCCTGACACAGCCTTAAATTCAGGATGCGATCGAGCCTGAAATCGCGGTATTCGTTACGTAAACGACACCAGGCAAACAAATGCCAGCGGCGGCTGTAGTTGCAAAGTCCAATCGGTTCAACCAACCGTTTGGTTGCCGGAGCGCCATATCCGGCCTGATAATCGATTTCGAGAACCTGTTTGGAGACAAGTGCCTGCTGAATTTCATTCAGGAAGAGGCGGTTGAAATTGCCGTTTGTTGAGGTATAGTTGAGCACCGATATTCGGCTGTGCAGTTTTTCGAGCCGGTCTTTTTCTTCCGGGTTCAGGATGGCTTTAATTTTAGTCAGAGCGGAGCAAAATTCGGCTTTCATCTGGTTGTCCGACAGCTTTTCGACCAACTTTTCACCAAACAGCAATGCCGATGCTTCTTCTTTGGTAAACATCACCGGGGGAAGTTTATAATTCTCCATCAGAAAATAACCCACACCAGCCTCAGCGCCAATTGGCACTCCCGATTCCTCCAATGCCCGGATGTCGCGGTAAACCGTTCGCAAACTGATTTCGAAGCGTTCGGCAATTTCCGAAGCTTTTACAATTCGCTTGCTTTGCAGCTGTATCAGAATGGCGTTTAGTCGTTCGATGTGGTTCATGGGTGTAAGGTAAAAGGCAAAAGTAAGAAGTAAAAAGGATGAAGCGGGAAAACTTTTGCCTTTTTACTTTCTCCTTTTTACTTGTTTTTCAGCGACTGTTGCCCGGTTTCAGCCATGTGTGCGGCATACCAAACGGCTCCGTTTTCTCGGATGGTTAGGATACATTTTTCGCGGTTCGAACCGAAAATAAAGGCAAAAACCTTCGAGATAGGGTTGTTGAATTTCCGGCAGGCATTGGGCGTTTCGAACGAACAATCGGCACAACTACTGAATTGCTGATCGATATTACACGTACGGATTTTGCACCAATGTTGCCCCGAAATTTGTTTACAACCCGGGCATTTCCCTTTTTGGTACTTTCCGCAAGCTCCGCAATACAATCCGCAGTAGGCAATCAGTTGTGGATCGTTTTTGATTTCAGTGTTCATTTTACTTCAACTTGAATTTCGGTTACACAGTTTTCCTGGTTTTCGAAGTCGCAGATGTGATAAACTTCACGGCAAATAACCCTACAGGATTGGCCAGGCTGCAAAATAGAAGGCATCAGTTTCTGGTAAGTTTCTCCAAGTTTTGACCACGGTCCTTTGTGAATTTCGCTAATGCAGTTAAATTCAGGAAATTCGGCGAACCTGAATTTTCCGGCGTCCCCATTCTGTTTATTTACCGGAAGGGCAATTGTTAATTCGAAGGGTGTGGCCGGGCTTCCATCGGTTGCGTCGTAAACCCAGATTTGCGGGCCTGCGATTTCGAGTCCGAGTTCAAGCGCTTTCTCAACCAATTCGTTGGGCAGACTTCCGGTGTCGGTCATCATGTTCATTAACGAAGTGTTGAGTGAATAACAGAGTACAGTTGTTTTTTGAACGGTTTTCCTTTCCATGGCAAATGTGTTTTAAGTGAATAAAATTACGATTAAAAATTGTGTTGAAAAATGTTTAATTGTTTTCATGAGAACAAAGGAAACACGGACGGGTGACAACAGTATGTCAGCAGGGTGGGAGAGTAGCAAATTTTTTTGTTAATGTTTATAAAGGCAAAAGGTATTTGCTAGATAATGATTTACATTTGAGAAAACTAAAAACTAACTGTATGAATCGAAATCTTAAACGTTATTCGGGAATGCTTATTATTTGCAGCTCCCTGCTGGTTTATTCCTTTATGCCTTCACCTGCCAACTGGCCGCAATTCAGGGGTTCGGAGAATAATATGGTTGCTACCGGGACGAATTTGCCTACCGAATGGAATGACAGTTTGAATGTTCGTTGGAAAACAGATTTGACTGGCTCAGGCTGGTCTTCGCCCATTGTTTTTGGTGACAGGATTTTTGTTACCTCAGCTTTTCTGGAAAAAGCAGCTCCCGCTTCAGCTCAGCCAACTCCACCACCCCCGCCACCAGCTCCGGGAACGCAGCAAGGTCCACCCCCGCCACCAGCAGAGGATAATAGTTTTAAAGAAGAAGTTTACAGGTGGGAATTAACTTGTTTCGACCTGAAAACAGGGAAGGAACTTTGGAGTCAGGTTGCCCATACTGGTACCCCTCGGATTAAAAAACACGCGCAAAGTAATTACGCCTGCGAAACTCCGGTTTCCGATGGGAAAAGGGTTTTTGCCTACTTCGGAATGACAGGTGTTTATTGCTACGACTTAGACGGCAAATTGCTATGGCAAAATGATTTGGGTGCCTATACTACATTGAATGGCTGGGGAACAGGTTCTTCTCCGGTTGTTTATAAGGATATCCTTTATATTCAGGTTGACAACGAAGAAAAGTCTTTTTTAGTAGCTCTTGACGCGGCTACTGGTGACGAAAAGTGGAAAGTTGACCGGGATGAAAAAACCAATTACAGTACACCGGTCATTTGGAAAAATAAGTTCAGAACGGAATTGGTTACGATTGGCAAATCGGCTCGTGCATACGATCCGGCCACAGGAAACCTTGTCTGGGAACTGAAAATGGCAGATGGGATGGCCATTCCTTCATCGGTTTACGATAGTGAGCATATCTACCTGGGAAAGGCCGGAGGCCCGAATAAACCGGGTATGCTTTATTCAGTTAAAGCCGGTTCGACCGGTGATATTACCCCTGCCGACAGCGGTTTGGTTAGCAATGGTGTCGAGTGGACATTAAAGGAAACCGGCGTTGCCAATCCTTCGCCTCTGCTTTATAACGGACTTATTTACTTGTTGGGATCAAGGGGCGGTGAACTTTATTGTTTGGATGCCAAAACCGGAGCCACCGTTTACAAAGAGAAAGTTGATAAAGTTGGCGCCTGTTGGGCGAGTCCATGGATTTATGGGGATAAGATTTATTTTTACGATGAAAAAGGTGTTACACAGATCGTTCAGGCAGGTAAAGAATTTAAGGTGCTTTCACCCAATAAACTCGATGACAAATTCTGGGCATCAGTGGCCATAACCGATGATGCTTATATTTTCAGAGGGGTTAAAAAGTTGTATTGCGTGAAGAAATAATCGATAATATGCAGTCCATTAATCCGTATACCGGTCAGGTTATTTGTGACTATCGCGAATATTCTTCTTCTGAAGTTGAGGAAATCATCGCAAAAGTTGATTTTGCGTTTCAATCATGGAAACAAACCGGATTTGAACAACGTGCTTTTTGCATGAAAAACCTTCAGGCCAGATTGCTTGAAAAAAAGGAAGAATTGGCTGATATTATCGTTTCTGAAATGGGTAAAGTGAAGCGCGAGGCCATCAGCGAAGTTGAAAAATGTGCTTCGGTTTGTGGCTTTTATGCTGAGAATGCCGAATCCTTCCTGAAGAATGAACCCATTAAAACGGAGTCTTCCGAAGCCTATATTTCGTATCAACCGATTGGTACCATTTTGGCGGTGATGCCATGGAATTTCCCGTTCTGGCAGGTTTTTCGCTTTTTGGCTCCGGCTTTGATGGCTGGTAATACAGGAGTTTTAAAGCATGCGTCGAATGTGTCGGGTTGCGCTTTGGCGATAGGACAATTGGTTCGCGATGCCGGTTTTCCGAAAAACGTTTTCCGGACTCTTCTAATTGGTTCGAAAGCTGTAGCTGCTGTAATCAGTAATCCATTGATTAAAGCCGTTACACTTACAGGAAGCACTCCGGCTGGCCGGTCGGTGGCTTCGGCAGCCGGTGCAGCATTGAAAAAATCGGTGCTCGAATTGGGAGGCAGCGATCCATACCTGATTCTGGAAGATGCCGATATTGAACTTGCCGCCCGTTTGTGCGTCACCAGCCGCCTGATCAATGCGGGACAAAGTTGTATTGGCGCCAAGCGATTTATCATTGCTGAACCTGTTTACGATCGGTTTAAAACCGAATTTGTTCGGTTAATGAGTGAGGCTAAATTTGGTGATCCGCTTGATCCGAGGACCTCGATAGGTCCGCTGGCACGGGTTGACTTGCGTGACGAGTTGCATCAGCAAGTTGAGAAAAGCCGACAAATGGGTGCATCAGTTTTGCTTGGAGGTTTTATTCCTGAGGGCAAAGTTCCATTTTATCCACCAACGGTATTAGAAAATGTAATTCCCGGAATGCCTGCGTATCACGAAGAATTGTTTGGTCCGGTAGCCGTTTTATTCAGGGTAAATTCGGAAGAAGAGGCCATCCAGATTGCCAATGATACAGTTTTTGGGTTGGGTGCCGGCGTTTTCACTTCTGATCTGGAAAAGGGCAAATTATTGGCCGAAAAGGGGTTGGGTGCCGGATGTGTATTTGTAAACGACTTTATGAAATCAGATCCACGGCTTCCGTTTGGTGGGATCAAAGAAAGCGGCTATGGCCGTGAGCTTTCGACAATTGGTATCCGCGAATTTGTGAATGTGAAGACCGTGGTGGTGAGGTAGTTTATTGACTTAAAAAGAATCTGTTTATCGAATGTAAATCGGTAAAAAGATTCTTTTACATTTACACGCATTGAATTAAAATCAATCGTAAAATCTCTAACTAACTCCTAACTAAAGGAATGCAACGTTTTTTAACCGAAAAAATAGCATATCGATTAAGGTGGATTTTTCTATGCATCTTATTTTTGGCTTTCTTTATCTATTTTTACTCGCTGAATAAATTTCATTTGTTTTACCTGGAACAGACCCAGCTTTTTCGGTTTTCATGCGATTATTTTAAATCGTTTCTTGAAAAACCAGGTGAGTTTAATTTTTACCTCGGCGAATTTTTAAGCCAGTTTTTCGTCAATGCGTTCATAGGTGCAGGAATCGTAACTTTCCTGGCTGGAATAACCTTTTTTCTTTCCCATCAGATTCTTAAAAAACTGAGAATAAATGGGTTGATCTGGAACCTCATTCCAGTTCTCCTGATTGCTGCCTTGCAAAGCGACCATCAGTATAAAATTGGATTGACCGTTGGAATTATTTTAGCACTTTCGTTTGCATGGTTCTATCTGCAACTAAGTAATCAATTGTACCGGATACTCTTCGGGATAGTGGGTTGGCTTTTACTTTATCTGCTTTCCGGAGGTTTTGCGCTGTTTGCCGCTTTGCTGGTCATATTTTTTGAGTTGCTGTATTTCAATTCAAAAGGGAAATGGATTAATATTTTAGTCTTGGCAACCGTTTCAATTGGATTTCCATTTATAGCCTGGAAATTTTTCTACCTGATCGTTTTTCGGGATGCATGGTTTTACCCGCTTCCATTTTGGGGAGTATCCCGAATGCCATTATTTGCTGCCTTTCCCGCATATTTTCTGGTAATTATTGCGGGGTTCTGTGTTTACAAAAAAGTCAGGAAGATTGATGTGGTTGTGTTTCCATGGAATTACAAGACAATACTAGGCGGAGGTATAATTGTTGTCATTGGTTGTGTGCTTGTGCCGACAAAATCATACGATCGCAAAACCGAGATCTTGTTGGGCATGGATCACTACGTTCAGGAGGAAAATTGGAAGAAGGTGATTGAACTTTCAAAAGCCTATCCGGGTTCTAATCAGCTTGTTTTATATTACACCAATCTTGCCCTATATAAAACCGGGCAAATGGGCGATCGCATGTTTGATTTTCACCAATCCGGAATTGATGGTTTGCGGCTGGAATGGAAACGGAATGAAGTGGCTCCTTTCTTTGGCGGTGAAGTATTTTATCAGTTGAATTACATTAACGAAGCTTACCGATGGGCATTCGAATCGATGGTTGCAAAAGGCTTAAACCCGCGTTCGCTGAAACGGTTGGTCTTGACCAGTTTAATAAACAGGCATTATCAAATTGCTGCGAAATACCTTGGTAAATTGGATCAGTCGGTTTATTACAAAGAATGGGCTGATAAATATAAAACCTACGTTTCGGATACCACAAAAATTAATCAGGATTCGGATTTGTCCTCAAGGCGTCGGCTATTGGTAAAGAACGATTTTATTAGCGATGCGACTGATTATAATCTGGGCTTGAGCAAATTATTGAATGAGCATCCTGAAAACAGGATGGCTTTTGAGTATCAGATGGCAGCGTTTCTTTTAAATAAAGACATTAAAAATTTTGCTGCCAAAATCAACCGTTTAAAAGATTTGGGATACCGCCAGATTCCTGTTAATTTTGAAGAAGCTCTTTTGTTTTGCATGACTTATTTTAAAAAAGATCTTGTTCCTGAAGGATTTTCGATCCGACCAGAAACCATTCGGCGTAAGAACGACTACATCGACCAGCTTTCGAGATGCGGAGGTGACCGCGATTTTGCAGCCAGGCAGTTATATAAACAATTTGGCAAAACATATTGGTACTATTTACATTTTGCTGAACAAACTCAAAAATAGCTATGAACTTGATTCGCTATACAAATCGAGGGAAGCCATTCCGATGCATCCTTTCAATTCTGCTGGTTTCACTCTTTTTGTGTTCATGTTCCGACGACATTTCCAAATCGAAAAAGATCGATCAAAATGCGATTATTTATCCCGACTATGCCGGGATTACCATTCCATGTAATATTGCCCCATTGAATTTTGTCGTTAAAGAACCTGCCGATAAATATGTTGCCATTTACAGTTTAAGCGGGAAAGAAATGTTTCGTCTTAGTTCGGGTGATGGAGTAATTTCAGTGCCTTCGGGTAAATGGGAAAAGCTGCTCAAGGAAGCAAGAAGTCAGGAATTTACAATTGATATATGTGTTAAAAAGGATGGCCGTTGGTTGAAATACAATACCATAACCAACAAAATATCAGCCGATTCGATTGACAACCATCTGGTTTATCGCTTGATCGACCCCGGGTTCGAGACCTGGAATAAAATGGGGATTTATCAGCGGTGCCTAAATAACTTCGACGAAACCCCGATCATGGTAAATACATTGAGTGGCGGCAATTGTATGAACTGCCACTCCTTTTGCATGAACAACAGTAGAACCATGCTTTTTCACATGCGGGCAGAAAATTCGGGTACTTATTTATACAAAGATGGCGTAATTGAAAAACTGGACACAAAGACCGATAGCACATTGGGGCCTGGAGTATACCCATCGTGGCACCCAAGTGGGAAATATGTCGCTTTTTCGACGAACCGGATTATTCAGACTTTTCATGCTATTCCTGATAAAAAGATTGAGGTATTGGATACCTTGTCTGATGTTATCGTTTATAACCTTCTGGAGCATAGCATTTCAACAGTTCCGTCAATTGCGTCGAAAGGGCGGCTGGAAACATTTCCGACCTGGTCTCCCGATGGAAGGTGGCTTTACTTCTGCAGCGCCAAATCTGTTTCCCCCAAAGAATACGCAAATATTAGGTACGATTTACTCCGGATTGCCTTCGATGCCGGTAACGGTGGTTATGGCGCGGTTGATACGGTATACCAAGCAGCAGAAAAAGGAAAGAGTATATCATTTCCAAGGGTATCTCCTGATGGTAAATTCGCTATGTTTTGCCTGTCTGATTATGGAAACTTTAGTATCTGGCATCCGGAAAGCGATCTATATCTGTTAAACCTGGAAACCAAAGAAATCTCTAAACCCGAAATCAACAGCGATCAAACGGAAAGTTATCACACTTGGTCATCAAACAACCGTTGGCTCGTTTTTAGTAGCCGCAGATTAGACGGGCTGCATACGAGATCCTATTTTTCGCACATGGATGATAAGGGTACTTTCTCTAAACCGTTTATTTTACCTCAGGAAAACCCTCTGTTTTACGATCAGTTTCTGAAATCTTTCAATATCCCGGAATTGGTGAAGACAAAAGTTGATCTTGATCCACGGATTATTTCAGAAGAGCTCCAAAAGAAACCGATTAAGGTAAAATTCAGTTCAAAGTTTTAAGATTTACAAAGGAAATAGCTTATTCTTGATACAATTATTTGCATTGATAATCATTTGGAAGTAATGAAAAAGAAAAAATAATTGTACAAAGTACACTTACCAGAAACCTGAAATGCAAAATTTGGTATATTCACATTTTGAAAATGTATTTTTTTCTAACGAACAAACAGGATTAATCCTTTCACGCAAATGGGGGTTAGTGAAACCAAACTTATTTCTGATCAAAGCCTTGCTGAGAGCATAAAAAACGCTAATCAAGGTGTTTTCGAATTGGTATTCAATTACTATTATTCGGGTTTGGTTGTGTATGCTAATCAAATTATAAAAGACACGGTAATTTCGGAAGACATTGTGCAATCGATTTTCCTGAAATTATGGGAGACCCGCGAAACGATAGAGATTCGATCTTTTCGTTCTTATTTTATGCAATGCGTTAAAAACAGATGTATTGATCACCTTCGCAGCCTTCAGGTCAAACAACGGTTCGATAACCGGATTCCTGAGGCCGATCATCTGGTTATGGAAGAGGATCTCTGGACAAAAAATGAACTCAGCGAATTGCTTGATAAAGCAGTAGGCGATCTTCCGCCGCGTTGCCGCGAAATATTCTGGATGAGTCGACACGAAAATCTCAAAATTGCTGAAATTGCCGAAAAACTGGACATTTCCAAACGTACGGTTGAAACCCAGATCAGTAAAGCGCTTAAAATACTTCGAATTAAGCTTGTTGATTATATTTCCATTTTTATTCTTTATTTTTTTTCGTGAAAAGAATACGTGTGGTTGCACTCCCGTCCGTCTAATAATAACAATTTGTACAATTAATCTCGAATGGAGAAAGATAGATTTGATATCGACCAACTGATTTCCAACCGATTGTTGGGAACAATCTCTGAAGAAGAGAATTTGTTTCTTGATGATTGGATTGGACAGTCGATAGAAAATAGAAGACTTTATTCCGAACAAAAAAGATTATGGAATCTATTTGAGATTCATCAGAAAGTACAAAAAATAGATGAACACAAAGCTTACCAGCAAATATCCAATCAATTGTTTCGCCGGAAAAAAATTAATGTTTTCGGATGGATACAACGGGTTGCTGCAATTTTGCTTCTGCCTGTAATTGTTGTATCAGCCATTTATTTTTATTCTGAAAAAAACGACCGGACACAATTTTCGACAGTTTACAATACTGTTGAGACTCCCCTTGGTATGCGTTCAAACTTAACGTTGCCCGATGGAACCAGGGTGTGGCTTAATGCTGGAAGTAAGATTAGTTATCCGGTTTTGTTTTCGAACCAAGTTCGTGAGGTAAGTTTGAGTGGAGAGGCCTATTTTGAGGTGAAGAAAGATAAAAGCTGGCCATTTGTGGTCAGCACTAAAAATATGAATGTAATGGTTACCGGAACAACTTTTAATTGTAATGCGTATCCAGAGAATGATCAGATACAAACAGTATTGGTTGAAGGTGAAGTAACTCTTGCAAATCAGAGCGCTACAGAACTTTCGACCATGAATCCAGGTGAACTGGCAATTTTTAACAACAATAACCAACAGATTACCAAAACCAAGACCGATCTTCAGAAATACATCGCATGGAAGAGTGGAAAGTTGATGTTCAGGGACGATAAAATGAACAAGGTGGTTGAAAAGCTTGAACGGTGGTATAACGTTGAATTTGAAATTGAAGATCCGGAAATTGCAAACTATGTTTATACGGCAACTTTTATCGGTGAAAGCCTGGATCAGGTACTGAAAATGTTGACACTTTCGGCGCCAATTAGGTATACTATATCAGACCGGAATAAACAAGCAGATCAGACATTTGCAAAGGCTAAGGTGAAATTATATAAAAAGTTAAGTTAGAACATAAAACGAGAAATCTATGACATAAAAAAAGAGAAGAAATGTTGCAACCATCTCTTCTCCAATTGATTAATAAATATTGCCAATTTATTAACTGTAAATCAAACCAAAAGTATGAAAAAAAATCTGTTTCTAAACAGAGTACGAGGCTTTTCTGCCTTAAACTCAAAAGTATTTAGGGTTATGAGACTAACATTTTATCTCCTATTACTCACTATCTTTCAGGGAATTGCTGCAAATTCCTATTCACAAAACACAAAGCTTAGCTTCAAGTTAAATGATGTTAAAGTTAAAGACGTGTTAAATGTGATTGAAGAGAAAAGTGAATTTTATTTTCTTTTTAACAGCAAACTAGTAGATGTTGATCGTAAGGTTGATATTAATGTATCTAACCAGCAAGTCGATAAAATCCTGAACAACTTGTTTGCCGGGACTAATGTCGGTTATACCGTCTTGGATCGCCAGATTATCATTCAGCCTATCAACTCAGTTTCTGAAGTTGGTTCAATTCAGCAGAAAATGATCACCGGTGTTGTAAAAGACGAAAATGGTGACCCGATTCCCGGAGTCAGCGTTGTTGTTAAAGGTACCACTCGTGGTTCGTTAACCAGTATCGATGGAAAATTCCAAATTGAAGTTACCGGCAGTGATAAAGTTCTTCAATTTTCGTTCGTCGGGATGAAGAGTCAGGAAGTTGCAATAACTGACCAGCGTACCGTCAATATCACATTAGCACAAGAGACTATTGGTATCGAAGAAGTTGTTGCCGTAGGATATGGAGTTCAAAAGAAAGTAACATCTACTGGTTCGGTGGTTTCTTCAAAAGGTGAAGCGTTACAAAAATCGCAAAGCGCCAACTTGACCAACAACCTGGTAGGACGGATGCCTGGTTTGACTGCTGTAACCCGAAGCGGTGAACCTGGAGCTGATGGTTCAACCTTGCGTATTCGTGGTTCGAATACTTTGGGTGATAATAGTCCACTGGTAGTTGTCGACGGTGTTGCAAACCGTAGTATGGAACGACTCAATCCAAGCGACATCGAAAGTGTTACTATTTTGAAAGATGCTTCTGCCGCAATCTATGGTTCGCAGGCTGCGAATGGTGTTATCTTGATTACAACCAAACGTGGTAATACTGGTAAACCTAAAGTAACCATTAACATGAATCAAGGGGTTAACCAACCTACCCGTATTCCTGAAATGGCTAATGCTGCTCAATATGCAACGATGCTGAATGAAATTAATTATTATAAAAATCCAGCTGGTGGCCGTTTTTCAAAGTATTCTGAAGACGATATTCAAAAATACAGTGATGGATCTGATCCATGGGGACATCCAAATACCGATTGGTTTGGCGAAGTTTTTAAAGAGTGGTCGAGCCAAAATCAGCAGAATGCCTCAATTTCAGGAGGTAATGAAAACATGAAGTATTTTATTTCGCTGGGAGCAAAATTTCAGGATGGTAATTACAAAAACAGTGCGACCAATTACAAACAATACGATTTCCGTACCAACATCGATGGTAAAGTAAATAAGTATGTTAGTTTGGCATTTGATGTTGCCGGACGTGAAGAATTGAGAAATTACCCAACACGTTCTGCTGGTTCAGTTTTTCGTATGCTGATGCGTGGTAAACCTAATCTGCCTGCCTACTGGCCCGATGGGACACCCGGACCGGATATTGAATATGGTGACAACCCTGCCGTTACGACCACTTCGGCTACTGGCTACGATAAGGACAAACGGTACATTCTCGAAAGTAATTTGAGGACTGTGATTACAGTTCCTTGGGTGAAAGGATTATCGGTTACAGCAAACGCATCGTTTGACAAGAATTTAAAATTCCACAAAAAATTTGAAACTCCCTGGTATCTATACACTTGGGATGGCAATGCCGACCATAAAGTGACTAAAGGTAAACGTGGTCTGGAGGCTCCTCAATTGTCAGAGGATATGGCTGATGAACAACGTATCTCGGTAAATGCGTATGCTACCTACGAAACGACTTTTGCCGACATCCACAACATTAAGGTAATGGCTGGTGTTGAACGTCGTTTTGGTAATGAAGACAAATTTGATGCTTTCCGTAAAAATTACATTTCGGGTGCTGTTGACCAATTGTTTGCAGGAGCTACTGACCAATACATGAAGAACGGCGGTTCGGCCAGCCAAAATGCTTATCAAAGCTATTTTGGTCGTGTAAATTACGACCTGAGCAAAAAATACATGGCCGAATTTATATGGAGGTACGATGGTTCTTATCGTTTCCCAACAACCAAACAATTTGGCTTTTTCCCAAGTATCTCTGCCGGATGGCGTATGTCTGAAGAAAACTTCTGGAAAGACAATGTTGCTTTCATAAATGACTTCAAATTGCGTGGATCGTGGGGACAAACTGGTAACGACCGTATCGACGATTATATGTATTTGGCTACTTATGGTTTTGATGTTAACAAAGATGGAAAGATTGATGGTAGTGATGATAGAAGCTATGTATTTGGTTCAGAAGATAAGAAATTATTGGATGAGCAAAAAATACCTAACCCTAACGTAACATGGGAAATAGCCAATCAGGCCAATATTGGTTTTGATGCGCTTACTCTGAATAATAAATTATCATTTTCATTGGATTACTTTAATAACCTGCGTACCCAGATTTTGATTAAACGGAACGCTTCTATCCCTAATTCGACTGGCTTGACCTTGCCTCCTGAAAATATCGGAAAGGTTAGAAATGCCGGTGTTGAAGCGGCTATTGGTTACCATAGTAATGTTGGCGATTTGCAATATGATGTATCTGTAAACGGAAGCTATTCAAAGAATGAGGTTCTTTTCTGGGACGAAACACCTGGTAAACCAGAATATCAGCAAAATACAGGGAAACCAATGCCTACATATAATACTGACAATAAAACATTTAATGAGGATTTGTATTATCAGGCAATAGGTATTTTTAAAGATCAGGCCGCTATTGATGCTTATCCTCATTGGGCTGGCGCTCAACCCGGTGATGTCATTTTTGAAGATGTTAATAAAGATGGTAAAATTGACGGTTTGGACAAAGTGAGAAATTTGAAAAATGACTTACCAAGATTTGTTGGTGGTTTTAATGCAAGTCTGCGTTACAAACAATTCGATTTAACCATGTTGGTTCAGGCCGCATTGGGTGCAGTGCAATATGTTAGGGCAGAATCAGGTGAAATTGGCAACTATTACAAAGACTTTGCAGATAATCGCTGGACTCCTGAAAACATCAATGCTTCGTATCCAAGAACATTTAACCGCGATGAAGAATACTGGGGTAGCCAGCAAAATACTTTCTGGCTCAGAAGTACCGATTATATCCGTTTAAAGAATCTTGAAATAGGTTATTCACTACCAATAACTGTCAGTAAATCAATAGGAATAGAGAACCTTCGTTTCTATATGAATGGCACGAACTTGCTAACTATCGACAAAGCCAAAATAATTGATCCTGAAGTAACAGGTGGTACTTCCTATGCTCCTCAGAGAATTATTACAGCTGGTTTAACTTTAACATTCTAAAAAAAGGATTAACTATGAAAAAGATATTCAATCTATTAATGTTAGTATCGTTTGTTACGATATTTTCATCCTGCACCAAAACAGATGAATTTCTGGATAAAAAACCATTGGGAGACTATTCAGAGGATGCTGTGTGGGGTGACCCTGCGCTTGTTGAAACTTTTATAAACAGCATGTATCGCAATGCGTTGGGCTTTCCGTTCTCTATTGAGCGCCTTTCTGACTATTCTGACGAATCTCATTTTACTCCCGACTGGGATGTAACTAACTTTAATAAAAGTTTGATGACTTCAGATGGTTTGCAAGGCTGGGAAGTAAGCTGGGCCACGCCTCATACACTCCATTTCCGTTGGGATCCGCTGTATGCCAATGTTCGTCGTGCCAGTATCTTCTTTTCGAAGATTAACAATGTTCCTGGCGATAAAGCTGTGATCGACAATTTAAAAGGGCAAGCTTATTTTTTGCGGGCGTGGACTTATTTCTACCTGACCAACCTTTATGGTGGTGTTCCAATTATCACCAAAGTATATGGATTGTCAGATGATTATACCATTGCACGTAATACTTATGATGAATGTATGAAATTTGTTATTGGCCAGGTTGATTCGGCTGCCATGTACTTACCTGACACTTATGCAACGAATGGTCGCGTTACCAAAGGTGCCGCATTAGCGCTTAAATCAAGAGTATTACTTTATGCTGCAAGTGATTTGCACAATTCGGCTAAAAACTCTGTTGTTACAAGTGGGTTCTCTAAACCAGACTTGTTGGGCTATGTTGGTGGCGATGCAACTGCACGGTGGACTGCTGCCAAAGCTGCTGCTAAAGCTGTTATCGACCTGAATAAATATAGCTTATATAAAGCTAGCCCGGCAGCAACCGATTCAGTTGCCAACAACTTTGTTGAATTGTTTACTTCGAAAGGTACGAGTGAAGACATTTTGCTGCAATTCTTTACACCCAAAACTAATGAAGACTGGCAAGGATATAACCCAGCATTGTATTGTGGCCCGAACGGCTACCACAACTGGGGAAATAATTGTCCGCTTGGCGATTTGGTTGATGACTATGAAATGAAAGATGGAAGTAAGTTCGACTGGAGCAATGCACAACATAAAGCGAATCCTTACTTAAAACGTGATGCCCGTTTGTATGCAACAGTTCTGTATGAAGGCGTTCAATGGAGAAAACGCCCAGATGATGCTTTGAAGATTGATCCTTTCAGCAAAATTCAGGTAGGACGCGTTTATGATGCATCTGGTAACATGATCAGGGCTGGTTTGGATACCCGCGAAGGTCCGATCGAAGACTGGAATGGTGGAAAATCTGGATACTATCTTCGCAAATATGTTGATCCATCAGTTGATCCACAGTATGTAAAGCAAGATGTTCCGTTCAAACACATTCGTTATGCTGAAATTCTGATGAATTATGCTGAAGCTTGTATTGAATTGGGTCAGGATGCTGAAGCTCGTACTTACATAAACATGATACGCACACGTGCAGGCCAACCTGCTTTAGCTGCTACTTTAACCGGTGATGCCTTGCGTCAGGCATATCGTCACGAACGTCGTGTTGAATTTGCATACGAAGATCAACGTTTCTGGGATGTTCGCCGTTGGGTGATTGGAGCAGCCGCATACCATCAAACATCCAGAGTTGATGTTCGTTATGAAACTACAGAAACAACTGTACCAAGCTACCGGAAAGCTGATGGCACCACTTATGGCACTCCAATTTACAGTAAAGCTGATTTGGGCGGTGATGCTAGGGCATGGAATAATAAATGTTATTTCTTCCCGATTATGCGTAATGAAATGAATAAAAATACGCTATTGGTTCAAAACCCAGGATATTAATCAATCTATTCTGTACCGAATCTTATGGAAACGGCTGCCCTTTGGGGTGGCCGTTTCTTGTATATACTGCACTCCAGTATGATGGACATTCCTGTCCGTCAGTTGAAGCAGACGTCAAAGAATATTGCTCTAACCGGCTAAACTGCTTATTCGTAGCGGTTCCTTTGCCGTTGGCTGAAGCCAACGGATAGCGTGTTGATAATGAAAACGTCCGCAGTAAAATAAGGGATTTAGCTTGGTCGAAAGAATAGCCTTCAGATGCAGCTTCCCTCGCAGAAGTTAAACAAAACAGTGCATCACAGAAGTCTTGCGAATGTTTTGTCGGTCAGTAATTTTCTGGAAATGGCTTTGGTCAATTCTCACTTTGTAACTCACATTGGAAGGGTGTATTACTATTGCCGTGTGCTTATCCACTCAGCCCAATTAATCGAAGCAAAAAAACTACGAAGCATTCCATCAAATAAACGAATGGCCTGAATCCGGGTGCTGGCCGAATTGATTTCCTGAGTTTCAGTTGTAACCTTTCTTATTCGTTGATCAATAAAAGAGTTGAACTCGTTCAAGGTCAACGAATAATCAGTTACGGCTTTTTCTTTGGCAATCAGTTCAAAATTTTTAGGGATACGGATGCTATCAACGTTTAAAGCTGGAATATACAGCAACAAGTGTTCGAAAGTTTTATCGGGTAGTTTAGCTTGCCAGTCATCATAATTACCAATTAATTTTATAAGTTCATCTTTACTTTCCTTGGTCGGCTGCTCCGGGAGTTTTCCAAGCTGCATTTTTTGTTCATTTAAGAAAGGTTCCAAAGTTGACCAACTGGTTTTAATGGAGGAAAGCAAGCTGATATCGCTGTATGGATGATCGCTGGGAAGGCCTGTAAAAAGTATTTTTATTTGGTAGGAAGGATTGTTGGCTTTTAATTCGTCGATTGTTGTTTTAAGATCGTTCGTTGTGGCCTGAAGGTTACGGATAGCTTGCTGGACAGCTGAAAATTTAAGCTGACTTAAATCTTTTTCAATACTGTCGCAAGCTGATTGTACCATGATTAATTTTTCCTGAACCAATTCGTTCTTTATACCGCTTACCTTAATGTTTTGCGATAAAAACCAATCGTCGGATGCTCCGGCTACTTTAAAGTAGGTTGATCCTTCTGCAATATTTACTTCCTGCCTTACTGAGTCATTCTCACTAAATTGCCATGTTGCCTTGATCGTTACCTTAACAAAAGATTGCGAAAATCTTTCGTTGGCAACAATAAGTTCAGCCGTTTTTTGATTTTCCGAAGTAACAATTTTAATAAAATCATCTGAAGCAAACAGAGCGTTTTCGCTTAAAAGTTTCCATTCCGCTTTCTTATCGTTGAGCATATAGGTAAGGCCATTGTCGCCTCTCGAAAGTATTTGGGCTTTACCTGTAATGTCGGCATAGGCATCCGGAAATTTACAAAAATCTCTACGCCCACCTTCCATTTCAACCTCTAATTTTAATTTCTGGCCTCGGGCAACTATTAGGACATCTCCTGTTTTTAAGAGTACTCCATCAATCTTCATTTTAATGAATGGCTTTCTTGCAGGTTGTACGGCATTTATTGTCTCAACCAGAATAACCATAACCAGGATCAAGAAAATAGCTTTCATATTTCCAGGTATTAAAGTACATGATTTGGCCTAAAGCTAATTAAAAAAATTATGGTTTGTATACATACTTACACTGTTTTTATACAGTAAACCCATGAGCGTTACTTTTTATTGCAGAATAAACAGCAAGGAGTGTTTATAATAAAGCGGGGATAAGACTTAAATTATAAATTGATATAAGTAATGGATCGTTTTTAGTTCTTTACGATTTTCTCGGTAATCACCTGATAAAGAGTCTTTATTCTAACAATGAAGAGGCCCGATTCAAGTCCATTCAACTCGAATGAAAAACGAGTAGTGTTTGGTTGTAATTTCCTTATAATCTTACCTTCGGCTGAAATCAGTTCTATTTGTTGAATCGGCTCCGGACATTCCACATACAACCTGTCGGATGCAGGGTTTGGGAATATTCGAATATCTGGATTACTTAATTTGACTGGTGACGTAGTTGCAGGGCCCTTGAAATCAGGTAGTTTTCTGTCGCTGTATAACCGGTATTCGCCAGCTTTGAGCAAAATGGAAGTATTTGCATCCGAAACGATTTCATTGCCCGAAAAGAATTCATACCATGTGCCAGTGTGCTGAAATCCGGGGTTCACTGTTTGATCGATTACCCCAAAATTACCAATGACTGTAATATTATGGCCGTTCAGGCTAAGTTGGATTTTTTTGAAAGCGCCATTTACAGAAAGGGTTTCGGTTCCTTTCGTAAAAACATCGAATTGCGAGCGCAACCGCAGCATCGCCGCATAGACATCGAATAGTTTTTTCCGTTCAGGATCGTCGAAATATTGCCACAGGATTGGCTTTTTACCAACCCTTCCATTCTGGTCGATGGAAATATCGTAGCCTAACTCACCAAATTGCCAGATCATTTTAGGTCCGGCCAATGACATAAAAAAGGTGGTTGCAAGCTGACTTCTACTTAAAGCAGTGTTAAGTTCTTTGGTGTTATATGTTCCAAGTGCGTTTCCATATGTTTCTGTTTTGAACATCTGCCGTTCTTCATCATGGCTTTCCATGTAGGCAACCAGTCCGGGTTTCAGAAAACCTCTTTTCTGGTATGATGCCCAGTTGAAGTCTGATTTGGATGATTCGTTGTACCCCATGGCTGCTTCGTAAAAACTTCCGCCGGCATTTCCCCAAACCAGCATTCCATTTCCATAATTGGTTAGTTCAATTTCTTCCTGATTGGCTGCAAAATGTTCAAGGATAACAATTGCCTTGGAATTGACTTCCCAGATTTTATCGGCCATTCTTTTTAATATGGCAATTCGCGAGGGATCGTATAAACTGCCATCTCCCGGGGTATTGGTAAATCCTTTGGTAAAGTCGAAACGGAACCCGTCAACCTTGTATTCGGTCATCCAGTATTTGGTTACCCGGTCAACAAAATCTTTAGTTGCCTGGCTTTCGTGGTTGAAATCGTTTCCCCAGCTGTATGCCGTGTTTGGCGATGTTTCGTTATACCAGGGATTGTTGGCGGCCGGGCGGTTTAAAGCGTCGTTCCAGTACATTTTGGCCAGTGGGCTTGAATTGTACGAATGGTTCAAAACCATGTCCTGAATAACGATAAACCCTTGTTTGTGACATTCGTCAATCAGGGCTTTCAGATCGTTTTTCGTTCCATAGGCTTTATCGGGAGCAAAATAAAAATTCGGGTTGTAGCCCCAACTGTCATTGCCTTCAAACTCGCTGAAAGGCATAAACTCAATCGTGTTGATGCCTAATTGTTTCAGGTAGTCAAGTTTTGTCAGGACAGCATTGTAAGTACCTTCAACGGTAAAATCGCGGAGAAGCAGTTCGTAAATCGAGAGCTTGCTTGTTTGTGGTATAGTATACGAACCGTTTCTCCACGAATAGGGTGTTTGGGCTGTTTGTAAAACCGAAGCCCTGTCAACCGCTTTTCCTTCAGGATATGAAATCAGGTCAGGATAGGTTGCAGATGAAATGTATTTGTCGTCCGAATCAGAAACTTTATCGGTATATGGATCGGCTACTTTCAGGCTTCCATCAATCAGGTATTGAAAAACGTACTCTTTTCGGGGAACGAGATTGTTGATGGCCAGCCAGTAATAATCGCCATCTTTCTTCATCTGGAAACTATTATTGGGTAGCCAGTTGTTAAAATCGCCGGTTACGAAAATGTTATTTTTAAATGGGGCATAAATAACAAGGGTTGCCGATTGATCGCTTGTATAATTAATGCCTGCTGTTACATTGGTAGGACGACTTTCTGTGGTCGTGGTTTCGCGGATACAAACATAAACCGAGTCGCGTTTAATCAGTGTATTTTGAGTGGCAGTTGCTTTCAACCAGTAATTTCCGGCATCTGGAATCGACATGGTTTGGGCAATCGTAGTACCAGTCTGGGAATAGATTTGCTGATTGTTCAGGAATAATTTAAGATCGGCTGGTGTGGTTGATGCCGCTGTAAACTGAAAGCTTTGGTTTTTATCGAAGACGTTTATGCGCGAAGGCGCTGTAATGCTGACATGTAAATCTTCGGTTGAAACATTGATGAAAAGGTCGTTGGTTTGTTTCGATCCATCTGCTGAGCGAAACACAAAATTCATTTTTGTAACTAATTCGGAAGGTAGGACTGAGTAGTAGGTATTTATATCAGGATTGATTGCTAGTTCGTAAATACCATTTCCTTTGTTTGTTAGCTTGGGTTGTATCGCATTGTCATTCCAGTTTCCGATTACATGCTTCCAGTCACCAATACCAGCAATAGAAACTCCGGTATGGGCATACAAATCTCCTGAAAAAAGACCAAGCCTTGAATCTTTCGACGAATCAAATGTGATGGTTACTGCCTTGCTGTCGATGGGCAGGACTGGGTTTGTGCTGAGTTGGGCAAAAAGGCAGAGGGGGAAAAGAAATGCTATAATAAGAATACCAATGCGCGTCATAACAGGAATTGTTTCAGGTCTGAGATGTAGATTGTTAAAAATACCCTGTCAGGCATTTTGTATCCTGACAGGGTAAATTAAACATGTGGCAGTTTATTTTGCCATTGATAAGTTTATTTATTGAATGGAGCCAACACCTGTTTTGAAATTCAAATTTACGGTGTGCGATCCGGCAGTAACAGCAACACGACTCTGGTCGCCCCCAGTACCACGGAATGCAATTTTTCCATCAAGGATAATAAATTCTGATTGCCACCAATCGGTGAACCAAGGGTGCCAGGCATACATTCTCAATTCGTCGGCAGCTAAGGTTTTAGTAACCGTAACCACACTATTGGCGTTATCAACGGTGAACAATCCTGCAGGGTTGCTGGTATCCCACGAGCCGATGGTGTTGCCCATCAGATAAACTTTAGGATCGGCAATGGCTATTTTATTGGCAGTCAAATCAACAACAACCATATAATATCCGGCAGTACCGGGAACTGGAATATTGTCGCCTCCTTTGGCATAAACTCCGACAGTTGCACTTCCGGTTGAACCAAAGTCGTCTTTCCATTCTTTTTGAGGAGCGAATTTAAAACCACCAGTAGCATTCATCCAAACGATTTTCCAGAACAGATTAGGATGGCTATTTACCGGAATCATTGGGAGATCAAGACTTGCCCAATCCCAACCGCCAACCCCATCGCCAATCATAAACAAGGCCGATGGATAAGCTGCAACAACTTTGTAGGTCATAGCGCCCAAATCAACGGTTACTTTGTAATTACCGCCTGTAGCAGGAGTCGTAACGGCATCCGGATCGGTTCCTCCACCCAGGTTTGCACCCAAGACACCAGCATCCTGACCTGTTGCCTGGCCCCATTGTGGTTGCCATGCGCCTAAAGTTTGAATGAATTTCAAGCTTTTAGCTGCTGTCAATACTAAAATTCCCTCATAAATACCAGGAGTTGCCGTTTGGCTAATTTTAATCGCTTTGGTATTGTCCCATCCGGCTTCTGTTCCATCGCCCAAGGCATAAATTGCATCAGGTAAGGCAGCGGTTTTAAATGTTACTTCAGGGCCATATCCTGTACCGGCGCTGTTGGTAGCATAAGCACGTACATAATAGGTTGTATTGTGCGTCAAACCTTTCAACGAGCTGGTAAAAGCACCAGTTGTGTTTCCATCGGTAGTTTTGCTGTCAGCAACAGTAGGGCTTGCTTTTGTTCCAAAACAAACACCACGGGCAGTAATACCGGCGCCTCCATCCTTAGTTACATTACCTCCACCGGTAGCGGTGAAACTTGTAATAGCACTTATGTCAGCAGTGGTAAGAGTTGGTACAACAGGTAAAGTTGTAAACGTAGTTTCTTCACCATAAATGGTTCCATTTGCGCTAGTAGCATAAGCACGGGCGTAATATTTGGTCGCATAAGTTAAACCGGTTAGGGTAACATTAAAGGTGGCCGTTAAAGTTTGCCCGGTATATGCAACTTTAGGGTTCTCAACAGTAGGGGCAGTTGCAGTATTATAACAAACACCTTTTTCAGTAAAACCATCACCATCGGCTACCACAAAACCAACAACTGTAGCTGTGCTTGATGTAATGCCGGTTGATTTTGCTGTAGCAATCTTAGGGTCTAACCTGACATCTGAATACTCCTTTGTACAAGCTGTAAATAAGATTGACACAAATACAAAGGCGGTCCAAATTCTATATAACGTTTTTCTTTTCATTTGAAATAATTTTAAACGGTTTAAGGAGCTGGTGTGAAAACAACCTTCATTGGAGTAGTTTCCAGGTACAGTTTTATGTTATACTTACCAGGAGCGATGTCTTTAATATCTTCGCTATCGGCTCCTGAAACACTTTGGTACAAATTATTCAAGTCATGTCCGGCAGGATTGTAGGCAACATTAACTCCAGCCCAACCACCATGAGTTCTGAATTTTATACCTCCGGCGGTAACAGTTTTGGTAATATTCCAGGTATGATCGGTGAAGTTGTAAGCCATTTTGGTATCATCAGACCACCCACCAACTGCATCACCAATAATACCTATGGTGACATCTTTGTTGGTCATCTTTATTTGATTTGCGTCGGTCAGATCAACAGTGATATTGTATCCTCCAGTCGGAAGTGTAATAGCTGGCCCGTTCTCGGTTAAAACGCCACTTGCAACGTCTCCACCATAAACCTTACCATTATCCTTATTGGTGAATTTGAAGGCAGTGCCATCGGTATAAATCCAACCGGCATACATCTTATTGTCAGTAGGGGAAGTAATTCCCTGTAACGTTCCGGCAGTTGTTAATGACAAAGTTGGTGGGCCGTAAGTAGTAATATTTACCGCTTTGGCTTCTGAATTTGCAACAATTGGGGTTGCTCCTGAAGCTTCGATGGTTAATGAAGCCTTGACACGCAATTCCATTGCTGAGGTTTTATCCAAAGGCAATGTTTTAATCAATATCGAGTTAAGTTCAGTTACAGAAATCGTGAATGTACCGTCTTTGCTTGAAGCAATGGCAATCGGTTTCTTAAATTGGTTTCCGGCCAGATCGGTTTCCAGAAAATAAGTAACAGAACTTTGAAACCCAAAATCGGCTTTAGTTCCTACAAACTGGAGAGATTTCGAGGCTTCTGATCGTTTTAGTGTAAGCTCTGGTACCGTTGTAATTACCGGTGCAATTGGGCTGGCTAGCATAGTTGCTTTTGTTTCGTCCTTTTCACAGGCAGAGAACAAATTTACCAATCCAATGAAAGCTAAGAATATAATTATGTATTTTCTCATTGTAGTAAATTTTAGATGTGATTAATTGTAGCCAGGGTTTTGTTTGATGTTTGGATTGGCTGAAACTTCATCGCCAGGTATTGGGAACAGATTCAAGTGTTTGTCTGTTTTGGTTCCTGTATATACATTTCCTTTCCATGCCCAGGTATAGCTTCCATCAGTAAATTGTCCAAAACGGATCAAATCTGTACGTCGGTGACCTTCGTAGTAGAATTCACGTCCAAGTTCATCCAGCATAAACTGGTTGGTTAGTTGTGCAGCAGTAATGTTATGAGTAGCATCTCCAAATGCTCTTGTCCTGATTGTATTTATATCAGCCACAGCGCCAGTCACATTACCCGATTTGAGTAAAGCTTCGGCTCTCATTAAGTAAGCTTCGGAAAGGCGGAAGATAGGGAAGTCGGTACTTGAGAAGTCGGAATTGTAATTGACAATCGCACCACCGTCGGACCGGTTATTGGTGAACTTGTAAACTCCGATACCTTGCGAGAAAGTTGGAATATTCTTGATATCCCAGGCTTCCATTCTTTTGATGAATATTCGTTTGTCCTTAACTTGAGAGAACGAAGGGTCATTCGCGCTTACAACCGATGTATTTCCATATACAGCTAAAGTATCAACTAATACATTCACAAATTGCCTTTTCGTCCTGTTTCCTCCCCAGTTGCCCGGTAAGCCCAGCGTTGCGGCATCGATATTCGTTCCGTTTGACGAGGAGTGGATGATGAAAGAAACGCCCGTTGGACCTTGAATGTTAATGCCGTCTTCGGCTAATGCGAAAATCATTTCAGGACTTGCATCGTTATCGGAACTGAAATTTTGCCTGTAATTGGCTGCCAGTGAGTATTTGCCACTATTGATTACCTTATCGCTGTAAGTTTTGCAATCGGCCCAGCGGGCAGTGCCAGTATAGACTTCAGCATTAAGATACAATCTGGCTAGTAACATCCATGCTGCGGCTTTATCGGCACGATAAAGTTCGAATTTTGGTTCTCCCAATTTGTCCTGAATCTCTAAAAGTTCTTTCTCGACATAAGTGAATAATGATTTTCGATCGGTTTGAGGTGGGAAGAAAGTACCGACCTGGTCGGCTTCAGTAATAAAAGCCGGGTTACCAAATAAATCGAGGGCGTATGAGTATGCCAGAGCTCTTAAGAACCTTGCTTCTGCATTGTATTTCATAATTTCAGGATCAGTATCGCCGGCCGTTAAACGAATATAGTCGTTGCTCAACACTGCAAGCCAAATGATACGCGAATAAACACCTGTTAAAAATGGATTATTTGGTGTCCATGTTTGTGTGTTGAGGTCGGCAATACCGGGGTCACCCCAGGCGCAGATAACCTCATCGGTGGTCAATTCCTGTACATTCCAGTAAGCACGGATGAAACAGGTAAAGTTAGCATCTGTTGAGTTGATGTCATTGTCGTCGCCTGCCTGGCCACGGGTAATAAACCCGGCATATATTTTTGCCAATGCTTGTTTCATCGCACCTGGCCTGTCTTTCAGGTTAGTCGACAATAGTAAATTTGGATCTATGGGTTTTACATCCAAGTCTTTTACGCAGGATGTAATTAACATGGTTGCCAGTACAACAGCTAATGTCAATATCTTTATTTTCATAGTATTCATTTTTATTGAATGTTAAAAAGTTAAGTTTACACCAAGGATGAATGACCTTGGCCTTGGGTAGAAATTGTTGTCAACACCGTCCTTAACTTCAGGATCAATCCCCTTGTACTTAGTAATGGTAAATACATTCTGGACAGTAAAGCTAACCCTGGCTTTCACCTTTGCAAAGAGGTTATCAATGTTATATCCCGCATTTAAATTGTCTAGTTTGAAAAAAGAGGCATTCTGAACAAAATAATCAGAATAAGGCTGACGAGTCACAAATTTGGTGTCTTCGAGGTATTTAGGAGCGTTAGCCCAATAACCCAAAGCATATCTGACATCGTATGAAGCGCCCGAAGCGACAGCATTATAAACATAGTTACCCAAACTGATACGCGAAGATGCAGCGATGTCGAATTTCTTATACGAATATCGTGCTGACAAACCAATCAGGTAATCAGGAGCCGGGCTTTTATAGGTATATTTATTTTTATCGATTCCATTGATCGCACCACCTTGTCCGGAAAGATCAACATACACTCCTTCAATTGGGTTGCCATTGGTATCGTAAACCTGTTTGTTAACGAAGAACGAATTTAACGGAGATCCAACTTGTTGTATCTGGCAATTTCCACTCGTCATACCACCACCGGTTGGTACCCCAATGTAGTTTGGATCGTCGGTACGCAGTAATTTGGTGATTTTGTTCTGATTGTAACTAACATTAAAACCAATGGTTAAATCCTGGTCTTTTGTCGAAATTGGCCTTAAATTCAAGGAGAATTCTGCTCCTTTATTTTCCATGCTTCCAACGTTTGTCAACAATACATTCGAGAAGTTACTACCATTAGGGATAGCGATCTTGTTCAACAAATCATCAGTAACACGTTTGTAAACATCGATAGAACCGGTAATGCGGTTGTTGGCAAAACCAAAGTCCAACCCAGCATTTTGGGTAGTCGTCGATTCCCATTTGATGTTTGTATCGTAAGCATTCGGGCGAAGCGTCTGTATAAATTCTTTACCAAACTGATAGGAATAACCACCAACAGAAGACCGGTATTGTGCCAGTGCAGGATAATCATTATCCAATATATTCTGTTGGCCTGTTATACCCCAGCCTAAACGAAGCTTCAGGTCGCTAACTGCTTTTACGTTACGTAAAAAAGATTCGTCTTTAATTTTCCAGGCAAAAGCGGCAGACGGGAATATACCCCAGCGGTTGGCCTTAGCAAAGCGGGAAGAACCATCATCACGGATAGTAAATGTTACCATGTAACGATCTAATAGGGTGTAATTCATACGGCCAAAGAAAGAGACTAAATAGCTTTCGGTTGCTGTTGCGGTGCTATCTGAGGCTGGAACCCTAGGGTGTTTTGCATCAACGATACTTACTTGTAACCGGTCTTCTTCACGCTTGATGTGATTCCATGAATAACCAGCGGTAACATCAATTTTGCTTGATATTTCTTTAAGCTCTTTGGTATAGTTCAAATAGAAGTCGAGCAATTTGTTTGAATACTTACCATTGTAATTCTTGACTTGTCCCCATACGCCGCGTCGTTGCCATGAAGCAATGGTATCGGTGTTGTCGTGTCCTTTCGTTTTGGTGTAATCGATACCCATATTTATGTTCGCACGTAATCCGGGAATTTGTTTGAACTTATAATCAGCCTGTACGTTGGCAATTATGCGTTTCCCATTGGCCTGGTTATCGCGAAGTTTGGCTTGTGCAACCGGGTTGCTTCCAAAGCCTGTTTGTGGTCCGTTTGGGGTATCATTGGTAGTCCAGGTATAATAGCCACCGTAGCGGGTGTTGCCATTCATGACGGGTTTTGTCGGATCCATCGATACGGCGCTGCCAATGGCGTCGGTGTTGCCATAATTGTTGTTAATATTCATCGCTTTCGCATTGACATTAAACTTTAGCTGGTCATCAAGGAAAGATGGGTCTACACTTACCGAGAGAGTTGTTCTGCTCATGTCGGTATTAGTCAAAATACCTGTTTGTTCAGTTTGACCAACAGAAACCCGGTAAGGCATAGTTTTATAAGCGCCGGCAACACTTAGGTTGTGGTCGGTACTTACTGCGGTACGGAAAATTTCTTTTTGCCAATTCGTATTTTCATTACCTAATCGTGCAAATCCATTGATATCATAAAGATCCTTGTGATCCCATACCATTTTCCTGAATTCGTCTCCTGAATACACGTCAACAAACTTAATAGGTGCCGAAACAGAAACATTTCCATCGTAAGTTATCTTTAACTCGCTTCCAACTTTCCCCCTTTTAGTAGTAATGAGGATTACTCCATTGGAAGCCCTCGAACCATAAATAGCAGTTGCAGAGGCATCTTTCAAAACGGTAAAAGTTTCAATATCGTTAGGGTTAACAGAGGCAAGTGGATTGCCCATTCCTGAAATAGTTCGGCTATCAAGTGGAATACCGTCAATGATGATCAACGGATCGTTTGTGGCCGATAATGACGAACCACCACGGATACGGATGGTTGCATTGCTTCCAGGGGCACCGCCATCACTTGTAATGGCTACTCCGGCACTTTTTCCCATCAACAAATCTTGTGGCGAGGTAATGGCGCCTTTGTTGAAATCTTTTGAACTAACTGTGCTGACAGAGCCTGTTGCATCAGATTTTTTAACTGTTCCATAACCAATTACAACAACCTCCTGAAGTTCAGCTTTGTCTTCAACAAGTGCAATCGAAAGGTTTTTTTGATCTTGTGCAACAATTTCCTGCATTTTATAGCCAACGAATGAAAACTGTATAACATCACCCTTTTTAGCACCAAGGGTAAATATTCCATCGAAGTTGGTGACGGTTCCGTTAGTAGTTCCTTTCACTACAATAGATACACCAGGCAAAGGTTCTCCCGATGAGCTATCGGTCACCTTACCAGTTAATACTGATTGTTGGGCCATTGCAAAATTTCCAAGCAAAAGCGAAAGCATCAATATTAATACATTTAGGTTTTTGCGAATAATCCTCATGTTTTAATAATTATTGGTTCAAATACTCGTTTTTAGATTCATTTTTCCAATGTTTTGTCAATTTCGTTCGTGTTTTCCGTTAAATACTTCAAAAAAATTAATTCCGTGACCAAAGTAAAGTTTCTGTAAATTGATTGTTAAAAAATGTTATAATCCTTTTTCTGCAATCGTTTGCGGTGTCGTTTGCACTCTGAGTGTTGTAAAACAGGTAGTAACTGGTGGGTAAGTTTTCGAGCGTTAAAAGCATTTGAATTAACATTTTGAACATAGAAATAAAACCTTATCTTTAAGGTAAGAATTCTAAAAAGGACCATATAAATTGCCGTCATATATGCGAAGCAATCAGATTACAATTAAGGATATTGCCCGAATATTAGGCATTTCGCCTTCTACCGTATCCAGAGCCCTAAAGGATCATCCGGATATCAATACAGATACAAAAAAGGCTGTAAACGAACTTGCGAGCAAGCTAAAATACCAGCCCAATGCTGTAGCTCTCAGTCTAAAAAATAGTCGTAGCAATACCATTGGAATAATAATTCCTGAAATAGTCCATTATTTTTTCTCATCAGTAATCAGTGGAATTGAAGATGTTGCTTCTCAAAAGGGCTATACAGTTATTATTTGCCAGTCGAACGAAAGCTTTGCACGTGAAGTTGCCAATGCCAATGCCTTGCTCTCGCACCGCGTTGATGGGATATTAATCTCTATTTCAAAGGAAACCAATTCGTTCGATCATTTTGTGAACTTGCAGGAAGGTGGAATTCCATTGGTATTTTTTGACCGTATTGCTCCGGGAATTAATGCGGATCAGATTATTACTGACGATATAGATGCTTCATACAATGCTACCCGCCACCTGATCGAAAATGGACGAAAGTGGATTGCCCATTTTGCCGGACCTCAAGGATTAGTCATCGGGCGTGATCGCCTTCAGGGTTATCTCAATGCTTTGACAGAAGCCGGTTTGCCTATCGACAATCGGCTGATCATTGAAGCCGATACATTTGAAAAAGCCAGGAATACTGTGGGAGAAATGCTCGATGCAGGAATTGTTCCGGACGGAATCTTTGCCGTGAACGACATGACAGCAATAGGTGCCATGCAAACCATTATGAAAAGAGGCTATAAAGTACCCGATGATGTTTCGATTGTTGGGTTTAGCGATGGGTATTTATCCGGAGTAACAGATCCGCACCTTTCCTCAGTTGATCAGCATGGTTATGAAATGGGAACCACTGCTGCCGAAATGCTTTTTCACCGGATATTATCCGGTGAAGCTGAATATCTTCCTGAAGTGAAAGTTCTGAAAGCTGATTTGATTATACGAGGAAGTTCGTTAAAGGAATAATTTCGATTTTTGTTAGAATATTTTAGCCTTTCTGCAAACGTTTGCAATGCGGTTTTAACTTCATAACACTCTGTTTTGCTTGTCAGATAAGGCATTTGTAGAATTTTAGATTTGGATTTTATAAAAAACCTTCTTTATATTTGTATCGTTAATTCCGTTTTCTGTTAATTCCAAACATACTTCATTTGGCTACCTGAAAAAGTGTTTCAGGAGAGTTTCCATTAGTTCCAAACATTAGATGATGTTTTCGGGTTGGGTTTATAACTACAATCTAAAGTTGGTGGGTACAATTTAAACACATTATAAATCTTCGATGAAGGAGATTTTTGGGCCTTGTGTCTTGTATCTTGCATCTCGAATCTAAAATTAAACCAAATGAAGAAAAAACCTGCTTTAAGTTTTTGGCAAATCTGGAACATGAGTTTTGGTTTTCTGGGTATCCAGTTTGGCTTTGCATTG
>Ga0208789_1000275_pt1 | contig 61337 bp, 56 predicted proteins | sample Methanotroph_Enr_FD_187368 | JGI IMG/M metagenome (GOLD analysis project Ga0208789, IMG submission 187368) | Enriched soil microbial communities from Old Woman Creek wetland in Ohio, USA - Methanotroph_Enrichment_5 (SPAdes) (version 2) | ecosystem: Environmental > Terrestrial > Soil > Wetlands... | reverse complement strand
TTGGAATATAAGTAGCTGTGGAGCACTTTTTACCTAATAACACGTTTATTTCGTACCATTGATTCTCTATATTTTCTCTTTTGGGAATCAAATTTTTCCAATAAACCTATTATTATCTGACTTTATTAGAATAGTCAATAAGCCTAAAGGCTTTAATTAGAATAAAAAACAGTAAAAACAAACACCAATGTGCTTTACAGGCATTCTGAGCCAAATGCACTACGGGTTAGAATAACTATTTTTCAGACACATAGTCGAACATAGTTTTTTTTTAATTTACTACATTTCCTTTGTCTGCTTAACAAAACCAGATGGAACTATGGGACTCTGTACAACTATGTGAATGAAAAAATATCACTATAAAACTATTAGATTAAAAAAAAATGAAGTTAGCAATTGAAACCCGGCATCTGAAATTCAATTAAGAAACAGGCATAACCAATCACTTTTTTTCTATCTTTGTATTTTACACCACCAATAATACGAAATTACTATGAAAGCTCTTGAACCCGTTGCTTTATGGAAATTCTTCCACGACATTACGCAGATTCCGCGTCCATCGAAGAAAGAAGATCAGGTAATTGCTTACCTCAAAGATTTTGCTGAAAAGCATAGCCTGAAAACAAAGATTGATGCTGCCGGAAATGTCCTGATTTGTAAACAGGCAACCAAAGGATACGAAAACCGCAAGAAAATGATCCTGCAGTCGCACATGGATATGGTATGTGAGAAAAACAGCAATGTGGATTTTGATTTTGCATCCGAACCCATTCAAACCTATATTGAAGACGATTGGGTGAAAGCACGTGGAACAACCCTTGGAGCGGATAACGGTATCGGCATGTCGATGATGCTGGCCGTGCTTGCATCGAACAAGCTGAAACACCCGGCACTGGAATGCCTGTTTACCGTGGATGAAGAAACCGGACTGACAGGTGCATTTGCATTGGGACAGAACTTCCTGAACGGTGAAGTGCTTATAAACCTCGATTCGGAAGACGATGGGGAGATATTCGTAGGCTGTGCCGGTGGAATTGATACCACTGCCGAACTCACCTACCGACCGATAAAAATCTCCGAAAAACATTTTGCGTTTAAGGTTTCGGTAAAAGGGCTCAAAGGCGGCCACTCCGGCGACGACATTGACAAAGGACTTGGCAACGCCAATAAAATACTGACCCGTTTTTTGTGGACACTGAACAAAAAAACAAACCTGCACCTGCACAGCATCGATGGGGGAAATCTCCGTAACGCCATTGCGCGTGAAGCGGTAGCTATAGCATCAGTTCCCTGGTCGGAAAAAGAAAATGTGCGGGTTCACTTCAACCTGTTCCTGGTGGATATGGAAAACGAAAAAGGAAATGTGGAGCCCAATATGAACCTGGAACTGGAATCGGAAGCATTACCCGAAACCGCTTTCGACAAAAAAACATCGGATGCACTGCTGGATGTGCTTTATGCATGTCCGCACGGTGTAAAAGCCATGAGCATGGACATGCCCGGCCTGGTGGAAACTTCTACCAATCTGGCGTCGGTAAAAATGAAAGAAGGCAACAAAATAGTGATTACCACCAGCCAACGCAGTTCGGTAGAATCGGCAAAACATGACATTGCCAACCAAGTGGAAGCGGCATTATCCCTTGCCGGAGCAACCGTTACACATGGAGATGGATATCCGGGCTGGAAACCTAACCTAAATTCTGACATTCTGAAAACTGCGCAGGAGTGCTATACAAAACTCTTCGGCACTGAACCCAAAATCCGAGCTATCCATGCCGGACTGGAATGCGGGCTTTTCCTTGAAAAATATCCATACCTGGACATGATTTCCATAGGTCCGCAAATGTATGGCGTGCATTCACCCGACGAACGGCTGAGTATTTCGTCCACGCAAAATTGCTGGAAATGGCTGGTGGAGATATTGGCTGCGCAAGATTAATCCATTCAACTTTTCAATAGTTTTAAACTGGAAAAGTTTATTAATAAGAAATGAAAAAACCAAATAAACGAAAAATAATCAACGACCCGGTGTTCGGGTTTATCAATATTCCGAACGACTTCCTGTTCGACATTATACAGCATCCCTTTTTTCAACGGCTGAACCGCATTAAGCAGTTGGGGCTTTCGTCATTTGTTTATCCGGGAGCACAACACACCCGCCTGCAACACTCGCTAGGAGCCATGCATCTGATGGGCGAAGCTATTGCCCAGCTGCGTCAGGAAGGAAATGATATTACCCACGATGAAGCAGAAGCCGTCAGGGCATGTATCCTGTTGCACGACATCGGGCACGGGCCCTTTTCGCACACGTTGGAGCACAGCTTGGTAACCGGGATAAACCACGAGGAGATTTCGCTGTGGATGATGCAGAAAATCAACCGGGCACTGGACGGGAAATTGGGAATGGCGTTGGAAATTTTTACCAACGTGTATCCTAAGAAGTTTTTGCACCAGCTCGTTTCCAGCCAGCTGGACATGGACAGGCTTGATTACCTGAGCCGCGACAGTTTTTATTCGGGGGTGAGCGAAGGGATAATCGGTTCGGCGCGTATTATTAAAATGTTGAACGTGCATAACGACCAGCTTGTGGTAGAAGCCAAAGGCATTTATTCCATTGAGAAATTCCTGGTAGCGCGGCGGTTGATGTACTGGCAGGTCTACCTGCATAAGACATCTGTTGCTGCTGAAAAAATGTTGATGAACATTTTAAAACGAGCTAAAGAACTGGCAAACTGCAACGTAGAACTTTTTGCATCGCCAGCTTTGCATTATTTTCTTTACAATAAAATAGATAAACGTTCTTTTGAAAGTTCCGAAGAAGCGCTGGATCATTTTGCCATGCTCGACGATTCGGATGTTGTTTGCGCTATAAAAGTATGGGCATCGCATGCCGATTTGGTTCTTTCTACTTTATGCAAGGCATTCACCGATAGAAAGTTGTTTAAAGTTGAGATTGGCACAGGGCCGATTAACAATGAAAAAAGAAATAACCAATTGATGCAATATATGGAGCATTTTAACGTTAGTATCCACGAAGCATCCTATTTTATGGGCGAAGAAATTGTAAGTACCGACACGTACAGCCCCGAAGATGACCATATAAATATTTTATATAAAGACGGTACGGTAAAAGATATTGCGGATGCTTCGGATATGTTGAATATTACCGTATTAACCAAAAAGGTTGAAAAACATTATTTCTGTTTTTACCGGATTTAATTCAGTAATATTAGATTAATAATCATGAAAACAAAGCTAGTTTTAGCCCGTTTTATGGTTAATTGGAAATAGTTTAGTACTTTTGCAACCAAATTTTTTTTATATGGAGTTTACAGCTCAACAAATTGCAGATTTCTTAGGTGGCGAGATACAAGGCGATCCCGCAGTAAAGGTTAGTGACTTCTCTAAAATTGAAGAGGGGAAGCCAGGGACGTTGAGTTTTTTGTCGAACCCGAAATACAGCCAGTACATTTACGAAAGCCAGGCAAGCATAGTGCTTGTTAACAAAGGCTTTCAGCCGGAGCGTGAAGTCCGTGCCACGCTTATCCGTGTGAATGATGCTTATCAGGCATTAGCTACTTTGCTTTCGTTGGTTGACCAGGCCAAGCCTAAAAAAACCGGAGTTTCTCCTTTAGCATATATTTCAGCTACAGCCGAAATTGGCGAAAATGTATATATTGCCCCATTCGTTTACATTGGCGAAAAGGTGAAAATAAGCAAAAACACATTGATTTATGCACATGCAAGCATTGAAGACGGTACTATCGTGGGCGAAAATACAGTTCTGAACTCGGGTGTAAAAATATATTACAATTGTGTCATTGGCGCTAACTGCATATTACATTCCGGTTGCGTAATCGGTTCCGATGGATTTGGATTTGCCCCGACAGGTGATGGTTCGTACAAGAAAATCCCTCAAATGGGAAATGTTGTGCTGGAAGATGATGTTGAAATTGGTGCAAATACAGTTGTTGACAGAGCCACCCTAGGCAGCACCATTATTCGCAAAGGAGTGAAAATTGACAATCTGGTGCAAATTGCCCATAACGTAGAAGTAGGAATGAATACCGTAATTGCAGCACAAACAGGCATTTCAGGCTCTACCAAACTAGGCAAACAGTGTACGCTGGCCGGACAGGTTGGTCTCGCCGGCCATTTGCAAATTGCCGATGGCACTATTTTTGGAGCGCAGGCAGGTGTTCCTAATTCGGTAAAGCTACCAAACCAGATTCTTCAGGGTTCTCCGGCCATTCCGGTTATGACTTTTCACAAAGCAGCCATAGTACATAAGAATTTGCCTGAGTTGCAGAAATTGATTTACGCGATGCAAAAGCGGATAGACGAATTAGAAAAGAAACTGATGTAATTTTCAGCTTTTAATTATCAATATTTTATTCAAAAAACAACTTACAGGAAGTTTTCACCTGTGACTTGGAACTTAAAAAGAATGTCGAATCAAAGCACAATTAAACAAGCCTTTACGCTAACCGGAAAAGGTTTACACTCCGGGTTGGAAATCTCTTTAACTTTTCTCCCGGCCCCCGAAAATCACGGTGTGAAAATCAAACGGCTTGATTTGCCCGAACAACCTGTAATGGATGCAGTAGCCGAGTACGTTACCGAAACAACCCGCGGAACGGTGTTGAAAAAAGGTGAAATGCAGGTTAGCACCGTAGAACACGCCTTATCAGCACTTTACGCTTTCGGAATTGACAACTGCTTGCTGGAAGTAAATGCACCGGAATTCCCTATTCTGGATGGAAGTGCAAAATATTATGTGGAACAGATTCAACAAATAGGCATCGAAGAACAAAAAGCCGAAAGAGATTATTTTATAGTTCGTAAAAAAATAGAATACTGCATACCCGAAACTGGAGCCAAAATTACTATTCTGCCTGATGATGTTTTCAGCGTGGATGTACATATAGGCTTCGACTCCCCAGTACTGAACAATCAATTTGCAAGCCTATCATCGTTAGACAATTATGCCACCGAAATTGCCAATTCCCGCACGTTTGTTTTTGTTCGCGAAATTGAACAATTGCTGAAATTGGGTCTGATTAAAGGTGGTGACCTGAAAAATGCGATAGTTATTTACGACAAACAAATGTCGCAAGCAGATTTTGATCATTTGGCTGATTTAATGCACCAACCGCATCAGGATGCTACCAGACTGGGTTACCTGAATGGCGGCGTGAAATATCCAAACGAGCCTGCCCGTCACAAATTGCTGGACGTAATCGGTGATTTGTCACTTATCGGCAAGCCAATCCGTGGAAAAGTAATTGCCACTTATCCGGGACATAAAGTCAACACCGATCTGGCAAAACTGATTCGTAAAGACATAAAGAAACTGGAAGTTCAGGCGCCGGTTTACGACGATACCATAGCTCCTATCCTTGATGTAAATGCTATCAAAAAACTGTTGCCACACCGTTGGCCGTTTCTGTTGGTCGACAAGGTGATTGAAATCAAACAAAAAGTAGTAGTAGGCGTAAAAAACGTTACCGCGAACGAAACTTTCTTTATGGGTCACTTCCCGGACGAACCGGTAATGCCGGGCGTACTGATTGTAGAAGCCATGGCTCAAACAGGCGGGTTATTGGTTTTGAACAGCATTGAAGATCCGGAGCGTTATTCGACCTACTTCCTGAAAATAGACAATGTAAAATTCCGCAACAAAGTTGTTCCGGGTGACACGCTCGTATTCAGACTGGAGATGCCTGAAGAAATGCGTCGCGGTTGTGCTATCATGAAAGGACATGCATTTGTGGGAGGAAAGATCGTAGCTGAAGCCGAGTTTATGGCTCAAATTGTGAAGAATAAGTAATTTGTTAATTTGTTGGTTAGTCAATTGATTGATTGGTTGATTGGTTTGAAAGACATTAAACATGAAAGTGGGCAAACACTTTTGACGGTGTATAGAAAATAAAGAACCTGTGAGAGGACAGCACTTCAAAAGGTTTTCAAAAGAAAAAGAAGATAATAAAACAATAAAAAACCGACTTACTAGAAATGAAACAACCTTTAGCATATATTCACCCGGATGCAAAAATAGCATCAACCGTAGTAATAGAACCTTTTGTTACTATCGATAAGAATGTTGTAATCGGCGAAGGAACACAAATCGGATCGAATGTTACCATTCTGGAAGGTGTTCGTATCGGAAAGAACTGCCGGATTTTTCCCGGTGCAGTAATTGGTGCGGTGCCACAAGATTTGAAATTCAAAGGTGAAGATACATTGGCAATTATTGGTGACAATACAACCATCCGCGAATATGTAACTATCAACAGGGGAACAGCTTCAAAAGGAAAAACCGTTGTAGGTGACAACTGCCTGATTATGGCTTATTGCCACGTTGCTCACGACTGTGTACTGGGTAATAATATCATTATGGGCAACGCCACACAGTTGGCCGGCGAAGTTGAAATTGATGATTTTGCCATTTTGAGCGGAGCTTGCTTAGTTCACCAGTTTACCCGTATCGGCTCTCATGTTATGGTTCAGGGAGGTTCAAAAATAGGCAAGGATGTTCCTCCGTTCATTACTGCCGGCCGTGAACCGCTTTCGTATGCCGGAATAAATTCAATCGGGTTGAGACGCCGTGGCTACACCAACGAACAAATCCGCGATATCCAGGATGTTTATCGCTATCTGTATCAATCGGGCATGAATACTTCCCATGCTGTTGAACGCATTCAGGCAGAACTTCCGGCCACCAAAGAGCGCGATGAAATCCTGCTTTTTGTCAAGAACTCGCCTCGTGGAATCATTAAAGGATACTTTGAATAATCAGAGATAAGAGGTAATAAAATACATAATTATAATCGCGCAAAGACCGCAAAAGTTGAATTTAATCTGTTTGCATATTTTGCGCCTTTGCGTAACATCAAATTTAAACTCTCAAAGGTGCTATGCACACTTTGAGGTTTTTTTTATTTATAAACGGGGCAATTATTTTGTATATTTATTTACATACAATTGTCCAATTCCCTTTTTTCAACTATTTTTGCACTGAAACTTTAAGGCAAAATCCCGTTACCAGAGAAGTACCAGACATTAAGAAGTAAGACATAAGCAGTAAGAGGCAAGTATCATAAGTACCAAAAACCTCTTGGAAGCCGATATTAATTCTTACCTCTTACTTCTTGCTACTTCTTTTTTAACATGTAATTCGTAACATTTATGGAAAATATTGATGAAGCGCCAAAAAAAAGCTTGAATTTTATAGAAGCTTTTGTGGAGCAAGATTTGAAAGACGGTAAAAATGACGGACGAATTCAAACACGTTTCCCGCCGGAACCAAACGGCTACCTGCACATTGGCCACGCCAAGGCTATCTGCCTTGATTTTGGCATAGCCGATAATTATGGCGGAATTTGTAATCTTCGTTTCGACGACACCAATCCGGTGAAAGAAGACGTTGAATATGTCGATTCCATTCAGGAAGACATTCAATGGCTCGGATACAAGTGGGCAAACATTTATTATGCTTCCGATTATTTCCAGCAATTATGGGATTTCGCTGTAGAACTTATCAAACAGGGTAAAGCATACGTCGACGAGCAATCGGCAGAAACCATTGCCAAACAAAAAGGCACACCTACCGTTCCCGGAACGGAAAGCCCGTACCGCAACCGTCCGATAGAAGAAAACCTGGAGTTGTTCAATAAAATGAACACCGGCGAAGTTCCCGAAGGTGCTATGGTGCTTCGTGCCAAAATAGACATGGCTTCGTCCAACATGCATTTCCGCGATCCGTTGATGTACCGCGTTATCAATTCGCATCCGCACCACCGCACCGGTTGGACATGGAAAGCATACCCTATGTACGATTATGCCCACGGACAATCGGATTATTTTGAAGGCGTGACGCATTCGCTTTGTACACTGGAGTTTGAAGTTCATCGCCCGCTATACGACTGGTTTATCGATCAGCTGAAAAATTCGGACTACCGCCCTCGACAAATAGAATTCAACCGGTTGAACCTGACATACACGGTTATGAGCAAGCGCAAAATGCTTCAACTCGTACAGGAAGGCCTGGTAAGCGGTTGGGACGATCCTCGCATGCCGACTATCTGCGGATTGCGTCGCCGTGGCTACTCACCAGAAGCGATTCATAACTTTATCGACAAAATCGGTTATACCAAATTCGAAGCCCAAAATGATATTGGTTTGCTGGAACATTCGGTACGCGAAAGCCTGAACAAAACAGCTACCCGCGTAAATGCAGTGATTGATCCGATAAAACTGATTCTGACCAACTATCCGGAAGGACAGGTGGAAATGATGGAAACCGTAAATAATCCGGAGGATGAATCGGCCGGAACACGCGAAATTGCTTTCTCACGCGAGCTTTACGTGGAACGCGATGACTTTATGGAAGATGCTCCAAAGAAATACTTCCGCATGACCCCGGGACAAGAAGTGCGTCTGAAAAGTGCTTATATCATAAAATGTACCGGTTGTACAAAAGGTGCAGATGGCAACATTGAAGAAATATATGCAGAATATGATTCGCAAACCAAAAGCGGCATGCCGGAATCGAGCCGTAAGGTAAAAGGAACGCTTCACTGGGTATCGGCAGCGCATAGTTTACCTGCAGAAGTTCGTTTGTACGACCGTTTATTCAGCGTTGAAAATCCATCAGCCGACGAGCGTGATTTCCGCGACTTGCTGAATCCAAACTCTTTGAAGGTATTGACCAACTGCCAGGTTGAAGCTTCATTAAAAGAAGCCAAACCACTGGATCACTTCCAGTTCCAACGTATTGGTTATTTCAATGTAGATCCGGACTCTACTCCTGACAAGTTGATTTTCAACCGCACCGCTTCGTTGAAGGACAGTTGGGCGAAAGAACAAGGAAAATAAGTAACCCCTAAACCATGGGGAATAAAAAGCCGTTGCATTATTTTGCAATGGCTTTTTTGTTGTCACAGCTTCGTCATAACATTTACACAGAACCATAATCGTTTCGGAACAAGCCTGTAACAGTGCACATCTACTTTTGCGTCATAATTTATTTGAAAGAACAAACAAAACAAAAATTATTTGACAATGAAAAAGAATTTCTTAAACTATGCAGTAGTTTTATTTAGTGCAACAATGGCTGTTACATCATGTACACCAACTGATGATCCGGCTCCGGTTACGACTTCAAAAGAAGTAATTATCAAAACCGACATCACAGGAACCCGTAATCTTGTAAAAGATTCTACTTATGTATTGGAAGGAAATGTATTCGTTACCGGTACAATCAATATTCAGGCAGGAACAATCATTAAAGGCGACAAGCTAACAAAAGGAACTTTAGTTGTACTTCAGGGAGGTAAAATTAATGCCGTGGGTACAGCAAGCGCACCGATTGTATTTACTTCGCGTATGGAAGCGGGACTTCGTGCTGCCGGCGACTGGGGTGGTGTAGTCATAGTAGGTAAAGCTCCTGTAAACCAATCTAACCCAACCATCGAAGGTTTGACCAAATCAGTGGCTTACGGTGGTGGAACAACTCCAACAGATAATTCAGGGACATTGCAATATGTACGTATTGAATTTGCCGGTATTGCTTTGCAACCTGACAACGAAATCAACGGCCTGACTTTATGCGCCGTAGGTAGCGGAACAACGATCGACCATATTCAGGTTTCATACAGTGGCGATGATTCGTACGAATGGTTCGGAGGAAACGTGAATGCCAAATACCTGATTGCTTATTGCGGTTTGGATGACGAATTTGATACAGATTACGGTTTTACCGGAAAAGTACAATATGCGTTGGGCGTTCGCAATCCACGTGTTGCCGATGTGTCAACTTCAAACGGATTTGAATCGGACAACGATGGCTCAGGAAGTACTGCCTTGCCTAGAACAGCACCAGTATTTTCTAATGTAACCTTAATTGGCCCATGGAAAACAAGTGCAGACAAAAACGTTAATCCTGCCTTTGGAGCCGGTATGCATATCCGCCGCAACAGTTCACTTTCTGTATTTAATTCGGTATTTGCAGGTTGGAACACCGGTTTATTGCTAGATGGAACAACTACTTACGCGAATGCTACTGCGGGTGATTTGGCTATTCAAAACTGTGCTTTAGTTGCAAACAAAGTAAAATCGGTGAATGGTGCCGGTGTAACAGAGGTGCAAGCAAGTGAATTCTATAACACAGCTGCATTTTCAAACAAGGCAATAAAAACTAACTTTAATTTAGTTGCGCCAATTGAAGCTGATTCTTCTGCTTTAATTTCAACTTCATTTTTCGATGCAGCCAAAACAGGTATAAGTTCAATTCCTACTTCATTCTTACCGGCTGCAGGTTCAAGTTTGTTAGGAAGCGGAGTATTTACACACGCAAAACTTCAGGATTCATTCTTTGATAAAACTCCCGGTTTCATTGGAGCATTCGGTGCAACAGACTGGACTAAAGAAGCATGGACTAACTTTAACCCGCAAAATACTGTTTATTAATCGTTTTTTACTGATTCGTTTCGTGAATGGTAGATAGAGAAGTTACAGACGCGTAACTTCTCTTTTTTAGCTTGAAAACGAATTTTGTAACACATATTAAATTTTCAATCAGACAGTTATAACAACATTCTTTTTGGTAGCTTTGTGGTACCAAACTCTAAAAATTATTATCATGCGAAAACTTATAATTCCAATACTGCTTCTAATCGTTGTTTCCATATCAGCCCAGACCGGAAAAATTGTACAGAGTGACGGCCTGTTCTTCACCGATGCCACCCAAACAAAACTTTACTCCGGAGAGTTTAAAGAATACTACGATAACGGTGCCCTGAAACTGGAAATGAACATTAAAGATGGAAAGCCCGAAGGTGCTTATATCGTTTACTTTGCCAACGGTAAACCAAACGAAGTGCGCGCATACCGCAACGGCGAATTTCATGGACTGTGGCGCACCTACAATGCTGCCGGAATGCTGGTATCCGAAGCAGAATACCGCAACAACAAAAAGCACGGCAACTGGCACGTGTGGGACGATTCGGGCATTATGCGTTACGAAATGCAATACGACAATGGCAAAAAAAACGGAACCTGGTATATGTGGGACGAGAAAGGGAAGTTGATTTCGGAAAAGAAATACTAAAGTCCGGGCAAAAACGACATGAAACTTCACATCATTGTATATTCTTTGTAACTGACCCGTAACCCGCTTGTAACAACAATGCCGTTACTTTGCAGTGTAAATAATTCAGCACAAAACAAGAAAAAATATACAATTATGAAAAAAGTAATGTTTATCGCAATTGCCGCTATGTTGTTAATCAACCTGAACGCATCAGCTAAAGGCAATGTTTCGCCGGAAGTAAAAACCGTAGTATTGGAACAATCAACTATTTTAAAAGGACTGGTTTCGGACAAACAAACACAAGAAACCCTTGCAGGAGCCACAATTACTGCTAACGGGCAAAAAGTGTATACCGACCTGGATGGCAACTTCAGCATTTCGAACCTTTGCGGTGGGAAATGCCAACTTAAAATCAGTTTGATTTCATATAAAGATCAAACGGTTGAGATTGACACCAACAACCTTGAATCGTTACAGGTAAAACTGGAGCAACGATAATTCGGTTATATATAGTATTAACAGAGGCAGATCCACATGGATTTGCCTCTGTTTGTTTATTGCCAAAACTATATCCGGACATTTGCGATTGACGATTGAAAAAACTGATTCTGGATTCTTATATCTTGATTCTGGATTTTGGTATCTTATATAATGCATTTGTAACAGCTATCACACGAAACTGAAATATTTAATTGGTTATTTTGTAATACAAACATTTCAACATTGAGCCATGAACCAGTATAGTATTTTAATTGTAGATGATGAAGAAGACCTGTGCGAGATTCTTCAGTTCAACCTTGAAAACGAAGGATATAAAGTAGATGTAGCCTATTCGGCTGAAGAAGCCCTGAAAAAAAATCTCCTGAGCTATAACCTGTTATTGCTAGATGTTATGATGGGCGAGATATCCGGCTTCAGGATGGCCCGTATGCTTCGCGAAAACTCCGGAACAGCCAAGATTCCGATTATATTTCTCACGGCCAAAGATACTGAAAACGATAAACTCACCGGCTTTGCCCTGGGAGCTGAAGATTACATTTCCAAACCATTTTCTATCCGCGAAGTAGCAGCCCGGATAAAAGCCATTTTCAGGCGCTCTGAAGTTATGCAACCCGAAGCGCAGTCCGATATTTCATTTGAAAACCTCGAGATAAATTTATCAAAGAAAAAAGTGCTGCTCAACAACATGGAAATTCCCGTCACCAAGAAGGAATTTGAAATCCTGAAATTGTTTCTGGAAAACCGGAACCGTGTTTTTTCCCGTGATGAAATACTATCCAGGGTTTGGTCGGACGAAGATGGCGTATTAAACAGAACCATCGACGTAAATATCACCCGGCTACGCAAAAAGATCGGGCCTTATGAAAAAAATATCGTCACCCGCCTGGGCTATGGATATTGCTTTGAAGGATAAATGGATTTACGATTGAAAAGAAATTGTTGAATAATACCGCTACTTTTAATTAACCCTGAGTTGTTTGCCCACTCAAATTATCCAACAGTCTCATTTTATCAATGCGCACAACACACAACCTGTATAAATCTACCATATTTGATTTGTTAAGCATGAATTAACGAACCATAGCCAGTCAATAAATGTTTTAATAGTAAAGATTACACAAACAACCCATAAAACCCTAACAATATGGAAATTACATTGATTATTGCTATCGTTTCGGTTTGTTCACTAGCCGTGATTCTTTTTCTGGTTAAACGGAATCAGAAAGATAAAGATGAAGTGGTTAAGTATCTGAATGAAACTGAAGTTGAAGATAGGCCGCAACAGAAAGAAAATGAAGAAGAATGAAATTTTAAATTGTCATTATCCATTTTTCAGTCTTTTTCTTTCCGGTTCAAATTACTTAAGAAAATCCATCACCCACAAGCCACTGTCTTTAATTATCCGTGTTTGGTGGGCAAAGTCAGTATAAACAATTCCGAACCTCGACCGGAATCCGGCCTTCCATTCAAAATTATCCATTAAAGTCCAGATAAAGTAACCGCTTATATTCATGCCTTCCTGTTTAGCTCTCAGGACTTCCCCCAAATAGGACTGAATATACTGCAGCCGTCTCTTATCATGTATGTGGTTTCCTTCCACATGATCGTGAAATGCAGCTCCGTTCTCCGTAACAATAAATTCTTTGATAGGATATTCCGAAAATTGTTTAAGTATGCGGTACATCCCCTCCGGGTAAACTTCCCAACCATTAGCAGTCAGGGGACGATTCAGCTTCCTGAAGGGAACTACAAGAGCTTGCAGGTACGGAATGAGAGGGTTGTCATAAGCAACTAAGGAAAAGTAATTTTGTAAGCCGATAAAATCAAAATCAAACTTGATTAGCTCTTCATCGTAGGGTTGAAAGTATTTTTCAATTCGTTCCAATACTGGTAACTCCCTGACCGGATAACCCATCCCGAGTAGCGGTTCGATATGCAAGCGGTTTACCAAAGCATCTACCCGCCGGGCTGCGGCTAACTGCCTTGGGTGACCGGACGATGGAGCAATATACGAACAAGAAATGGAAGTACCGATAAAGGCGTCAGGCAAATTCCTGCGAATCCTGCGGGCACCTTCGGCCTGGCAAAGGGTAGCGTGATGAACTGCCGGCAGATAATTACTCATTCCAAATCGCCCCGGAGCATAATAACCGGCCAGATACCCGAGCCCGGTAAACGTAAAGGGTTCGTTCAGTACGATCCAGTTTTTTACCCTATCGCCAAAACTTTTGGAACAGACATCCACAAACCGAATAAAAGCCTCTACTATTCTACGGTTTGTCCAGCCACCCTGTTTCTCTAAAGCCAGCGGCAAATCCCAGTGATACAAGGTAACCCAGGGCTCCAATCCGCACTTCAGACAGCAGTCGATCAAGCGGTTATAGAAATCAAGGCCTAACCGGTTTACGTCACCTGAGCCATCGGGTATTATTCTTGTCCAGGAAATTGAGAAACGAAAATGAGACAGGTTGAGCGATTTAGCAAGTGCGATATCATTCTCATACCGGTAATAAAATTCACAGGCCACATTCCCGTTCGCTCCATCTTTGATGCGATTTTTCTGGTTTGAAAAATGGTCCCAGATGGATGGACCTCTACCATCGGCTTTATGGGCCCCTTCTACCTGATATGCCGCCAGGGAAATTCCCCACCTGAACCTATCTCCAAAGTCTTCTTTTGAATACATGTATTTAATTTTCAGTAAAGTTGCAACCGGCTAATGAGTTTTAACAATAAAAAGTAAGCATTCTGAATCATTCCGTTTCCGAAACAAAAGCAGCCTGAATGAATTCTTTCAGTTTAAGTATTCCATTTGCCAGATTGTTCAGTTTATCAATAGCTTCACTCACTTCTTCCGGGTTATTCAGGTCATTTTTGAGCTGGACAGATCTTTTACAATCGTGAATCGTAAGCTTCATAATACCATCTTCCATCACCTTTGCATGATAACAAGCCATGCTTCTATGGCTATCCGGAAGTATAAAATTTTTTATGTTGTATATTTGTTTTTCCATTTTTCTAATGTATAAATGCTAGTTGGGTTCAATATCCCAAAAATAAGGCGGGTATATCTCAACCAAATTAAACCAGCGTTACGTTACAATTAAACAAGTATAAAGACAGGATTGAACAACACGCAATCATTAATCAACCGGATATACATGTAAAACAAAAGCCGACTTTCGCAAGCCAGCTTTTGTTCCTTTAAAGAAGATAAATTTAGTAGTCGTCAATCACTACATCGCGGCTAAAATATTAGAATTTTCTGTATCTAAATGCGTAAGTTCATACATAAAAATAGCTTCGGCTGTATGAATCCAGTATTTAAATTCCAGCGTTTTATTGTAAGCCGGAATAAATTCTAGCAAGGCATTTAAATTGAAATAGCCTGCCGTTACCCCGGCATTAGAACGCATGGCATCCATGGCGTTGCATTCCTGCTCAATGTGCGTAGGAACCATCAGCACCGGTTTTTGAAGGTACATGGCTTCACAAACTGATTCGAAACCAGCTGTGGTGGCATAGCCTTTACTTCCGGCCATATATTCCAAAAACAACGTATCATCGAGCGTATGCATGGTCAGTCCGCCGGTTAGTGTTGTGGTTATGTTTACATTTTTCTTATCCCAAAAGAAGTGTAACTCTTCGGCTGGATTGAGCTCCTTCCATGTTATAAGTTCATTAACATAACCACTATTCAACATATAGCCATGAATGTAATTTCCTTTTTTTACTTTCATGTTTATCAATTCCCTGCGCAATAAAGGCGGAACGATAGCTATTTTTCCAAAATAAGAATGCTCCTCAATACGAAATGACAAGGCCAGCATGCGGTGTGCATTAAGCGCCGTCAAGCGGGAATAAAAATTGAGCAGCTTAAATTGCGCTTTGTTTTCACCCGTATACCGAAAGTCAGGTGTGAGGAAATAATACTGATGCGCCACATTTATCATGGGAACTTCGGGATTAAATACACCATACGTTATTCCGCACAACAACTCATAAAAATTGATAACCACGTCGGGTTGTTTTCCGGAAATGGTACGTCGAATATTAAACAGACTGCCGATATACGCCGGAACTAACAATAAATTATAAAGTATGCTGGCCAATAAAAATGACTTCTTAGCTTTTGGCGTTGGCAAGAAATTCGGACTTTGAAACCGGATAATCTCCGTATTAATCTTATCGGTAAAAAATCCTGGCAACGTCCTTTGCGCACTACACCCAACCATAACCGCCACCACTTCGTGCCCATTGCGTTCGAGCATGCTTTTCAGACTGAGTGCCTGGGTAAAATGCCCCCGGCCCTCGCCCTGTACAACAAATAGATATTTCATGTTTCTGTAGGTTTATAATTCAAAACACCAAAGAGTTTCTCTTAGCAAAGAGATTTCAGAACGATCCGTAATTATCAAGCATCTGGCTGTCCATTACAAAATCACGTTCATATTTATGCCTGGTAAAAGCTACTCTGACGGGGATCTGATTGGACTTAGGAAAATCAAGGACTTCAACTGATTCAGATATCGAAGCTGCCTGAGTGTGGTTATACACTTCCCAGGTTCCGTTTTCATTTTCGAGCAGTGCTGTCATGCTTTCCACCCAATCGCCTGAGTTCAGGTAGTGAATTCCATCAATCACGCGGTCGGCCGATTGGTGAATATGTCCGCAGATTATTCCATCGGCGTGTCGGGCACGGGCAAGCGCTACAAGTTCTTTTTCGTAATTGGAAATATAGGAAACAGCCGATTTCACTTTCTGCTTAATGCTTTGCGAAAGCGAGAAATACTCCAGTCCTTTTTTGGCCCGGTAGATATTATAAATACGATTCAGCCACAACAACAGGGTATAACCGACATCGCCCAACTTAGCAAGCCAAACCATATTGGAAGTTACGTTATCGAAAATATCACCGTGAGTTACATAATAGCTTTTGCCATTTCTTTCGTGCATATAATCTTTCACAATAGAAATATTGGCAAACTCAAAAGGAGCCAAATGATCGATAAAATCATCATGATTGCCACGTACATAAATAACTTTTGTGTTGTGGTTCTCCATCATTTTCATGATTATTTTAAAAAAATCGGTATGTTCTTTTTTCCAGTTTCCCTTGCCACCCTTTAGCAGGTGCCAGCCATCAATAATGTCGCCATTCATAATAAGCGTGCTGCAATTCACGGTGCGCAGGAATTCTGCCAGTTCGCGGGTTTTGGAATGTTCGGTTCCGAGATGTACATCGGAAATGACAATAGTCGGATAAAATTTCATATGATAATAATTGGTTTTTAAAGGTCATATGGAACTCGTCCCATTTAGGGACTCGTTTCATATTGTTCATAGGTTTTGTTTTTTATACAAAGTAATAATGGTTTTATTGCAAGAGTAGAACAGCCGTATGAAGAAACTATTAAATCCGGCTTCAATGAGCATTTTACCCGGAGCAATTAATACACAATTACTTTTTGATAAAAGCCATCCACCTGAAGCGTATACACTCCGGCAGGTACTCCTTTCATTGGAACCCGTATATTGGTTTGATTATTTATGGAGGATTTAAGAATACATTTTCCGGAGAGATCAAATAAAAAGAGATAGCCTCTTTGAACTTTTGTAAAACATATATTTAATACACCGTAGATTGGATTGTGGTAAATTTTCATTTTTCTGCGTTTTTTAATTTATCACAAAGATATATCCCTGATATAAACACAGCGTTTCATTCCAATTTCAAAACAGAGAAGAAAACAACAAGAAAGTATTACAAACCATTCGGTAAAAAAGGGAGTTTACCATGCCGACAAACTCCCTTAAAATATCGAAATGGTATTTTACATTAAAACTTATAATTCACCCCCAACGACCAGGTTCTACCAGGATTATACATTTTATTAGTAAGGGTGGCAGATTTTGAAACTCCGTCTTTTAGGTATTCATAAGTCTGTTGCGTCCTAAAGTTTTGAGCCAGCAGGTCTTTTATTCCGAATTTCAGTTCAAACTTTTTTCCTATTTTTTTATTCAGCGAGAAATCAACCACGTGGCGCGGCATTTCATAAATATCCGGGATTACCACCTGCCCCTGATTGAGCTGTGCAGCCACCACAATGCGTTTGCCCATCACGTTGTACATTAATGAAGTCGACAAGCCCAATTTATCGTTCTGGTAAAACAAGGCCGTATTCACCACCACCGGCGATTGCCCCTGCAACGGACGGCTGCGTTCGGTTTCAGCATTCGCAAATTCCACCCGGCTGTAAATATAAGATGCGTTTAGGCTCAGGGTGAAGTTTTTAAGTCCGATCATGGTTTCCAGTGATCTTTTCACTTCCAGCTCCAAACCATAGTTGGTAGCTCCCAGTGCATTCTCGAACGAGAAGCTGGAACCGGTACCCACACTCACCATTTCTATCGGATTGCTGAAATGTTTGTAGAAAGCTGCCACCGAAAATGTTTCATTGGGGGTAGGGTAATGTTCGAAACGCAAATCTACATTCTGAATGGAACAATCCTTCAAATCGGGATTTCCACGGACAGAAGTTTTCTCTGTAAAATCATAGTAGCTCAGCGGCGAAACTTCGCGGAATTCCGGGCGGTTGATTGTTTGTGCATAAGCCACGCGCAACAGGCCTTTTTCAGTTATATTGTATGAGGCATTAAGCGACGGGAACAGATTGAAAGCAGGCTCATCGACTTTCACAGGCGAATTGGCATTGTAATATCCATTCAGCATCAATCGGTTGTATTCGCCACGCACTCCACCATAAAAATTGAATTTACCCACAGGCAGGTTCAACGCCACGTATCCGGCCCCCAACAGATTGTTGGCATTATAAGTATTGGCCACATTGGTTTGCTCATCGAGTGTTATCACTTTGTTTTGCCCCAGGTAAGGTTCGGTAAATAGCGTTTCGAAATTAAGTGCATTAATCTCGTCATCGCTGTACAGGCCGCTGTTGGTAGCTTTGTAACAGATGCTGCGCTCCGAGTAATTACGGGTTTTGTACTCGAAATATCCACCCGATTTCAGTGTCGAAGCCAATGTTCCCAACATTAGTTTCTGTTCGTAGTTGACGGCAGCTGTACTTACGTATTCGTGATTGGTCAGGTATAACCGCCCAAGCTCGTTGATACTCCCAACAGTAGGCAACATAAATTGGTAAACGCCATCCATGTTTTCCTTCATACTCCAGTTTTGGCGGTTCGGCTCAATGCGGTTGGCATACGCAAAACCGGCGTTCCAATCCAGCTTGGCATTGGTTTTATCATCCAGTTTGTGGTTTCCGCTCAACTGACCGGAATAGGTCGTCCGGTTGGAATACTGGTTGCTGAAGTATTTGAAATTGCCCTGACGGTAATTGTTCCATCCGTACGTATTGGCCGTTTTGTCGGCACCAATCTGGTTTACGATATTTTTGAATTCAAAACGTGTTCCGTCTTTTGACTCGTAAGCCCAGTTATGCATCAGCCCTATCCGGCTTTCGTTGCTATAAATATCGGCATTGTACTTATACAAAAAAACAGGTGTTTCAGCCGTTTCATCGAACCGCTCGTACATGTAGTTTTTCATGTTGCTTCGGGTGCTGAACGTGTTGTTGTAGTTCAGCGAGGTGATCGTTCCAAGCTTCGCCCCGTTTTCCATTGCCCATTTTCGTCCGAAAGCAATGGACAGTTTTTGGTTAGGCAAGGCCGTGTGGCGTTGTGCAATCCAGTTATTACTTAGCTTCAATGCATACGCATCACGTTCGGCAATGGAAGACAAGCCCAGGTTCACCGGAAAGTCTGACGGAATACTTCGCGCTCCGGCACCAAGCCCCAGCACATCAAGTGGCGAACCATTCAGGCGGTACGTATCTTTGAATGTGGTTTGTTCGTTGTAACCTACTCCGTATTCGGCTGTCAGAAAATTTTCATCGGGAATGTTTTTCGTAAAAATCTTGATAAATCCTCCGGTTGCTTCCCCCGCCAGTTCAGGCGATCCGGTTTTGTAAATCATTAGGTTGTCAATCATATTGCTGGGAATAGCATCGAATGAGAATGCTTTTACATCCGTTTCGCTGCTTGGTGTGGCGGCATTGTTCAGCCACACATTGTTGTACCGCTGGTTCAGTCCGCGCACCACAATAAAACGGTTATCCTGAATGGTAACTCCCGGCACCCGTTTCACCACCTCCGAAGCATCGCGGTCGAGTGTTTTACCAATCTGTTGCGACGATACTCCGCTCACCACCTGCACCGACGAACGAACACTTTTTATCATGGAGAGTTCCGTATCAGTACGGCGTCGCGCCACCACTTCCACGCTCTGTAACTGAAGCGCCGCATCGTCAAGTTCGATATTCAGGGAAGTTGTATTACCCGCTTCTACTTTCACATCGATGATGCGCTGCGTGTTGTACGAAACGTAGGAAACTACAAGTGTGTATTTGCCCGGAGCCAGGTCTTTGAACTTGTAATTTCCATCTATGTCGGCTGTAGTTCCTTTTTTAGTGCTTTCAATCAGTATAGTGGCGCCTGTAAGCGGCTCTTTCATTCTTTTATCGGTAATGCGTCCTTCAATACTGTTTTGTGCAAAAAGAATAATGGATGTAGAAACGGCCAGGAATGTACATGCAAATCGGGAGAAGAATATTGGTTTCATCTAATTTTTCGTCTTAGTTTTTATGTCGCAAAATTACTTCATACCTGTTTCAATAAAGATAAAGCCGTGTGACAATTGGATTACTAATTGAGAGTCAAAACCTTTGATTGGATGAAAAAACCGCCACCGAAATTTGATTCAGAGGCGGTTTTCTTGTATTGAGCGGGTGACTCGGAGTCACCTGCTCAATATGTATATTCGATAACTTATTTCACCGGCACATAACCAATTTTTTCTACGATCGCCTGGCCTTCGGCAGAAAGAATGAAGTTTACCAGCGGTGCATTTTTAGCTTCCAGCTTTTTGTCGTAGTAGAAATACAATGGACGAATTACCGGATACGTTTTGTTGCGGGCCGTCGCCATCGAAGGTGCTACATAAGTTTTACCATCGAAAGAAACAGATAACGCTTTAATATTTTTTTCAAGATAAGCTAACCCTACATATCCAATTGCACCTTTAGTTTGGCTAACTGACTGAACAATTGCACCTGTGGCAGGCATGCTCAGGATAGACTTCACGTAGTTCTTATTCATCAGAATATGTTCTTTGAAGAATTCGTAAGTTCCAGAGCTTGTTTCACGTGAGTAAGGAATTATTTTCAAATCGGCACCACCCACCTGTTTCCAGTTGGTAATTTTACCTGTAAAGATACCTTCCAACTGAGCACGTGTCAGTTTAGAAACCGGATTCGATGGATTTACAATTACGGCCAATGCATCATAGGCGATAATTTTTTCGGCAATAGCTTTACCTGCTTCCTGGCATTTCACTTTTTCATCGAATTTCATTTTGCGCGAAGACATCGCAATTTCTGTCGTCCCTTCTAGCAAAGCTGAAATACCAACACCACTACCGCCACCAATTACAGTTACCGATTTACCGGTTTTCTTTCCGAACACTTCGGCTTCTTTTTGTGCCAATGGAAGAACTGTATCACTTCCTTTAATTTTTTGGGCGTAAAACGATGGAGCGACTGCGCAAACCATCATAAGAGATAAAATAAGTTTTTTCATTTTGTTTATTCTTTTAAAATCTTGTTTTCTTAACTATAGACTATATACTATTTACTATAAACTATCTTAGAATTTATATTGCAGACGAACAGTAACTAAATTGTCTTTCAGATCATTCATGTAATTTTTCACCATTGTTTTTTCGTTTGTAACCATGTCATAATAAGCCATTATACGGACATTATTGTTCATGCGGTACATATAACCAAGTCCTAAAGTGCTATAAGCCATGTCAGCTTTTCCGGTTTTAGCTCCAACACCTATCTTTTCTCCCAAAATATCTGTATTTGGGTCGAACCAATCGTATTTCACTACGATACTGTGTTTGGTATCGGCAATATCCTGAACCAAATGAACATAACCACCTGCCATACTACGGATATAAGTATCGTTGGCTTTTACCGTTTTATTATCTGTATCCAATCCGGGAATCAAACCCGATTTAGGACTGCTTGCATTATCCGACCTACCTGGCTGATCTCCAAAAATATATTCTGCACGAATTGTTGTCAAACCCATAACGGAATTAAGGCTGAATTGGCCATCAAAACCATAGTATTGACGTTTTGCAAAACCATTAGCACTGGTTCCAACATTTCTTTTAAATGCACCATTATTCATTACATAAACATTTGTGTCTGTTTGCGCTACAAATCCAGAATATAATGAAGCGCCTAAACCAATTTTCATATCTGCCGTCAACGCCTTATTATATGAAAGGTGTCCAATGAAGTCTTTTTTGCTATCAGTATCCAAATAAATACCATTACCGGCAAAAAGACCAGCTTCTAATTTCAATACATTCCATGGTGAAGTTTTGGGCGCTTGTATAGTCAACATTGCTCCTAAATCACGCTCATCTGGAAATAATGTCTGGAAAATTCGGCTGCGCTCCGGCGATTCGCGACGGGAAGAAGAATAAGAGATTTCGTAACCGAACGGACGATCGAACACACCGCCTTTTAATGACACGTAACCAACCCATGGATCAAGGATATTTAAATAAGCATCTTTCAAAGCAAGTCCTTTTTCTGTCAGGTCAAATTGCAAAACGCCCTGATAACCGAGGTCATCATAAGCCACTTTAATACGTCCGCGTCTGATCCCAAAGCGGTTAAGATCGGTAGTTTCGCTTCCGGCTTTACCCGCACCGACTTTCATGTCCTGCGATCCTTTCCCCAATGAGTCAATTTGTGAAGACTGCCATTGGGCCTGGATGTAACCGGTTACTTTAAGTTTCTTGCCTGTAACAAGCGCATCTTCAATAGTAGAGACCCGTTGGTCAAGGACATTCAGTGTGTCCACTTTTTCTTCCTGCGAGAATGCAACGGCCGAACTGATAAGGGCCAACGCGATAATTGCTAAACTTTTTAATTTCATGTGTAAATAATTGTTTTTAATGGTCACATGGAACTCGCATGTCAGATTTTCATCAACTTTCTTGGCAAGCCAAGCGGCAAAGCCGATTAGGTGAACCTCTGCGTTCATGCTCGTTTCATATTCATTTATTAATTTGTTTTTTACTGATTCACGATGCAAAGAAACAGCGACTATGTTACAAGAATTTGCCAAACATGTTACAATAACATTACATTATTTACTCGGTCGGTTTTTCATATTTTGAATGTAAACAATACTGATATAAAACACATTATAATATTACTATGTTTTAGCAACATTCTTAAAAGCGAATGTAACAGGTTTGTAACACCTTTTTAATTCCAAAGTAATATCAAAGCTATTTCTTTGCATCGAATTCTAAAAAGAAATTTCATCGTGAAAAGATTCATCGAAAAATTAGTAGAAGGGACATTATTAATAAGTGGTAGCATCACCAGTATAACCATTTTATTGATTGTTATCTTTTTGTTTAAAGAAGCTTCGGGATTATTCAATACGCCTGTGATTGAAGAAGGTTATGTGCTGGCAATGAATAAAACCAATCCGGTAAAAAAACTCAATTCCTATGAGATAAAACAGATTTTCGATGGCGAAATCACCAATTGGGATGAAGTAGGCGGCAAAGAAGAACCCATAGAAGTGGTACGGCTAAGTGACATGACCAATTACTACACCGAAGAAGAACTGGGAGCAGAGTTTGAAAACATTCCTGCCAAAGCAAGCGAACTCACTGCTAAACATCCGGGCATTCTGCTTTTCCTGCCCAAGCAATATGTAGCTAAAAAATTTGACGGGACCCTGCTCGACCACGAAACTATTCACCCCGGTGATTTCTTCGGTGGGAAAGAGTGGTATCCTACTTCAACACCTTCGGCACAATTCGGACTCTTGCCGCTTTTACTCGGTACGCTCTGGGTAAGCCTCGGGGCTATCCTGCTTTCACTTCCGTTCGGGATTGCCGTTTCAGTGTATCTGGCCGAAATTGCGTCCATGCGTGTCCGGAATTTCCTGAAACCGGTTATTGAATTACTGGCCGGAATTCCGTCGGTGGTTTACGGGTTCTTCGGATTAGTAGTTATCGTTCCGTTCCTGCAACAAACCTTTCATTTGCCGGTTGGCGAAACAGCCCTGGCCGGAAGTATCGTATTAGGAATTATGGCTTTGCCTACAATAATAACCGTGGCCGAAGATGCTATGCGTACCGTTCCCCGGGCCATGAAAGAAGCCAGCCTGGCACTGGGCGCCACACAATGGCAAACCATTTATCGCGTAGTAATTCCATACGCAAAATCAGGTATTACTTCAGCAGCAGTTCTTGGCATTGGTCGTGCTATTGGCGAAACGATGGCGGTATTGATGGTAACCGGTAACGCTGCTGTCATTCCACATTCGTTGCTGGAACCTGTCCGCACCATTCCTGCCACCATTGCTGCCGAACTGGGCGAAGCAGCTGCCGGAAGCGGACATTACCAGGCACTTTTCGCACTGGGCTGTATCCTGTTTCTTATCACCATGATTATCAGTATCAGCGTTGAGTTTATCAGCAAAAAGAAATATAGCAATTGACCCCTAGCCCCTAAAGGGGAACTAAATTAGTATTTCCATTTAAAATAGTAGTAATAAGATAACTAACTCCAATCCCGCGCAATTTATCCCGATTTATCGGGAGGGACTAAGGTAGATTAACAAAAAGAATATGACACCTATAATAAAAACCGAAAACATAGACCGGAAAAAACGCATTTCGCAAGGCGTGGCGTTTACTATTTTCAAACTGATGAGTTACTCGGTAGTTGCCATCCTGATTCTGATTCTCGGATTCATTGTTACCAAAGGAATCAGCGTTATCAGTTGGGACTTCCTGACACTGGCTCCGGAAGAAGGCATGACCAAAGGCGGCATTTATCCCGCTATTATCGGTACGCTTTGTTTGGTGGCCGGAAGCAGTTTGTTCAGTTTCCCAATCGGTATTATGTCCGGCATTTATATGAACGAATATGCTACCGGAAGTAAAGTAGCTACCTTTATCCGCATCATGACCAACAACCTGAGTGGTGTTCCGTCGGTAGTTTTCGGGCTTTTCGGTATGGCGCTCTTTGTAAATACCATGGGATTTGGCGATTCCATTCTGGCAGGCTCGCTCACGTTGGGATTACTTTCGTTACCGCTGGTTATTCGTACTACCGAGGAATCGTTGAAAGCCATCGATAAATCGTACCGCGAAGGAAGCCTCGCACTCGGAGCTACCAAACTGCAAACCATACGCAAAGTGGTTCTGCCCATGGCTTTTCCAAACATTATTACCGGATTGATTTTGTCCATTGGACGTGTGTCGGGCGAAACGGCTCCTATTTTGTTTACTGTGGCTGCATACTTCCTGCCAAAACTTCCAACCAGTATTTTCGACCAGGTAATGGCGCTGCCATACCACTTATACGTAATCTCCACCAGCGGAACCGACATTGAAGCATCCCGCGGCATTGCCTACGGAACAGCGTTGGTGCTGATTGTGATTGTGCTGTTGGTAAATTTGCTGGCCAATTTCCTGAGAAATTATTTCTCGAAGAAAGTAAAAACAAATTAGTTAATAGTTTAGAGTAAAAAAAATATAACGACCGGTGATTATGACAGTTGACCGGTGACATAAGAAAAAATATGCTAACCATTGATGCAAAAAACGTTGATTTTTATTACAGTGAGTTTCATGCGCTGAAAAACATCAACATCGAAGTAGAAAAAAACAAAGTTGTAGCGCTTATCGGACCTTCGGGCTGTGGCAAATCGACTTTTCTGCGATTACTAAACCGTATGAACGACCTGATTGACGGAACACGCATGACAGGTTCGGTGCTAATTGAAGGAAAAGACATTTACGCACCAAACGTTCATGTGGACGAATTGCGCAAAGAGGTGGGAATGGTTTTCCAAAAACCAAATCCGTTTCCGAAAAGTATTTTCGAAAATGTGGCGTACGGTCTGCGTGTAAACGGTATAAAAGACAAAACTTTTATCGAAGAACGCGTGATTGAGTCTATCAAATCGGCAGCCTTGTGGAACGAGGTAAAAGACAAGTTGAACAAATCGGCTTTTGCACTTTCGGGAGGACAACAACAACGGCTTTGCATCGCCCGTGCGCTGGCTATTTCGCCAAGCGTATTGCTTATGGACGAACCTGCTTCAGCACTCGACCCCATTTCTACTTCTAAAATAGAAGAACTGATTTACGAGTTGAAAAAAGATTACACCATTATGATTGTAACCCACAACATGCAGCAGGCTTCGCGTGTCAGTGATAAAACCGCGTATTTTTACCTGGGCGAAATGATTGAATACGATGATACCATTAAAATATTTACCAACCCGAAAGAACATTCTACACAGAATTATATTACGGGAAGGTTTGGGTGAGTAAACCCCCAACCCCCAAATGGGGGCTTTTGAATACTGCGTATGGAAACAGTAAAATAAAAACAAGAAACTTGGTCTTTTAGCCCCTATTTGGGGGGTTGGGGGGTCTGACAAAAATAAAAACATTTATGAGACACTTAGAACAAGAATTATTCGACCTTCGACAGGATATTATCGATATGTGGAAACTGGTTATCTCGCAGGTGGAGAACTCCGGTGAAGCCATTTTATCGTTCGACAAAGACCTGGCGCAAAAAGTTTCGATGCGCGAGAAAAAAGTGGATGCTTACGAACTGAGAATCGACAGCGAATGCGAAAACATCATTGCCTTGTATCAGCCGGTGGCTATTGACTTGCGCTTTGTGCTGGCAGTGCTTAAAATCAATTCCAACCTAGAACGGATAGCGGACTTTGCGTATGGCATTGCGCGCACCCTGATAACCAACCCATCGGTGATACTCGATGCCGAATTAATTTCGGAAGCACGCTTGCACGACATGATTGAGCAGGTGAACAAAATGCTTTCGCAGGGACTGGACGCTTTCGAAAACGAAAAATCGGACTTTGCAGCCGCCATTTTCAGTGAAGATTACCAGGTGGACGAAATAAACAACAATGCACCCCGCATCATTGCCGACTATATACAAAAGAACCCCGACCGTGCCTACGATTGCCTGCAACTCATTGCAGCTATCCGCAAACTGGAACGCATGGGTGACCATTGCAGCAACATAGCCGAAGAAATTTTCTTCTATATTGACGCGAAGATTTTGAAACACTCGCCGAAGAAATAACTAAACCTTACCTGTTTGAAAAAGAGGAATACGCCTAAGCATATTCCTCTTTTTAGTTTTCACTAAAATTATTTTTAAAAACCCCTTGTCATTTAGTTAATAGTTACTACATTTGAGGCCTGTTAAAACTCATAAAATACAAACTTTTTTTCAAAAACTATGAAAACAAAAATCTTCCAATTTCTCGCCCTGGGTTTGGTGCTGAGCTTCGTGTCGTGCGACCTGAACACACTCATAAACCCGGCCGAACCGCTTAAAAAGGAAATCTTTACCGGTTATGTGCAAAAAGGTCCGTTTGTAAACGGCTCATCGGTAACCATTTCGGAACTGGACAAAGACCTGAACCAAACCGGACGCAGCTACTCCACCACCGTGGCAAGCAATACCGGCAGTTTCGAGCAAAAGAAAATCGAATTGGTATCAGACTATGTGCAACTGAAAGCTGATGGATATTATTTCAATGAAGTAACGGGCGAATCGTCGTCGGGACAACTGACCCTTTATGCACTGGCAGATGTGTCGCAGGTAAACTCTGCCAATATCAATGTGCTGACACATTTGGAAAAAAGCCGTGTGGAATACCTGTTACAACAAAAAGGACTCACCTTTGCTAACGCCAAAAGACAGGCACAACAGGAAGTGTTGAATATTTTCAGCCTGGCATTACCGGCCGATTCTACTTCCGAAAGCCTGAACCTAAGCACCACGGGCGAAAACAATGGCATATTGCTGGCTGTGTCGTGCATTTTGCAGGGAGTGCTCACCACCGGCGACATGTCGGAGTTAATGGGAAATATCATTGCCGACATCAAAACAGATGGCACATTGGACAACGCATCGCTCGGGGCGGCGCTCATTGATAACGCCCGGCTCATCAACCTGAGCACCGTGCGCACCAACCTGGAGACCAAATATACCCAACTGGGAATGGTTGATATAGTTATTCCGGATTTTGAAAAATACGTGCAGGAATTTATAACCAAGACCACCTACACCCCGGCAAAAGTAATCAGCTATCCAACCAATGGCAGTTACGGCCCGAATATCCTGTCCGACTCGGTAACTACCATCAAAGCCGGATCAAGCAATCACTATTCCATGAAAGCAAACCTGCCTGCGGGCACCAGCCTGAAAATAGTCATCAAAGGCGGTTTATGGTTTTATGTAGCCCTGCCGGTACCAACGAACTGGACTGCAAACATCTACAACGAAACTACAAAAATGCAGGAGTTTACGGTAACAGAAAGCAATAAGGCTAACGACATAAATATGTTTTTCCAACAGGGAAACATTACAATAGAGTATTACGAAAACGGAGCCACCACTCCTACCCGCACAAAACAGTTGACCGTGGGCGATTCGGAACCGGTGCTGAATTACATAAACTATCCGCTTACCGGCAAGTCGGGCGACAATATATTGAGTGATTCGGTTTTCATTACACGCCCAGGCAAAGTATATTCCATCAAAGCAAATATACCGCAAGGCAAAGCGCTAAAAGTGGTTATCAAAGGCGGAACGTGGGTTTGCCCCGACAGTCCCGCACCCGAAAACTGGACCATAGGCAGTTATGACAGTGCCACCAAAAGCCAGCAATTCACAGTAACCGAAAGCGGTAAAACCAACGACATGGCTATCACCTTTACTTCAGATGGTACGTATACCATAGAGTATTACGAGAATAATGCCACCACGCCTACCCGAACCCGGCAATTTACCAGAAGTTGATGGAAGGTTCGCAGAAATTATAGAGCCTGTTTGTAAATTGAAAGAGAAATTCTCTTCTGCAATTCAGGAAAAAATACAGAGACACGGGAAATAATACCATCTGTGATCAAAAAACGGCCTAAACTGTTTTATATCACAGATGGTATTATTTGCTCTATACAGAAGAGATAACATAGGGTTAAGACCCAATGCAAGCTATATCGGCCGTCGCTTCGCTTCGACGGAATGTGCCATACGCGAGTGGTATCGCCACGACTGATTCATTTGCGCTGGAATTTATTCCAATGCCGAGTTAATCAAATGATTTTTTTGTACATTTGCAATTCAAAGAAGAAAAGGAAAAAACAGATACAAAAACAATTCTCTACATATTATAAATAGCATGCTAGCTATTGTTCATATTCAAATATAAATTTTAGCAAATTCAATTATGAACATTCAGGCACAAAAAATAAATTTAGCAAAAATGATTCTTAAAACTGACAATCCTACAATCCTGGAATCGGTTAAGAATGTTTTTGCGAAAGCTAAGCAACATGATTTTGGGGAGACTATGCCGGACTATCAAAAACAGGAAATTGAAAATGGTTTAGCTGAAAAAGTTAGCGAAGACACAGTCGAAATGAAAGTGTAATGAAGAAACATAGAAAATGAGAAGCATTATACTTTGGAAGATTGCAGCTAAATAATTAGAAAACTTACTCGAATACCTTAAAGACGAATGGTCAGAAATGATTGAGTTTAAAAAATACAATTGAGTATATTGGGAATGGGAAGCAATGTACAATCCCGATTTTAATTATACTGAATTCTGTACAATTAAAAATGCTTCAGGAGGAAATAACTTTGTGTTATCTGTTTAGCAATGGAGAACCGCAAACTTTTATAATCTAATTATTTCAATGAAGAGTAAAAAAATAAATGTAAGTGGCACAGACATTTCCATTGTGGAATATCACGATTCCGATTTTATTTCGTTGACTGACATGGTAAAAGGTTTTGGTGACGACACAATGATTTATAGTTGGATGCGTAACCGAAACACCTTGGAATTTATTGGAATTTGGGAAGAGATACATAATCCTCATTTTAAAGGTAACGAATTCGTAACCTTTAAAAGTCAGGCTGGCTTAAACAGTTTTAACCTTACGCCACGCAAATGGATTGAAGCTACTAATGCCATTGGTATTATATCGAAAGCCGGAAGATACGGTGGAGGGACTTTTGCGCATAAGGACATTGCCTTTGAGTTTGGAAGTTGGTTAAGTCCCGGCTTTAAAATATATTTGATTAAAGAATTTCAACGCCTCAAAGACGATGAAAATAGCCGCTTAAGATTGGAGTGGAACTTTCAACGGACATTGTCGAAAGTGAACTACATTATACATACCGATGCAATTAAAGAAAACCTGATTCCTGCTGAATTATCGCCGCAACAAATCAGTTATGTTTATGCCAATGAAGCAGATATGCTCAACATGGCTTTGTTTGGCAAAAACAGCGCAGCAATGGAGAACTGAAAACTCAAAGTTGAAAGGTAACATTCGGGATACTGCCAATATTGAACAATTAGTGGTGTTATCCAACATGGAAAGTATGAATGCTGTGCTTATTCACCAAGGCTTAACACAATCGGAACGTTTGAAAGAACTTAATAAAATGGCAATTATGCAAATGAAATCGCTTTTACACAATAATAAAATTCAAAAACTCAACCAATAAACAGACAGTAATTTATTCTCAACATATTAATTAAATAGCATTCTGCTATTGTTCGCGTCCCCCTGAAACCTGAGAAATTTCTTTTTTAGCGAACACACAGAAATAGAGTAATAAGCAAAATGCCTATGCCGATCCGGCGTGGGCTTTTGACTTATCATTTCTGTGTGGCCTTCTCAGGGGCCTGGGGGACGGGTAAGGATTTGGTCCACGCTTTTTTTGTGGGTTAAAGTCTCCGGGCAATAAGTGAGATGCATCACTAATCCCATAAAAGCCCCACACAAGCCCATGACTCTTGCCGAAATCCTCAAAGATTCCAATTACAAACTCACTCAATTTAGTATTCCCGAACAACAAAAATTAGAACAACGTATTAAAGAAAGGACTGACAGCAAAGGTAATCCTATACCTTATGCTGAATGTTTGGTGCGTAAAAAAGAAATTAAACTGACGCCGGAAGAGGTCATTCGTCAAATGTATCTGCAGGTTTTGATAGACGATTATGGTTATCCAACCACACGTATGGAAGTTGAGTATTCTGTATCCTTTGGGCGTGAAAAGAAACGGGCTGACATTGTTATTTTCGACCGTGATAATACCCTTTCACCCTATATCATTATCGAAGTCAAGAAACCAAAGCTGAAAGATGGCAAAGAACAATTGAAAAGCTATTGCAATGGGACAGGTGCGCCAATTGGCGTGTGGAGTAACGGCGATTCAATATCCTATTATCACCGCAAAGATCCGAATTACTTTGAAGATTTACCGGGAATTCCTAAGGTTGCCGAAAAGCTATCCGATATTCTTTCGGAACGTTGGACTATTGATGATCTGATTAAAAAGGATAAGTTGGTAAACGAGCGCAAATCGTTGAAAGATCTTATTCTTGAAATGGAAGATGAAGTATTGGCAGGTGCAGGGGTTGATGCTTTTGAGGAATTGTTTAAACTCATTTTTACGAAGTTATTCGACGAAATGGAATCGGGGCGCGATAAGAAACGGTATCTCGAATTTCGTAATTATGGCGATACGGAAACTGAACTAAAAGATAAAATTCAAGCCATTTTCAACAGGGCTAAAGTCAAGTGGTCGGGTGTGTTTTCCGACGATGCCAAAATTGAACTTACAGCTTCTCACTTGTCAGTTTGTGTTTCGTCGTTGCAAGACGTGAAACTATTCAATAGCAATTTGGATGTGGTGGACGATGCTTTCGAATACTTGATTGGCAAAAGCTCGAAAGGAGAAAAAGGGCAATACTTTACACCGCGATATGTGATTGATATGTGCGTGAAAATGCTCAATCCGCAAGAGCATGAAACCATGATTGATACGGCAGCTGGAAGTTGCGGTTTTCCTGTACACACTATTTTCCATGTATGGAAACAAATCTTTACCGACTTAGGACTGGCACAAAGCCATCTGTTTACACTTGAACAAAAACCTCCCCGTTGTACCGATTATGTAAACGATAAAGTGTTTGCCATTGACTTTGATGAAAAAACAGTGCGTGTGGCTCGTACCATGAACCTGATAGCTGGTGACGGACAAACAAACGTGTTGCATTTGAATACGCTCGACTGGGAACGTTGGGGTGAAAAAACGAACGATGGCGATTGGCAGGATGTGTATGGTAGAGGTTGGACAAACATCAAAAAGCTTCAAACACTCAAAAACAACAATCGCGATTTTCAGTTTGATATTCTGATGGCAAATCCACCTTTTGCTGGTGATATTAAAGAAAGCCGGATTATATCCAAATATGAATTGGGCAAAAACTCAGCGGGCAAATATCAAACAGCCGTTGGGCGCGACATACTGTTTATTGAGCGCAATCTCGATTTCTTAAAACCCGGTGGCCGTATGGCTATCGTATTGCCACAGGGCAGGTTCAACAATAGCAGCGACAAACAAATCCGCGAATTTATTGCCGAACGTTGCCGCATTTTAGGCGTGGTAGGCTTGCACGGAAATGTATTTAAACCGCATACAGGCACTAAAACATCGGTAATGTTAGTGCAAAAATGGGACGATAAGTTATGCCCCAAAGTGGATGATTACCCGATTTTCTTTGCTACTATGCAGGAACCGACCAAAGATAACAGCGGTGAAAAAATATATGTACGGAAACGGGATATACCCGGAGTTTACAAAGTAAAACCTGCTGTTCCACAGCCTGTGCAAACTAAAATGGAGCTGAAAGAGCCGGAAGTAAGCTATGTAAACACACTTAAAGATTTAGATGAATATGTGCTAGATACGCACGACCATTTGATTATAAAACACGACCTGTTTAATCATGACGGGCAAACCCGAGATGGTATAGCTGAAGCTTTTGTAGAATTCGCGAAAAAAGAGCGACTTAGTTTTTTTTAAATAGCCCTTTCGACGAGGCAAAGTATAAAACTTTGTTGGAAGGGCTGGAAACGGTCGTAGTTAATTATTCAACTACTTTTGGAAATAAAGATTTTAGAATTGATAGTGATTTCTGGACAAAAGAGCCAAAGAGAAACCCTGAACTAAAATATGACAAGATTGGAAATTTATTAGTTAGTTCACAGTATGGCATTTCTGTATCTATGAATGAAGATGGCATTGGCTATCCTATATATAGAATGAACGAGATACATAATATGATGTGTGATTTAGGTGTTGAAAAGCATGCTGATATCACTAAAGAAGAATTTCAAAAATTCAGATTAAATGATAGAGACGTTCTTTTTAATCGGACAAACTCGTATGAGTGGGTTGGAAGAACGGGGATTTACAGAAAATTGGAGAATCAAAATTTTACTTTTGCATCATATTTAGTTAGATTTATTCCTAATGAAAATTATATCTATCCAGAATATTTAGCTACCTATTTAAATACTAAATATGGTGTATGGGATGTAAAAAGACGTTCTAGGCAGTCAGTAAATCAAACAAATGTAAATCCTGAAGAAGTAAAAGAGATCTTTATCCCCTTACTTAGTAAAGATATCCAGAATTACATAAAAGAAAGTTTTGAGAAGGCACATACAAATAGAATTCATTCGACAGAATTATATTCTCAAGCTGAAACCCTTTTGCTTGAAACCTTAGGCTTAAACAACTTTGAACCAACAACAGAAGCCGTCAATATAAAGAATTTCAAAGAATCATTTTTGAGTTCTGGTAGATTGGATGCGGAGTATTATCAAAATAAATACGATGATTACATTGATTTGATTTGTAATTATCTAAATAGATATGAGATTATAGAAGCGGCTTGCAAACAAAAGGATATTAATTACACTCCAAAAGACAACGCCGAATACAAATATATCGAGTTGGCTAATATCGGAAAAACAGGAGATATAAAAGGTTGTACAATAGCTATTGGCAGTGAACTCCCAACAAGGGCGAGAAGAAAAGTAAATACCAACGATGTGATAATTTCTTCTATTGAAGGTTCGTTAGATAGTTGTGCAATAGTGACAGCAGAATATGATAATGCTCTTTGCTCAACAGGTTTTTATATTATTAGCTCAAATAAAATTAATTCTGAAACATTGCTAGTTTTATTCAAATCAGAACCAATACAAAGTATTCTTAAAAAGGGTTGTTCCGGAACTATCCTTACAGCTATTAATAAAACAGAATTTCAAAATATTCCAATTCCAATTATCGACCAACAAACTCAAATGCAAATAGCCTCGTTAGTTTCAGAGAGTTTTACTCTCAAAAAGCAATCGGAGCAATTACTCGAAACAGCTAAACGAGCTGTGGAAATTGCCATTGAAGAAAGCGAAGAAGTGGCTTTGCTATATATTTCATCAGTACAAATAGAATAACACACTAATAGTGTCTCTAAAACGCAAAAAATATCATTAACAAATAAAATCGCCCGATAATCAAATTTGATTACCGGGCGATTTTGTTGTCTTACTAGGATTCGAACCTAGACAGGCAGATCCAGAAACTGCAGTGCTACCATTACACCATAAGACAGTAGGTATTTCGAGAGATTTATTTCAGCGTTCTGGCGGCTGAAATGCTTTTGCGTGTCAAAATTACAAAAAAAAATTATCCTGACAAATTAAAAGCTTGAAAAAACGGTTGAAATCCATTGCTGAATTTCAACCGTTGAGGTTTTGTTGTCTCACAAGGACTCGAACCTTGTCAGGCAGAACCAAAAACTGCAGTGCTACCATTACACCATGAGACAATCGTTGGGCTTCATTTCTAAAGCGGTGCAAAGATACGACTTTTTTCTTTTCCCCAAAAGGTTTTCAGGAAAATTATTCCCAATTTACCTTATTCTGCTTATTCTGCAATCAGTAAATAATAGTTTTTCTTACCTTTCTGAACCAATAAATATTTGTCGTTGAGGAGTTTTGAGCCAGTCAACACTTCATCCTGGCTTTCAAGTTTTTCTTTGTTAATACTCACTCCACCTGACTGTACCAGCTTGCGCATCTCCCCTTTTGATGGGAAAACAGCTGCCATTTCAGTTAATAAGTCGATAGCCTTAACTCCTGATTCGAGCAAATCTTTGGAAACAGTGAACTGCGGAACACCATCGAACACGGCCAGCAAGGTTTCTTCGTCCAATTTTTTCAGAGCTTCGGAAGTTGAATTACCAAACAAAATGTTTGAAGCTTCAACCGCAGCATTATAATCTTCTTCGGAGTGAACCATTACGGTTACTTCCTGTGCCAGGCGTTTTTGAAGAATACGTAAATGTGGGGCCTGTGCATGTTCAGCTACCAGGCCTTCAATTTCATCTTTGCCAATGGCTGTAAAAATCTTAATATATTTCTCAGCATCAGCATCGCTTACATTCAACCAGAACTGGAAGAATTTATAGGGCGATGTATAACGACGATCCAACCAAACATTTCCGCTTTCTGTTTTTCCGAATTTACCACCATCGGCTTTGGTAATCAACGGGCAAACCAGCGCAAAAGCTTCGCCACCTGTTTTGCGGCGAATCAATTCAGTTCCGGTAGTGATATTTCCCCATTGATCCGAACCACCCATTTGCAGTTTGCAGTTTTTGTTCTGATACAAATGCAAAAAGTCATAACCCTGAAGCAATTGGTACGAAAACTCGGTGAACGACATGCCTACATTTGAATCGTTGGCTAGGCGTTTTTTTACCGAGTCTTTGGCCATCATGTAGTTAACCGTAATGTGCTTGCCAATATCGCGGATAAAATTCAAGAAAGAATAATCTTTCATCCAGTCGTAGTTATTTACCAATTCCGCTGCGTTTGGCGCTTCACTGTCGAAATCCAGGAATTTTTTCAACTGCTCTTTGATACATTCCTGATTATGGCGAAGTGCTGCTTCGTCCAACAAGTTACGCTCGGCCGATTTGCCCGACGGATCGCCAATCATACCAGTGGCACCACCTACCAACGCAATAGGTTTATGCCCTGCACGCTGGAAATGCTTCAACATCATTACACTTACTAAGTGACCGATGTGGAGCGAATCGGCAGTAGGGTCAATGCCCACATAAGCAGCTGTCATTTCTTTGGCCAGTTGTTCTTCGGTGCCCGGCATTTGGGTATGTATCATGCCACGCCATTGTAGTTCGTCGATAAAATTCATGTTGTATATCGTATTTTTTATTTATTATCAGCTATTTTTTGAACGTGCAAAGATACTACTTTTTAGGTTTATGAACAAGAACAAAACCAGAGGCACTTTTTCACCGGGGAATAACTTATTACGGCTTGGCCGGATTAATTAATTTCAGTACTTTCGCTTTTATTTTCAATAAAAAAATCCCAACAAACAATGAACTTCAGGAAATCCATCTTCATAGTTCTATGCACGATTTCACTTGTAGCATGCAGCCCTAAAACATGGCAAATCACTTACGCAACATCCGTAAAAATTCCTATCGACAGCACAACCGAAATACTAGCTGACAAAAACTATGAAACCTTGCTACAGCCGGCTAAACAACGGATAGATGCGGAAATGAATGAAGTGATCGGGCAAGCGGCTGAAACCATGCGTGGCCATGCACCCGAAAGCCTGCTGTCTAACTTTAATGCCGATGTGTACCGCCAGTCAGCCTCTGAATTTCTGGGCGAGAAAGTAGATATTTCTGTGGTAAACCTGGGCGGACTGCGCACAATCATTCCCGCCGGCGACATTACTGTTCGCAAGGTATTTGAACTTATGCCTTTCGAGAATGAGCTGGTTATTGTCTGGGTGAAAGGCGATAAGTTATTGGAACTGCTTCAGTTCTTTGCCAAAGTGGGCGGAGAAGGTGTGTCCGGCCTGCATATGGAAATACAAAAAGGGAAAGCAGCAAACATTGGCATTGACGGCAAACCGCTGGACATCAACAAACTTTACAGCATTGCCACAAACGACTACCTGGCTGGCGGAAACGACAGAATGTTTCAACTGGCCATGTACGACAAAAGAGTCAATACAGGTATAAAAATCCGCAAAATGCTTTTGAGCTACATTAAGAAAGAAACTCTGAAAGGGAACAAGATTCAGGCAAAATTGGATGGACGAATATCTGCTTATTGACGATTTATTGATCTACTATTTACAATTGAAAACATGATGCCAACAAAAATAAAGTCAACCACAATATTACTTCTTCTAACGGTAACATTTGCATTTGCAGGGCAAAAAGCGAAACTGGTTATCCTGCACACGAATGACACACACAGCCAGGTGGAACCTACCGAAAAATCTGGGCTAAAGACTTCTGACATGGGCGGTTATACCAGGCGAATGGGCGTTATACAAAAAATACGAACTGAAGAAAAGAATGTGCTGCTGCTGGATGCCGGCGACTTCTCCCAGGGAACGCCCTATTTTAACTTTTTCAACGGGCGCGTGGAAATTGACGCCATGAACCGCATGAAATACGATGCAGGAACACTTGGAAACCACGAATTCGACAATGGAATTGACACATTAGCGATTATTTTGAAAAAAGCGCAGTTTCCTATGCTTAGCTCCAATTACAAACTGGTTAAAACTCCATTAGCCCAATTGGTAAAACCATGGCTGATTATTCAAAAAGCCGGTTTACGAATAGGAATTATGGCGCTTAACGTAGACCCCAAAAGCCTGATTATTGAAAACAATTACAAAGGCATGGAATACGAAGATCCGATTGAGAAAGCAATTGAGATTTCGACCCTACTTAAGAAAAAAGAAAAATGCGACGTGATTATTTGCCTGTCACACCTGGGAGCCGACACCACCAAAACAAACATAAATGACTTTGAAATAGCCCGTAAAACCCGCTATATCGATGTAATTATCGGTGGACATTCGCACAGCATGATTACCAACACTACCGAACGTAATGCAGCCGGAAAACCAATTGTAATTGCACAAATGGCCAAAAGTGGATTGTTTCTTGGCCGTGTAGAACTGGAACTGGAAAGGAAATAGATAAATCTTTTTCTTTTAAAATTAATTTTCCGCCATTTAAGCAAATCATTTTGAACAACATATATCCGAATGAAACGACACACCAACATAGGGCTTTATTTATCAAACACTTCCAATAAAAATCATATCCTGAAACAAATAATGGCAAACAACTTCCTGCAACAACAGGTTGATTTAAGCCTATTACATGGAGTTCTATTTTCATCTATTACCATCGACCGCTTTATAGAAGATGAGCTGAGACACGATCACTTTCCTATTCAAACCAGCGAAAACTCAAGCCTGTCAACCATGTCGAGCGGCCAACAAAAAAGAGCATTGCTCATGTACCTCATTGCCCAAAAGCCCGAATACATGGTTCTTGATGATGTTTACAGCAACATTGACAAAAAAACACAAGAGTTTATTACCGGCGAACTTTCGCAACTATCCGGCACCACTTTATTGATTCAACTCTTTTTCAGAAAACGTGATTTATTGCCTTGCATCGACACAGTCTACACTATAAACGGAGAAAATGAAATTACAGGCAAACAAGCCGCCGACAGTTTTCGAACAGCTGCAACTACGCAAGAAACAGGAATGCACCGTTTCTCTTTACCTGTCGAATACAATGAAAATCACATTGATATAAACCCATTGGTACAACTCAATTCTGTTTCAGTCCGATATGGAGAAAAACAAGTGCTCGACAAAGTTAGTTGGACCATTCAGCAAGGCGAGTTCTGGCAACTCGTTGGACCAAACGGCTCGGGGAAAAGTACCATGCTGTCAATTATCGTTGGCGATAATCCGCGGGGATATGGCCAGGACATGATTCTTTTCGGACGGAAGAAAGGATCAGGTGAATCAATCTGGGACATCAAACGGCAAATCGGCTATTTTACACCGGCAATGATTGAGCAATTTACGCGTGTGGACACCGTGGAAAATATGATTATTTCAGGATTAATGGACTCTGTAGGACTCTACACCAAACCCACTGACCTGCAAAAGGATATTGCTAAAAACTGGATAGAAAGATTAGGTTCGACCTACCGCAACCGAACATTCCAGAGCCTTTCGCTTGGTCAGCAACGCATGGTAATGGTAGCCCGGGCTATGGTAAAACATCCGCCACTCCTGATTCTTGACGAACCAACTATAGAACTGGATGACGAAAACAGCAGGCTTTTTATTGATATGGTAAATGCCATCGCCGCAGAGAAGAAAATTGCAATTGTCTACGTTTCCCACCGCGATGAACAAAACCTGCAACCTGATAAAATCTTTGAACTCGTTCCAACTCCCCACGGACATACCGGAGTAATTGCAAAAGTGACCCGTTCATGAGTTTTAGCTCAGGAAATTACTCTGTACATCAGTTTTTTAACTCAAATCTTCATTAAAAAACAAAACATACAAATACATTATATATTTTAACAAAACAATTTCTTATTTAATATTGTTTAACTATTCCAGACCTTATTTGACAGACGCAGGTTGTAAAATACCTCTATTTCTTTGCAAGTGACTATCAATAGTACAAACTTATTAAATCTGATTGTTTATGAACTCAACTGCATTTTCAAACCTTAAAGTTCTATGGCAGGATTCTGACTTACAGATATTTGAAGATCTTTCCAAGAATTCAATTGTATTTAAAGATTTAATTCAACTACTACAACCTGGAAAGCATTTTATTTTCGTTTTAAACGAAATTCAATCAAAATTTGAATGGATAAGCCCATCAGCGGCGAACGTAATTGACTATAACGAATCCGAATTACATAATATATTTGACAAACAAAACATACATCCGGATGATTTGGAGCCGGTTCTGGATATAGAAAGCAAGATTCAACGGTTTATTTCCGAAACACCTCCCGACGAACTCCACGATTTCAAGATAATGTATGATTACCGACTTAGAAAAAAAGATGGCAGCTATATCCGTTTGCTTCTGCAGCAAATTCGTATACCGGAAAAAAAATCTTCTCTATCGCATAAGATAATCGGAATAGTTTGTGATATTTCCTATCTTAAAAGCGATGGAATTCCCGGCTTTTGCATTTTAAATGTAAAAGATACGACCACATTACAGCCCAATGATTTGGATGATGACTCTGATTTCTCCTTAGGCTCCTTTTCTAAACGGGAACGAGAAATTATTTCACTCATTATCAGTGGATTATCATCCAAGGAAATAGCTTCAAAATTATTCATATCCATTGATACAGTCAAAAATCATCGTAAGAATATTCTTACCAAATCAAATTGCAGCAATTCAATTCAACTTTTTAATAAATGTGTACATTCTGGTTGGGATAAATTATATTCATAATTATTGCTTTGCTAAACATTTGTAATATAATTTTCAAAAAATGACCACTTAGGGCTATTGTGTGGTGTATTATATGAAACTATCTTTGCTTCAAATAACAAAGGTAATTATACATTTTATTACCGAATAAATAGGAATGACTAAAGTCAAACCTACAAAAAACCTAACCTAACTTTCTATGATTTTTTTCTAATCTGATTAACTAACTTTTGCGGTCTCAAACTAAACTTGAGGCCGCTTATTTTTTTATCTACCTCCCGCTCTTCTTTCCTACCACAACCGCTGAACCAACGAGCATTGGAATAACAAAATTTATCGCCCAGATACAAACACCCGCAAGGGCAATGTTGACCACCTGAGTTGAATAGGAACCGATAACCAAAACAGCATACGAACTGCGCACAGCAGCTTCCGAAAAGGCCAGTGAAGGCGAAAAAGTAACAAACAAATAATTTACAGGAATAGCTATTAATGCTTCAAGCGGCTGCAACTGAATTCCAAAAAAACGCAACATAAAGAAAAACTGCGTACAAAATACAAAATACCGGAGCAGCGAAACACCAAAGATAAGTAACAAATCACCACGCGTATAAGCCGTAAACCCGGCAGTAAAACTACTTACTGTTGCAGCCAGATTCGCTTGGACAAGATACCGGCTTAGCTTCGGCAAAGAAAAGTACAGCATTCCGAACAACAACAAAAAAGCTCCGATCATCATAAGATATGTTTCAGCAGCCAATTCCGGCACACTGGCACCCGACGAAAAATAGACAATACAGGCCGGCACGCCACACATGACCATCACCATATTTTGTGTCAGACTGTTTAATACACCCATAGCCACTCCGGCTTTGCGGTTTCCTGCATTCAGATACATCATCCGCCCAACTACCTCCCCCACCCTGTTGGGCGTAAAGAAACCGGTGGAAACACCTGCCAATACAGCTATAATGGAAGTTTTCAGGGTAATTTTCTGAATATTCGAAGTCAACATCCCCCATTTAACAGCTTCGAGCAGCCAGTTTAGCGGCAACAACACCAACACTGCCGCCAACCACCGGAATTGCGTCACAGGCATTTGCCGCCACCAGGCAAAAAGCCGGTCATATTGATTGAATGTAATCAACTTATAAGCCAGAAAAGAATAAGCGGCAATAAGAACAAACCATTTCAAAAAAACGCCCCAGCTTCTGAAAGAGAATTTTGAAGCAAGGGCTTTGAAATTATTCATTTTTGAGGGAGAAATTAAAAGATTCAATTTAGTGAAGTTCCTTTTGGAATTTTAAACGTAAATTTTTTCTGCGAGAAGTAACTTACCAACACGCAAACGAACGTTGCTACAACCTGCGATGGAGTAGTCCAAAAGTGAAAACCATCAACCAGCAATTTCAGAACCAACGCATTAACGCCCAAATTCACAAATACAATCACAAAATACCGGTACAATTGCACATGTCCCCGCAACTCCGATTCAGTAAACGTTACATACTTTTGCAATAAGAATCCAAAAAAATTTGAGAATGGAAATGTGATTACAAGTGCCGCAATATGCGAACTAAGGGTGAAAATCCCTAAAGGCAGCATTTGTTGATGTAATACAAAATTATAAACCACAAAGTATAACAGCAACGAGAAACCCACATTGACTACCCCCGTAAAACCGTAGCGAAAAAACTGCACAGTCATATATTTACCAAAAGGAGGATAAAAAAAGTCAATAGCCAGGCTAATCCAACGACCTACGGTTTCAAATACTTTTCTCATAATTGGAATGAATTCAATAATGCAGTGGGTTAATAAAACAGAAAGAGTAGGATAATCGAACAATTATAGCTACTTTTGTGCGCTATTAAAAAAGGATTCTTTCGCACAAGTTGCAAAGATACAATAATCTGAATTGACAATTGATAATTAGCAAATGACAATTTGTTGATTTGTTGAAAATTAACGTTAAGGTCAGCAATTTCTAAATAAAAGTAATTTCCAAGCAAACTTTTTTCCCACTAATATGCCCGACGACTACCATAGTTATGACACAAGTAAAAGCAAAAAAATACTTGGGCCAGCACTTCCTCAAAGATATGGAAGTTGCCCGTCGTATTGCCGGGAGCTTAACGCTCGACGGGCGTACATCTGTACTTGAAATTGGTCCGGGAATGGGTGTTCTAACCCAGTTTTTATTACAAGATCCACTTATTGATCTCACTGCTGTCGAACTCGACGGCGAATCGGTTGAATATCTTCACCAACACTACCCTGCATTAAACGTTATCGAGGCTGACTTTCTGAAAATGGATTTGAAGAATCTGTTTCCGGGCAAGTTCTGCATTATCGGTAATTTCCCCTATAACATTTCCAGCCAGATTTTCTTTAAAATGCTCGACAACAAGGATTCAATCCCCTGTCTGGCCGGCATGATACAGAAAGAAGTGGCCGAACGCATTGCAGCTCCTGCCGGAAGTAAAACCTACGGCATACTCAGCGTACTGATGCAGGCATATTACAAAATCGAATATCTTTTCACAGTTCACGAGCACGTTTTTGACCCTCCGCCAAAGGTCAAATCGGCTGTTATTCGCTTTACCCGAAACGATGTGTCGCAAATTGATTGCAACGAACAACTTTTCAAAACTGTAGTGAAAACAGCCTTCAACCAACGTCGCAAAACTTTACGAAATTCGCTGAAACCATTGGGCTTAGGTGACAGTTCAATATTTGCCGATCCGCTTTTCAACATGCGCCCGGAACAATTGAATGTACCTGCTTTTATCGATTTGACAAACAGAATTGATACCGAAATAAAAAGCCGCAGTATTTAAACTGAATTGACTGCATATATTTTCTGAAATATAGACAAAGACTTTTGCGAAAATCAACAACTAATCAATTATGGACGACTATCATCCGAAACTATTGTAAACCCGAATAGAAGGCTTTTCATTGTGTGCCCTCTATTCCAAAAAAGTATAGAGAGTGTTGTCGAAATTAAGAAACTCCTGTTTCGATCAATAAATAAATTATTGACAAATTCGACAATCAGCACAAAATACTCTGAGTGTTAGCAAAACATTAACTAACGATTCTAAATGAAAAAAGCCTATGTCTGAATTAAGAATATTTTACCACGAGGACACAAAAATAAAAATTTCCAAAAGCCTGGAAACACTCAAAAAAGTCGATCTGAAAGAACTTATATGGATTGACCTGAATGATGTTTCAGATGCCATTGAAACTGAATTGGAGCAATTCCTGAAAATCTACATTCAGGAAGATGAGGAAATTGAAGAAATCGAGATGAGTTCGCGCTATATGCAAACGGACGACAGCATTGTGGCCAACTCCAATTTTTTGCAGGACAATTACATAATGGAACCTGTTTCATTCATCCTGAAAAACGGAATTCTGGTATCGGTACGAAATACCGATTTGAAATCATTCAACGAAACCATCAAAAAAATATATGCCAATACACGCAATTTCCCTACCGGGTATCACGTGCTGGTAACCCTGCTCGAAACGAGGGTGGAATATGATGCGGATATGATTGAAGAAATTACTGATCTGATTACTGGCTTAAGTAAAACTCTGAATACGGAAGACGATCTGGACCAGGATATTCTGATTCGCATCAAAGACTTGCAGGAAAAGGTAATGATCATCCGGCAAAACATTATGGACAAGCAACGCGTGGTTTCGAATATGCTGAAATGCGATTTCTTTCCAGCCGATCTGCTCCCACGGTTAACCATGATTATAAAAGATATTAATTCTTTATTTGAATATACGCGATTCGGTTTCGATCGTTTGGACTACCTTCAGGATACTTTCCTCGGTTTGGTAAACCTGCAACAAAATAAAATTATCAAGATTTTTACGGTGGTTTCGGTTATTTTTATGCCACCTACACTGATTGCAAGTATTTACGGAATGAACTTCAAGCATTTGCCTGAACTGGACTGGAAATTAGGTTACCCTGTATCCATACTAATGATGATTGGCTTTTCGGGAGCCGTCATGCTGTATTTCCGTCGAAAAAAGTGGCTATAAAAAGTAGGTAGTTTATCATTTATAGTTAGTCAATAAAAAACAACAGCCAAAACATCAATATAATGTTTTGGCTGTTGTTTTTTATTGACATTTATCTCTTATTTTCCAACTACCAGCTACCCAAACTATGAACTGCCTACTAAATTACCGTCATTTCCCCACACATACTTAAGCTGAGGCGATGCTTAACGTCGTCTGGCGAAGTATATTCACCTAAGAGGTACATCAATTTAGTAACAATAGCCTCAGTAGTACAATCATAAGCACTCATCACGCCTGCATTCACAAGGTTCAGGCTGGTTTCGTAACGCCCCATTTCCACCGACCCGGTACTGCACTGCGTTTTGTTTACAATCAGAATACCACGCTCAGTAGCATCTTTCAAAGCATTGTAAAACCATGTACGACGCGGTGCATTGCCGGTGCCAAAACTCTCGAGTACAACTGCTTTTAGTTCAGGAATCTGCAAAATAGCATTCACTGTATGCTCGCTAATACCCGGAAAAAGTTTAAGAATTGCGATATTCTGATCTATCTTAGTGCGAACGCGAAGAGAGGAATCAGGCGATGGATAATGAATATACGAACGGAAATATTTTATATGCACGCCTGCTTTTGCCAATGGCGGGTAATTATATGAATTGAAAGCGCTGAAATGCTCGGCATTTTTCTTAGTCGTGCGGTTTCCACGGAAAAGTGTATCCTCAAAAAAGATACAGACTTCGGGAACAATTGGCTGTCCACTCTCTTTAGCCGAAGCAATTTCTATGGCCGTAAGCAGATTTTCCTTGGCATCTGACCGCATCATTCCTATAGGCAATTGAGCCCCGGTAAAAATGACTGGCTTCGACAGATTTTCGAGCATAAAACTCAAGGCCGATGCCGAGTAAGCCATTGTATCAGTACCGTGAAGCACCACAAAACCATCAAAGTCATCGTAGTTTTCCTGGATAATAAGTGCCACCCGTTCCCACACGGCTGGGTGAACGTCGGATGAATCAATTAAAGGCAGAAAAGGAATACTTTTTATACGAATCCCAATCTGCTTGATTTCGGGCATCAGCTCTTGAAGTCTGTCAAAATCGATGGGACGCAATGCTCCCGTTGCCGGATCTTCAGACATACTGATTGTTCCACCCGTAAAAAGCAATAATACAGCACTTTCTTTTTCCACAAACTATTTTATATGAATTCTGTGCAAAGTTAGCATAAAAATTCACGATTGAGATTTTAAAATTATTTTTCTCAGTGAAAATTTGATTAGCGACAGAAAAGACTAAAAAAAACCGGCATAACAAACAGCCAAGTTAAGTAAAACCATTTTTTAGAGCATTTTTAATGGTATTATTAGTAACTTTGCGCCCCTAATCGAAACATAAAAACATGAACCGGATTTTTCTGATTGGATATATGGGTTCGGGCAAAACCACCATTGGCAAATTACTGGCCACGCGCCTTGGATATAGTTTTGTGGATATGGATGCCTATATCGAAGAGAAACAATTTAAAACCATCTCGCAAATTTTTGCAGAACAAGGCGAACACGAATTCCGCTTGCTGGAACAAAAATGCCTGCACGAAGTTGCCGAATATGAAAATGTTATCATTTCTACAGGTGGCGGCGCACCCTGTTTTTTCGACAACATGGAGTTTATGAACTCGCACGGGCTAACCATTTATTTAAAACTGACTGCCACAGAACTTGCCGGGCGACTGGAAGCCATTGGCGTAAGCAAACGCCCGTTGCTGGCCAACCGCAAAGGAGAAGAACTACGCCGGTTTATTGCCGAAGGATTATCAAAAAGGGAGTCGCATTACGAAAAAGCCAACTACTCGCTCTCTGGAGATATTGACGAAACAGTGGAAAAAATTTGCGAACTACTGGCGTCATTATAGATCCTAAATCGCAGTTGCGCTTAATAAATTACAGTTCAGAAGATTGAATCAATCGAAATGCACAACAAAACATTTACCTGTAACTTAGTATCATTTATCTATCAAAAACCATAATTTATTTTTAACTTTGCAGTTTCTCTGAGCAAAAGCCATCCAAAAACCCGGCAAATACTCACCGAAACAGTTATATAATATCAAAAAAAAAACATCCCTAAAACGGGCTGAGTTCCAACCAACCGCCGTCAGGCTAGTTACGACAACTTGAAATCAAATTATTATCGTATGAATACAAGCATTTACAGTGTTATTACCGGAACCGGAAGTTACATTCCTTCAAGAGAGATTAAGAACGACTACTTCCTTAACAATGAGTTCTTTGAAACAAACGGAGTAAAAATCAATAAAGCAGGCCAGGAAATTGCAGATAAATTTCTGGAAATCACAACGATTGCAGAAAGACGATACATTACCGACGACCTGATAACATCAGACATGGCGTATTTCGCAGCAGAAGAAGCCATTAAGTCGGCAGGAATTGATAAAGAAGAACTTGACTACATAATTGTTGCGAATAATTTTGGCGACACGCGACACAATAACCGCGCATCGGACCATGTACCTGCCATGGCTTCGAAGGTTAAACACAAACTCCAAATTAAAAACCCCGAAACTATTGCATACGACCTTATTTTTGGTTGTCCGGGTTGGCTGCAAGGCGTAATTCAGGCAAATTATTACATCAAATCGGGAGACGCCAAAAAGATTTTGATAATTGGAGCAGATGTACTATCCAGAATAAGCGACCCGCACGACCGGGATTGCATGTTGTATGCCGACGGAGCCGGCGCCATTATTCTCGAAGCCAAAGAAAGCGCCACTCCTATTGGCATACTGGCTCACAAGACACGCTCTGATACATTTTCTCATGCCGGACTTCTACACATGGGACCATCAGACAATCCTGATTTTGAGAAAAAGGATGATTTATTCCTGAAAATGAACGGACGCAAGCTCTATCAATATGCCATTGAAACAGTACCACAAGCAATTAAAGCGTGCCTGGACAGTAGCGGCGCAGCTATCAGCGATGTAAAAAAAGTACTCATCCATCAGGCCAACGGAAAGTTGGACGATGCTATATTAAAAAGATTTTACGCCCTTTATGACATAAAAGAAGCTCCGGAAGACATTATGCCAATGACTGTTGATAAGCTGGGAAACACATCAGTTGCCACTCTACCAACGCTACTCGACCTGATACTAAAACAAAAACTGGACGGACACCAAATAAACAACGATGATTTGCTCATATTTGCATCCGTAGGTGCGGGCATGAATATCAATGCGTTTGTTTATAAAATGGTATAGCACATTTCTCAAACAACTTAAATTAGAATTGGTGAGGTATTTTTACCCCACCAATTTTTTATTTAAAACACCTCCAACCATTTTGTCTATGCCCGTTTGTTTGAAAATTGTGGATAACTTCCTGATCATTTTTTCAGCTCCTTTGAAAAATTGCTGTATCTTTAGCAGCGCAAAAACAATCTGCACCCACAGGTTGTAAATCACCAGAAATAACCACTTTAACATGAGTTCCTTCGTTCATCTTCACGTTCACTCGCACTATTCAGTACTGGATGGCATGTCTTCCATCTCAGGGCTGGTGGACAAAGCTTCCAAAAGCGGCATGCATGCCGTGGCACTTACCGACCACGGAAACATGTTTGGGATCAAGGAATTTTTCAATTATACCAAAAAGAAAAACGACAAAGTAAAAGGCCAGATTTCCGATCTGCAAAAACAATTAAAAGCAGAAGGAATCACCGACGATGAAAAAGCAGGAATCCTGAAAGAAATCGAGGAAACGAAACACAAACTTTTCAAGCCCATTATCGGGTGCGAAGCGTATGTAGCCCGTCGTGGCCTGAAGTCGAAGGACGGAACGGAAGACCGCAGCGGATACCACCTCGTATTGTTGGCTAAAAACAAAAAAGGCTATCAGAATCTGTGCAAACTAGTTTCTACATCCTGGATTGAGGGGATGTATTACCGGCCACGTATTGACCATGAAACTCTTGAAAAATATAGCGAAGGGCTGATTGCCTCGTCGGCATGTCTGGGAGGTGAAATTCACAAAAAAGTAGAAAAAGGCGATCTGGAAGAAGCCGAAAAATCGATATTGTGGTACAAACGCGTATTTGGCGACGATTATTACATTGAGCTGCAACGCCATAAAACCGACAAACCTAACGCTGACTACGAATGCTACGATAAACAAATGCGCCAGAATGCAGAACTCATTAAACTGGCACAAAAAACAAACACAAAACTCGTTGCTACCAATGATGTTCACTTCATAGAAGAAGAACACGGCGAAGCACACGAACGATTGATATGCCTCAGCACCGGCAAGGATCTGGATGATCCAAGCCGCATGCGCTACACTAAACAAGAATGGCTGAAATCGCCGGAACAAATGTGGCAAGTCTTTGCCGACATACCGGAAGCGCTTGAAAACTCAGTGGAAATTGCGAATAAAGTCGAATTCTTCGATATCGATTCCAATGCCATGATGCCCGTTTTCCCTATTCCCGAAAGTTTCGCCACTGAAGAACATTACCGGAGCAAATTCACGGAAGAAATGCTGCGTGAGGAGTTTGGCGACGGATTTAACCGGCTAGGCGGATACGAAAAAGCGATACGCGTAAAACTGGAAGCCGACTACCTGACTAAACTAGCCTACGAAGGAGCTACAGTCCGCTACGGTTCAGAACTTTCTGCAGAACAAAAGGAGCGAATAGACTTTGAGTTGTACGTAATGAAAACCATGGGATTCCCGGGTTACTTCTTGATTGTACAAGATTTTATTCGCGCTGCGCGCGACATGAAAGTTTCCGTTGGGCCCGGCCGTGGTTCGGCTGCTGGTTCAGTGGTAGCCTATTGCTTACGTATTACCGACATTGACCCGCTAAAATATGATTTGCTGTTTGAGCGTTTCCTAAACCCTGATCGTATCTCCATGCCCGATATCGATATCGATTTCGATGATGACGGACGCGGACAGGTATTGCGCTGGGTAACAGAAAAATATGGCAAGGAACGCGTAGCTCACATTATCACTTACGGAACCATGGCCACCAAATCGTCGATAAAAGACGTGGCCCGTGTTCAACGACTACCGCTTGCAGAAGCCGACCGACTAACGAAGCTGATTCCCGATAAATTTCCGGAAGGTGCTGATGGAAAAGCCCCGAAAGTTAATATTGCAAACTGCCTTAAATACGTTCCCGAACTTCAATCGGCCCGCAATTCGTCCGACTTGAATCTATCAAGTACCCTGCGCTATGCCGAAATGCTGGAAGGAACCGTTCGTCAAACCGGCGTTCACGCCTGCGGTGTAATTATCGGTGCCGACGACCTCACCAACTTAGTGCCGCTCAGCACAGCCATGGACAAAGAAACCAACGAAGAAATGTTGGTCACCCAGTACGAAGGTTCGGTAATTGAAGAAATTGGCCTCATCAAAATGGACTTCCTGGGACTAAAAACCCTGTCCATTATTAAAGAAGCATTATCCAATATTAAAAAGTCAAAAGGAATTGACCTCGATATCGATGCCATTCCAATCGATGACCAAAAAACATACGACCTTTTCAGTAAGGGCCTGACTGTTGGAACATTCCAGTTCGAGTCTGCCGGTATGCAAAAGCACTTGATAAACCTTCAGCCAACACAGTTTGAAGATTTAATTGCCATGAATGCCTTGTATCGACCGGGTCCAATGCAATATATTCCGCAATTCGTAAACCGCAAACACGGTCGCGAAAAAATTGAATACCCGTTCCCCGTTATGGAGAACCGTTTGAAAGATACCTACGGAATTACTGTATATCAAGAACAGGTCATGCTTCTGAGTCGAGATTTGGCCGGTTTTACGCGTGGCCAATCCGATGAGCTTCGTAAAGCGATGGGTAAAAAGCTCGTCGACAAAATGGAAGCACTGAAAGTGAAGTTCATGGAAGGCTGCGAGAAAAATGGCTTTGGACCGAAAGCAAAACTGGAACAAATCTGGAGCGACTGGGCTGAATTTGCAAAGTATGCGTTCAATAAATCGCACGCCACCTGCTACTCATGGATCGCCTATCAAACAGCTTATCTGAAAGCGCATTATCCGGCAGAGTTTATGGCTGCCAACTTAACACGCAACAAGGATGACATTACCGAGGTCGGCAAATTCATGGACGAGTGTAAAAACCTCGGTATGAGCGTAATGGGTCCGGATGTAAACGAAAGTGACCTGACCTTCACCGTAAACGACGAAGGAAATATCCGTTTCGGGCTTGGCGGCGTGAAAGGCGTTGGCGAAGGTGCAGTGGAAGCCATTGTAAACGAGCGGAAAGCCAACGGGAAGTACAAAAGTATGTTCGACCTGATTGAACGTGTAAACCTGACCGCCTGCAACAAACGGGCGATGGAAAGTTTGGCACTATCGGGTGCTTTTGATAGCTTTGCCGACGTAAAACGCGAACAGCTCTTTACTGAAAACAGTAAAGGCGAACAAGTGCTGGAATCAATTTTACGCTACGGAAATAAATTCCAGACCGATTCGGCAATGGCGCACAACTCACTCTTCGGAGGAATGGATTCGGTAGAAATTACAAAGCCGGAAATTCCATATGCACCCGAATGGTCGCCGTTGGAACGTTTGAATAAAGAGCGTGATTTGATTGGGATGTACCTTTCAGCCCACCCCCTGGATGAATACGAATTTGAAATAAACCACATTTGCAATGCAACCACGGTAGACTTAAAGGATTTGTCGGCATTACAGGGCAAGCCATTGAAAATTGGCGGCATGGTAACCAATTTCCGCCACGGAACTTCGAAAGCCGGAAATCCTTACGGCATTTTCACGCTCGAAGATTATGTGGGTGCTTTTGAATTCCCCTTGTTTGGCAAAAACTATATTGAATTTGGCAAATACATGATTAAGGATTTATACCTGTATATCAATGCTATAGTCCAGGAACGTGGTGCCGATTTTAAATTCAAGAAACAAGAAACCAATCCCGACATTCCAAAAGAATTAGAATTGAAAATTCAGAAAATCGAGGTATTCAACGACATCAAAGACAAATTAGTCAACACATTAACACTCACAATCCGGTTGCAACAACTCACAACTGATTTTGCGGTAGAACTGAATGAACTGATTTTAAAAAACAAAGGCAACGTCAATTTATACGTCAATGTAGTGGATGAACTTTCGCCAAACAAAGTAAAACTTTTCTCGCGCCAGCACCGGTTCCAGATGAATACTGAAGTATATCACAGCATCCGCAAAGCGCAGGATGAAGAAATTTTGGAATTTCAGGTACATTAATTTTCTTGTAAAAAAAAACACATATAGAATTTATAAATAAGCATATTTCACAATATGCAAAAACATTTTTGAGCAAAGGATGTTTTACTGACAGCTTTAGGAATACAATTTAAAACTTAAATATTATGGCTTTAGAATTTACTGATGAGAACATCAAAGAAATTATCAACAGTGGCAAACCGGTAGTAATTGATTTTTGGGCAGAATGGTGCGGACCTTGCCGTATGGTTGGCCCGGTAGTGGAAGAACTTGCTAAGGAGTATGATGGAAAAGTAGTTATCGGAAAAATGGATGTAGATAACAACGTTGACACGCCAAACGAATACGGTATTCGTAACATTCCAACTATTTTGTTCTTCAAAGGCGGACAATTAGTAGACAAACAAATTGGTGCAACTCAAAAAGCTGTTTTAGCTGCAAAAGTAGAAGCGTTGTTGTAAGATATTATAACTTGGAATAAATTATCAGGCAAATTGGTTTCAAACCGGTTTGCCTGTTTTTCATTTTTCTACAGCAAACGAAATTTCAAACCAGTGTGCCCATCTCATCCAACATCCAGATTCTTGATTCTCACTATAATTTCAAATAGAAATCTTTAGCCATCTCAGTAAATTCAGCTGAATAATGATGGCGCATTTCACCCTCAATCGTTAATTCAGCTTCCATTCTTTCAACCGGGATCTGAGCAAACTCTAGCAATACACGCTTGGCATCTACATTTGGCTTTGGAAAAACCTTAACCAGTTTAGAGCAAAACAAGCCATTATTCGTTGCATACCCAACACACTGAAGTCCTTCGTTTACAGGCAAAATCACACAAATCCGTCCATTCGGACTCAATAGCCGTACTGCATTTCCAATTAATTCTTCGTGCGTAAGCGTATCTGCATGGCGAGCCGTCGCCCTGCCTTCGGAAGGAGCTTTCAACGAATTTACAAAATAAGGAGGATTGGAAACAATCAAATCGAAGCCATGGGACATATCCGGCGAAAATTCCTGCAGGGAACTTTCATATATCTCTACCCTATCCGGCCATGGAGATTTCCGGACATTTTCTTTAGCTTGCAAAACGGCATCAGAATCAATATCAATTCCAATGACAGATGAAGCACTTCTCTGAGCAAGCATCAAGGCAATTAATCCGGTACCTGTTCCAATGTCAAGTATATTATTTGCTTTTTCTACGCCAGCCCACGCACCTAGCAAAACACCGTCAATACCCACTTTCATGGCACATTTATCGTGATAAACAGTAAATTGTTTGAAGCTAAAGTAAGGATTTGCCATAATTATCTTCTACCGGAGCTTGAAGCAGGTTCGGTTCTTCTTGGCGTACTTGTAGTACCCGAAGACGAACGCGTAGCCGATGGATTACCTTGCGGTTGACTGCTACGTACTGCCGATGGCACTGAAGCTGGCTGCGAATTATTATAAGTCGGCGTACTTCTGCGAACTGACTGAGGTTGCAGAGTCGATTGCTGTCCAGCCGGAGCTGTCTGCCTGTAAGTACTGCGCATATTCATATCGTTGGAAGGCACACGAACCGTAGGATTAGATCGAAACTCAGCCGGCGAACGAAAACCCGAAGACATATTCGGCTGATTCCTGACTCCTCGTGATGCATCAATGGTTGAATGCTCGTACCGTTTTGTTTGCAAACGCTCATTCTGTTCCGAAGTCAGGACACGCTGAATGTCAGCATTTTTATTTTTCATACGCTCAACAGCCTGGCTTCGAGTATTTGAAATTTTTCGCTCACGGGCATATCGCAAGTTTATTTCGTAAACATGTTTAGACTGCTCCTGAGTCAGATTAAGCTCCTGCTGAAGCTTCTCAGTTTGCTTTGCAGCCTCTTGTTCTGGCGTACGTTGCGGAACAATCGAATTATCCTGACTTTTTACTGGTAAAGCCAAAGTCAGGACAAACAGGACAAATAATAGGAATCTCAAGGTTTTCATGTGCAATAATTGTTCTCCTATTGTCAACTGGAACTCGCCATTTCAACAACTCGTTTCATACAGATATAATGACAATCAAAGGAACTAAATATGCAACAATGATTGTGCCAAAAGGGAAAAGCAAGCCTATTACCAGACTCGTCAATCAATTTATAAAAAAACACGACAAACAAATCGGTATTTCTGCCAAATCACTAAAAACGACTGTCTAAAAAAAGATTTTACTGCCCTAACTTTATGAATTAATACTTTACATCCGTATATATTAACTACTATTTCGATAAATTTATCGCGGTTTACATTAATAGGTTCAATAAAAGCACATTTACTTTAGTCCAATGCAAGTTTCGCTAAATCATAGACCACAAGCACCACATTAACACACTTTAACTTATCGTGGCATTAATTGCTACATTATTGTCGAAATAAATTTGCTTTACTAAAATAATTAATTAACTTTGCAGCATTCCTGAGTAATAAGATTTTCAATATAGTAATCAATTCAACCATGTTGCTATTCAATATTTTTTAATGAAAGCATTAAAATATCACCCGAAAACCTATAATCAATGATATGAAACGAGCATGGACACAGGCGATCACCCACATAGTTGAATCATCGATCAGCGACGAAAGGAAGATAAAATCTGGTATGCGAGTTCCGTGCGACAACTATTTAAAAATTATTTACGCATGAAAACAAAAATAGCCATTGTGACAGATGTTTCTTTGTTTTGTAATATTTTTATACCCTTACTCAGAAAGAGAAATGCGGATATTCTTGTAGACATCTGCTGTAGCATTGATGAAATTGATGAAAAGTCCGGAGTTGAATCTTATGATTTAATTCTGGTGGATGGAGGAATGACCCAAATGTCCTGTTTTGAAGCCATACAACATATTCGATTATCAAAACAAAATCGTGTGCCAATCTGGTTTTTTCCTGAAATCCTCACCGAGGAATACCTAACTAAATCCAGAATAATGGGAGCAAGCCGAATAATTCCAAAACCATTCGATCCGCTTAAAGTATCTAATGAAATTTTTTCAAAAGAATCCGCTCTCAGTTTATAAAAAAATTACATATCCGGCAAACCGGGGGAATTTCTACGCTAGTCGAAATTACATTATCAAAATAGATTTTGCTTCATTTAAAAATAATTTTGTTATCGGAGAGGCCAATACCCAATTTAGAGCCTACTTAACCCTAGACTAAATTATAATGAGAATAATAACTATTTACTTTAACTATATTTCGGTCAGGATATTCTTCTTTCTGATAATTTGTCTGATTCCAACAGGCTGCTATTTTGCAAGTACACCACAAATAGAATATAAAAATCTAATTCTGACTAATCCTTTCTTTGAAATCATTTCCGGCCTTCCTTACTGGTTATTCATCGTTAATTACATAACAATTACACTTGCTTTTACCGTTTTATTACTTTATTTTCTTACAACGTATTATATATTAAACAAAAAAAGAACCAGAAGAATTCACACAAAATACAACGATCTGCTAGTTGGCTATTTATTTGATTATCTATATGATGAATCATCCACAGACAAAGAAAAAAGAAAGAAACTCATACGAATAAAGAAATGTCTAAAATCGGATATCACTAAACGGATATTTTTAAATCGCCTCCGGCGAGTTCATCTACAAATGGATGGCGAAATCAGGGATAGGAACTTTAATTTATTAAAAGCACTCCAATATACAAACTTCCTCCGGGCTTATTTAAAATCTCCTTACTTAAGACATAAACTATTTGCGTTGAGAATTATTTCCGATTTCCACTTGCAAGGTTACGAGGGCTACATTTACAAACTTACAAAAAGCAGAAACAACATATTAAATTCCGAAGCGCTGGTAACACTTGTTAAACTATATATTTATGACGATCATCTTTTCTTAATTGACTTCAACAAAAAACTCTCCGTATGGGATGTAAATATGATAATAAACAAAGTACAACAACAACGCAACAACAACTTCAATTATAAAAAACTAGTAAAATCAGAGATTCCTGAAATATCTGTTGTAGGAATTGTCCTTACCCGGCTAGACAAACAGATCAATCTTAAAAACGAGATAAAGAAAAAGATTGACAGCCCCATTGCTTTAGTGTCTGAACAAGCATTTTTAACCTATATATCATTCGCTAATGAACGGGAAGATTTCGATTATTTGACATATCGGTTTGAGGCAGCACCTGAAAATGTAAAATTACAAATTATCAAAACACTATCTACATTCAAAAACAAACGCGAGAAAATAAAATTTTTAAACTGGGTTGTTGAGAACAAAGCTATAAAGTTTAAAATCGAAGCTATAAAAACACTTTTAGATGCTGACTATCAACTTTATAGCACAAAGTTTAAAAACTCAACAAACAGCTCAATCAAGAACGCACTGCTGCATGTAGAAAATACCCATTTTTAATTTTATATATGGAAATACCACCTTGGATTGAATATATTAACTCTTTCTTTTTTGTATATGGATGTGCATTATTTGTCACCTATCTATTTACAGGAATTGTATCAGTCGTAGAACTTCGGAACTATAAAAATAAAAATAGATATGTAGACTATAAAGCAATGCTAACATTTCAAGCTTTGCCAACCGTTTCAATTATTGCCCCGGCATACAACGAAGAAAAAACCATAATTGATAACATAAAGTGTCTCTTGACATTACAATATAAAGACTACGAAATTATTGTTGTAAACGATGGCAGTACAGACCAAACATTAGAAAAAGTAATAGAGTATTTTGAATTAGTAAAATTTGAAAGAGCATACGAATCTGATTTACATTGTGCGCCAATCAGAGGAATATATCAATCAACAAAATTTGCATACAGCCAGTTAGTAGTTGTAGATAAAGAAAACGGCGGTAAAGCAGATGCCCTTAATGCCGGAATAAATCTTTCAAAAAACGATTTATTTCTGGCCATAGATGTTGATTGCATAATTGAATCTGATGCTATTTTAAAAATGGTAAAACCATTTATTGATGACACAAAGAAAATGGTTGTTGCATCAGGTGGAACCGTACGCATTGCAAACTCCTGCGAGATTACAAATGGAAAAATCACTAAATTTCGGTATCCACAAAATATATGGGCAAAATTTCAGGTTCTTGAGTATTTCAGAGCTTTTACTCTTGGGCGTATGGCTTGGAGCAAACTCAATGGATTGTTAATTATTTCCGGGGCTTTTGGGCTTTTTGATCGCAAAATAGTTATTAATGCCGGTGGTTACGACAGAAATTCGGTGGGAGAAGATCTGGAGTTGGTGGTAAGACTGAGAAGATATATGCACGATGTAGAGAGAAAGAGATACCGGGTGGCTTTCATTCCCGACCCAATGTGCTGGACTGAGGTTCCGGAAACATTGAAAATACTTTCTAGACAAAGAAACCGATGGACCAGAGGTGGAATAGATACAATATTGAAACATCGGAAAATGTTTTTGAATCCCAGGTATGGCTTAATCGGAATTATAAGCTTCCCTTATTGGATACTTTTTGAATGGCTGGCTCCTATCGTGCAATTATGTGGGATTATATATTTTATTCTTATAACCTTAATGGGGTTCTTAAATTTATACGTATTTCTTTCGTTAACCTTTTTTGTATTAGCATTTGCAGGCATGTATTCCATACTTGCAATTTTTCTTGAAGCATACACATACAATAAATATCATGGAAAAAGATACTTATCACAATCAATTGCGTTTACAATTCTTGAAATGATTATTTATCAACCCTTAAATATGTTCTTGTCTATTGGTGGAAACTTCGATTTCTTTTTCAAAAAAAACAACAGACACTGGGGAGAAATGACCAGAAATGGATTTACAACAAAAAAATAACATTAATGAACAAAAGCAGACTGACGAATACAGTTGTAGTACACGTTATAAACGAGTGTGAAACTACTAGTTAAAAAACCACCTGAAAAACCCTACTTATTAAAATCTCGCAGTTTAATGGTTGTCAGCACTTTTTTGGTATGTAATGAGAAGTCACTATTCATCATCCAGCCATAATAACCAAAATCATTTTTCAATACATCGGTAACTTTCTGCCCTTTGTATTTTCCAAAATTGATAATTTCTTCACCTTTATCGTTGTAAATCATTCGCCCTGCAAAGTCAACGTTATTATTTTGCGTAGTGAATTTAGAAAGAAACTCTATATCATTTTTCAACTCCGGATAACGATCCAACTGAGACATGAGCACTTCGTACGTTGCCAGTGTATCAGCCTCTGCTCCATGCGCACCCACCAAATCTTTATCGCAGTAAAATTTGTAAGCAGCAGCAAGCGTACGTGCTTCCATTTTGTGGAAAACCACCTGCACATCTACAAATTTTCGTTTCGACAAATCAATATCCACTTCGGCGCGAAGCAGTTCCTCAGCCAGTAATGGAATGTCAAAACGATTCGAATTATATCCTGCCAAATCGCAGCCTTCTATATCACGTGCAATTTCTTTGGCTACAGATTTAAATGTTGGACATTCAGCCACATCGGCATCATAAATCCCATGAATAGCTGAAGCTGAAGCCGGGATTGGCATCTCCGGATTTATACGAATGGATTTAGTTTCTTCGCGTCCGTTTGGCGAAACTTTGTGATAAGCAATTTCTACAATGCGGTCTGTTACGATATTAGTACCTGTAGTTTCAAGATCGAAGAAAACTATGGGATTTTTTAAGTTGAGTTTCATTTTATTCAGATTATATATGAAAGACAAAAGAACAAAGACTATAAAAAATCTTTGTTCTTTTGCCTTTATTCTTTTGTATTCTTATTTAGTCGTTCAGCAACATTGGCATCAACAGCATTAAAATCTCTTCGTTAGCCTCGTTTTCGAAAGGAAGAATCAAGCCTGCACGTGAAGCGTCCGACAATTCGAAAACGATATCAGAAGCATTGATGTTACCCAGAATTTCAATCAGGAATGAAGATTTAAAACCTATTTTAATTGGATCACCATCAAACTGGCAACTGATTGTTTCTTCAGCCGAAATCGAGAAATCGATATCCTGAGCCGAAATATGAATCTGATTCCCACCGAAAGCCAACTTAACAAGATTGCTTGCCTGATTGGCAAAAACCGAAACACGTTTCAGCGCATTAAGCAATGTTGCACGGTCGATAATGATTTTATACGGATTTGTTTTAGGGATAACGCCGTTGTAGTTAGGGAAACGACCTTCAACCTGACGGCAAATCATGGTGTAATTAGCCAATTTAAAATGGGCATTTTTACTATCGAAACGAATTTCAACTTCACCACTTTCTTTAGGCAAAATGTTTTTCAACATAGTAGCCGGTTTCTTTGGCAAAATGAAGTTTACAGTTTCGTCACCTTCCACAGAAACAGAAGTATGTGTTGTTTTATACCGCACCAGCTTATGTGCATCAGTCGCCACCAAAGTCAGGCTATCGGCAGTAATATCAAAGAACACACCGTTCATCACCGGACGCAATTCATCGTCTGCAGTACAGAAAAGAGTTTTCGAGATACCTGTAGCAAGCGTTGGAACAGGCAGCGACAGTGAACGTGCATCGTCCTGCAATTGAGGCATGCGTGGATATTCATCGCCGTTCTGGCCAATAAAATTATACGATCCGTTGGCAGAAGTGATTACCAAAGCCAGGTTTGAATCATTTATATTGAAAGTAAGCGGTTGTTCTGAAAACTCGCGCAATGTATCAAGTAAAAGTCGTGATGCTACAGCCACTTTACCATTGCCTTCAGCAGTTTCTACTTCCATCGAAGTTATCAGGATAGTCTCAATATCCGAAGCGGTCATAGTCAGCTTATTGCCTTCAAGATGCAATAAAAAATTATCCAGAATAGGCAGTGAGTTTTTGCTGTTTATTACACGGCTAATGGCTTGCAAGTGGCTCAAAAGGTCGGTGCTTGAAACAATGAATTTCATATCGTTCGTATTTTAAGATTTTCTTTTTGAAAAATAATTTAGCAAATGTAGTGATTATTTTAAACATCAGAAAATTCTCAGGGGGTTTTTCAATAAAAAAAGAGTGTTTCTAATGGATTTTATATCAAATTGAAAACACACAGGAAAAAATATTGAAAAGCAGCTAGAAATTAAAATATTGTTCGTATTTTTGCGAACAACGAACAATATTTTAATTTCACACTATGAATTGCTGCGAAAACAAAGAATATACCATTGACAACGAACAACTTGCCCGCTTTGCAAAAGCAATGGGGCATCCGGCAAGAATTACCATCCTCCAATTTCTGGCTTCAATGGACAGTTGCTACTTTGGCGATATACATAACGAGCTCCCGATTGCCAAAGCGACGGCATCTCAACATTTAAAAGAATTGAAAGCTGCTGGATTGATTCAGGGAGAAATAGAAACACCCAAAGTAAAATACTGCATCAACCGCGAAAACTGGGAAAAGGCACAAGCTTTTTTTGAAGGATTTTTCCAGAATTGCAAAGAAAAAACAAGTTGCTGCTAAACAACCATTAAATTATAGGAAGTTATGATTATCCAAGTATTAGGCACCGGCTGCCCAAAGTGTAAATCACTAGAAAAAGCCACACGTGAAGTTGTTGCCCAAAATAACATTGATGCTACAATCATTAAAGTAGAAGACATTGTAGAAATTATGAAGTTCAATGTAATGACCACTCCGGCACTAGTTATCGATGGTAAAGTTGTGGTAAAAGGAAGAGTCCCATCGACAGACGAATTAAAAGAAATACTAACAACTAAAATATACAGGCTATGAAAAAGCTTCTCTCAGTATCAGTATTACTGCTTTTAGTAATATCGTTTTTTTCAGCAAGTGCTATTAAACCCGAAGGAAAAAAGGCAACCGCAGTCACAAAAGCAGCAAAAGTGGAAGTGTATTATTTTCATTACAGCCGCCGATGTGTAACTTGCCAGGCAGTTGAAACCGAATCTCAGAAAGCAATTGCAACACTTTATCCAAAAGAAATGAAATCCGGTCAAATAAAATTCATCGGTGTGAATCTTGACGACAAAGGAAGCGAGACTTTGGCCGCAAAATGCAGAGCAGAAGGCCAGGCATTGCTCGTGATCAGCGGCAACAAACGGATCGACCTGACTGACCAGGGATTTATGTATGCCAGAAGCAAACCTGAAAAATTGAGGAATGAATTAAAAAGTGTGATTAATCCTTTGCTAGGAAGTAAATAATATTGTATGGAATTCTTGCAAACCATTCTCGATAACTCGCAATATGCCTTTCTGACATCCATTTTGCTTGGGTTAATGACAGCTATCAGCCCTTGCCCGTTGGCCACAAACATTTCGGCCATTGGGTTTATCAGCCGTGATATTGAAAACCGCCACCGTGTGTTTATCAATGGTTTGGTTTACACCCTTGGCAGAGCAATAAGTTATACTGGCCTGGCAATCATTATTTTCTTTGGTGCAAGCAAAATGCAAATCTCCCTAATTTTTCAGGGCTGGGGCGAAAAGCTCTTAGGGCCGATTCTGATATTAATCGGTTTGTTTATGCTTGATATTATCAAAATAAAGTTTCCCGGATTTTCCATTCTAACGGAAAAAATCGGAGAAAAGGGAAAAGGCAGCTATTGGAGCACACTTTTGTTGGGAATGGTTTTCGCCCTGGCATTTTGCCCCTATAGTGGCGTGCTGTATTTTGCAATGCTCGTTCCAATGACCATAGCGAGTGCAAGCGGTTTATACCTTCCCGTTTTATTCGCCATTGCCACTGCTTTGCCGGTAATAATTTTTGCGTGGCTACTGGCATTTGCCATTGGGAATGTTGGCAAGCTGTATAGCCAAATCAAAACTTTTGAACTTTGGTTCAGGAGAATAGTTTCGATTGTATTTATTGCTGTGGGAGTTTATTATATAGCTATTTTCTTTGTTTCAATAGTTCGTTAGAAATTAATTAACTTTAAGCGGCGATAGTGCCGTATAATAATAGCTCTTTGACATTCTGGTTATTTTTGAGTATGTTTGGTTTAATGG
>Ga0208789_1000274_pt1 | contig 61654 bp, 53 predicted proteins | sample Methanotroph_Enr_FD_187368 | JGI IMG/M metagenome (GOLD analysis project Ga0208789, IMG submission 187368) | Enriched soil microbial communities from Old Woman Creek wetland in Ohio, USA - Methanotroph_Enrichment_5 (SPAdes) (version 2) | ecosystem: Environmental > Terrestrial > Soil > Wetlands... | reverse complement strand
CCGAGGGCATTACGCCACCAACCGCGGCGAACTTAACCGGCTTGCCGTATTAACTACCGGGACAAGCGTGCCGGGAAAGAATCATCCGTGGAGAAGGTTTATTTTTACGAAAAAGCCGCTAATGCAGGCAGGGTTCAACAGTCAGCCATCATGACATTTCTAAAAAACTAAAACCATGACATTTTAACTTGCTTGCAACACCCCCCGCCGGGGCGAGGGCCCCGGTCCCGCGCGCATAGCGCCCGCAGGGCCGGGAACGGGCTTGACATCTAGTTCAGTATCTGCTAAACTACTATACATGAATAAGACGATGTTTTCCAAGGCCGAGGGGATAGCGGGCATGCTCTCCTGCGTCGCGCACCCTTTCCGCCTGATGATAATCTGCATGCTGCTGAAGAAAGAAATGTTCGTGAACGAGCTTATCGAGAAGCTCAGCACCACCAAGGGCAATATCTCCCAGCATCTGCGGGTAATGGCGGACGGGGGCCTGATACAGAAACGCCGCGACGGCAACCGCATTTTCTACAGCATCAAAGACCCGAACCTGGCGGAGCTTATCACCAAGATAAAAAAACTATACTGCCCGAATTTCGAGATTTAATTACGGAGGATAACTATATGGACCTTAGCCAGATAAAAGCCGATAAGACCGTGGACGCCCGCGCGATGGCCTGCCCGGGCCCGCTGCTGGAAGCGAAAAAAGGCATAGCCGGCGTAGCCGTGGGCAAAGTGCTGGAGATACTCTCCGGCGACAAAGGCAGCCGCGAGGACATTCCCGCCTGGTGCGGCAAAGTGGGCCACGAATACCTGGGCGTCCTCGAACGCGACGGCTATGACAGCCTCTTCGTACTGCGCAAAAAGTAAGAAGCGACATTCTTGGACAGCTGCCTTCTGCGGAGGGGTGACGTACGGCCCGGCTTTTTGGGCCAGCCGCGGAAGGTGAACGGCAGGTTTACATCTCGCCTTCCTAGAAGGGGATGGGTGGAGCGGCTGGACCGGAAAGCCGGGCCGCACGGCAGGACCCCGAACCTTCCCCGTATTTGAATATGTCTTCAAAAAAAATATTGATCATTACCACCAACCACAGTTCCTACCCGGGCGCCAACGCCGTGGGGCAGGCGCGGATGGGCTACGGCGCGGATACCTATATCATCCGCGTCCCGGACCCCGTAATGTTCCCCGAAGACTTCTACCTCAGGGCCTTCGATAAGGGCATAGCCGGCATAATAATCATGTCCTCGGGCTCCGACTGCCCCTATGAAGGCGCCTACCCGCGCCTCTCGGCCCGCGTCGCGCACGTCTATGAGAAAATGAAGGCCAAAGGCATTCCCGCCGCGCGTCTGAAGCTCACCACCATCTGCACCGTCTGCCGCGCGGCCTTCCTTAAAGAGATCTCGGAAATGGAAAAGGCGGTAGCCGCCGTATGAACGACACCGAAAAAATTGAAGTCGACGCGCTGGTCGTAGGCTCCGGCATCGCCGGCCTGCAGGCCGCGCTGGATATCGCCGACCAGGGCTTCTCCGTGGCCATCGTCGAGAAAGCGCCCAGCATCGGCGGCAAGATGATCAGCCTGAGCAAAGTGTTCCCGACCCTGGACTGCGCCAGCTGCATCACCACCCCGCGCATGGCCTCCGTCTCGCATCACCCCCGCATCCAGGCCTACACCTACAGCACGGTGGACGGGATAAAGCGCGAAGGGAAAGCCTTCACCGCCGCCGTCACCCGCAAACCGCGCTACGTGGACGAAAAAGAGTGCATCTCCTGCAAGCGCTGCGAGGAAGTCTGCCCCGTCTTCCTCCCGGACGAATATGAGCAGGGCCTCGGGGCGAAAAAAACTATTTCCATCCCTTTCACCAACGCCATACCGCAGTTCCCGGTCCTGCACCCGGAGTCCTGCATCCGCTGCGGCGCCTGCGCCCGCGCCTGCCCGAAGGACTGCATAGATTTCCTGCAGCAGCCCGCGCCGCTCGAGATAAAAGCCAAAGCGGTAATACTGGCCACGGGGTTCGAGACCACGCCGATGACGGCGAAGAAGCAGTACGGCCTGGGCGCGCTGCCCAACGTGCTGGCCCCTATGGCCGCCGAGCGCCTGCTGGCCCCGCACGGCCCTTACGGCCGCGTGATCCGCCCGTCGGACGGCAAAGTCCCGGATTCCATCGCCTACGTGCAGTGCGCGGGTTCGCGCGACAAGAGCATCGGCGTGCCGTACTGCTCGCGCGTCTGCTGCATGTACGCCATAAAACAGGCCATCCTGCTCTCAGGTTCCCTCCCCACGGCGGATATCACTATCTATTACATGGACATCCGCGCCTTCGGCAAAGGCTACGAGCAGTTCTACAACAACGCCAAAGCCATGGGCATCAACTTCGTTAAAGCCAAGGTGGCCCGCGTCACCGAGGACGCCGATCACAACCCCATAGTGCGCATCGAGCGCCAGGAAGCCGCTTCGGCGCCCGAAGAAGTGAAGCACGACCTCGTAGTGCTCTCCCAGGGCCTGGTCCCCGGCTGCGACGTCTCGAAATTCAACCTCGGCGCCGAGCTCAACGACTTCGGCTTCGTGAAACTCTCGGACGAGAACATCTCCTCCGCGGTCACCGCCGGCGCCGGCGTCTTCGCTGCCGGCGTAGTAAAAGGCCCGCGCGATATCCCGGACTCCGTAGTGGACGCCGGCTCCGCCGCCATAGAGGCCGTGAATTATATAAGGAAGCTGTGATGGAAGAGAACATTAAGGAAGAAACCGCTAAAGACAATTACCGCCAGCCGCCCAAGGTGGCCGTCTACGTCTGCCATTGCGGCGGGAACATCTCCGACGTCGTCGACGTGAAGAAAGTGGCCGCCGAACTGGCGAAGTATCCCGGCGTCGCCGTCGCCCGCGAGTACGCCTTTATGTGCTCCTCCAACGGCCAGGACCTCATCCTCGAGGACATCAAGAAGCTCGGCATCAACCGCGTCGTAGTGGCCGCCTGCTCCCCCAGCCTGCACGAACTCACTTTCCGCGGCGTCCTGCAGCGCGCCGGCATCAATCCCTATCTTTACGAGCACGTCAACATCCGCGAACAGGTCAGCTGGGTGCATAAGGCCGACCATGAAGGCGCCACCGCGAAGGCCATAAAGCTGGTGGAGGCCGGCGTGGAAAAAGTCCTGCGGCAGGACCCGCTGAACGCCATCCGCGTGGCCGCCGAGCAGCGCGTAGCCGTCATCGGCGGCGGCGTGGCCGGGATGAAGGCCGCCCTCTCGGTGGCCGGCAAAGGCCTGGAGGCCGTAATAATCGAAAAAGCCCCGCGCCTGGGCGGCAAACTGCTGGAACTCGGCAAAGTCTATCCCTCGGGGGAAGAAGCTTCCGCCGTGGTGAAGAAATTCGAGGACCTGGTGGCCGCGGAGAAGCTGATAACCGTGCGCACCGGCGCCGAGATCGACTTCGTCAGCGGCTTCGTCGGCAACTTCAGGATAAATTTCAAGAACCCGGACGGGAAGATGGAACAGGTGAAGGCCGGCGCCGTCATTATGGCCACCGGCTTCGAGCACTATAAGCCGCATAACGGCGAGTTCGGCTACGGCACGGAGCCCAACGTGGTAACGCTGCCCGAATTCATCGCCCTGCTCAAGACTTCTCCCGCCGGCCGCCTGGATTACGCCGGCAAGGAGATAAAAAGCCTGGCCCTGATCCACTGCGTCGGCTCGCGCCAGGTGGAAGGCGTGCACCAGCCGCAGGCCGACGGGAAAGTGAACGATTACTGCTCGCGCGTCTGCTGCACCTCCGCCCTTTATACCGCCAACCAGGTAAAAGAGAAATATCCCGGCGTGCGCGTTTACGATATTTACCGCGACATCCGCACCTACGGCATGCAGCATGAGGGTTATTACGAAAAGGCCTCCAAGGACGGGGTGGTGTTCTTCCGCCATACCGAGACCGACCAGCCTGTAGTGACGTCGGAGCGCGACGGCCACACCGTTAAGGTTAAAGACATCCTCACCTGGAACGAGGAAATGGAAATAAAGGCGGACCTTTTAGTTCTGGTCACCGGCATGATGCCCGCCGATATCAAGCTGATAGCTTCGCAGCTGAAGCTGCCGGTAGGCGCCGACCGTTTCCTGCAGGAAGTGCACCCTAAGCTCCGCCCCGTAGAGATGGCTAACTCCGGCGTCTTCATAGCCGGCGCCGCCCAGGCCCCGATGGACATTACGGAGACCGCGGCTTCCGCCGCGACCGCGGCGGTAAAAGCCGCCATCCTGCTGGCCGAGCCGGACATCCCGCTGGAACCTTTCGTGGCCGTGGTGGACGAGGCCAAGTGCATAGGGTGCGGGCTCTGCCCTCCCGAATGTTCCTACGAAGGCGCGCTGATGATGACCGAAAAGAACGGCAAAAAGCTGGCGCAGGTGAATCCCGCCCTGTGCAAAGGCTGCGGCTCCTGCGTGGCGGTCTGCCCTACGCGCGCCATAAATATCGCCGGATGGACGCTGGACCAGTTCGACGCGATGGTGGACGCGATAGGCAGGGAATAAGATATGTCCAAAGAGAAAATAATCGAACAGCTTAAAAAGCTCAACGAAACAAAAGGGCCTGTGGCAAAAGAACTGCGCGACTACGTCGCCGCGCAGAACAAGGCGCAGCAGGCTTTGCTGGCCGCGCTGAAAGCCGGCCCCAGGACCATCCCCGAACTCGCCGCCGCCACGGGCCTTACGGCCGACAAGGCGCTGTGGTACGTCACCGGCCTGCGCAAGTACGGCAAGGTGGAAGATATCCCCGGCCGCGGGGTCTATCCCAAGTACACGCTCAAGGACGGGGGGGCAAAATGAAAGTAAACCCCGAACTGCTGGACGAAGTGCGCAAGTACGGCGCTTTCGACATCTCAGCCTGCTTCAACTGCGGCAACTGCACCGCCGTGTGCCCGCTTTCAAAAGAGGACGCTTCTTTTCCGCGCCGCCTGATCCGCGCCGGCCAGGTGGGCATGACCGACAAACTGGACTCCGCCATCGAACCCTGGCACTGCTACTACTGCGGCGAATGTTCCGCCACTTGCCCGCGCGAGGCCCAGCCCGGCGAGTACATGATGGCGCTGCGCCGCTACCTGATAGCCAAATACGACATCACCGGCCTCTCGAAGATCTTCTACAGGACCGGCTGGCTGCAGACCTGGCTTACGGCGGGCCTGTTCGCCGCGGTGCTGTGGCTGTATAACTCCTACACCGGAGACTTCGGAGCGCTGGCCGGCAGGATAGAAATGGCCTTCCCCGTTTACGTCACCATAGCGCTGGGCGGCTACGTGCTGAATATGTACCGCTACGTCATAGTTAAGCCTCTCGGCGGCATAAAGGCGACGTTCAAGCCCGCGCATATCATCGAGACCTTCATTCACGGTTTCACTCAGAAGAACTTCAACGGCTGCGAGGAAACCGACTGGGTGCGCTGGGGTTCCCATCTGCTGGTGATGAGCGGCTACACGCTGACGCTGCTTATCTCCAACCTGCACCTGCTCGAACCTCTGAGCAAACAGTATACGCCTTTCGGGCCGGTGAGCCTCCTGGTCTGGTACGCCGGGCTCGCGATCATCGCGGGCGGCGGCTCCATGTCCCTGCGCCGCGTTTTCAAGAGCGCCGAATCCTCCAAGTTCTCGCACCCCAGCGACTGGCTGTTCGTGATCATGATGTTCCTGATCGGCGCCAGCATGCTGGCTACGCAGTTCGTGAACGTCACGCAGGGGCCGGCCTCGCCGCTGCTGGCGCACCTCTACAGGGTGAACATCGCCATCGAGACGGTCTGGATCATCCTGGTAGTGCCGTTCACCAAGTGGATCCACATCTTCTTCCGCCCGCTGGCGGTCTATTTCCAGCACGTTAAGAGGGAAGACGCGGCCGGCACGGCCTTCACGCTGAAGTTCGGGGGCGCGAAATGAAAAAAGCGGGAATAATACGCTGCCAGCAGACCGAGGATATCTGTCCCGGCACCACGGATTTTAAGTTCGCCCAGCTGGGCAAAGGCGCCTTCGCGGAGATCGGGCCCGTGGAAATAGTGGGCTTCGTCTCCTGCGGCGGCTGCCCCGGTAAAAGGGCCGTGATACGCGCGGAAGAGCTGGCGGCGCGAGGCGCGGAAGTGATAGCGCTGGCCTCGTGCGTCAAGAACGGCAACCCGCTCTGCTTCCCCTGCCCGCACGCGGAAGTAATGAAAGCGGCGATAGCGAAAAAAGTCGGGGATAAAGTCCAGCTCCTGGACTACACGCACTAAAAAGGAAAATATATGGCTGACATTAAAGAACTGGAAGCGCAGATAGCGGCCCTTAAAGCCGACGTGGACACCCTGAAGGCCAATGCTCCGCAGGACAAGCTTTCGATGGTGGTGATGAGCGGCGACCTGGACAAACTGCTGGCCGCTTTCATTATCGCCACCGGCGCGGCGGCGATGTTCGAGAAAGTGGTGATGTTCTTCACTTTCTGGTCCATCCCGGCGCTGAAAGACCCGAAAAAGACCGTTTCCAAGGACGCCGTCGCCAAGATGTTCGAGCTGATGCTCCCGAACGGCGCCGCCGGAACCAAGCTGTCCCAGATGAACATGGGCGGCATGGGCAAAGCCATGATAAAGTCCATCATGAAGAAACATAACGTGATGAGCCTGGAGCAGCTGATGAAAGTCGCGGCCGACTCCGGCGTGGAGATCTACGTCTGCCAGATGAGCATGGACCTGATGGGCTACAAGATGGAGGAGATGATAGACTACCCGGCCATGAAGAGCGCGGGCGTGGCCAAGTTCCTGGCCGAAGCCGGCGGCAGCAAGGCTACCTTGTTCATATAGTTTTGAATTAAATCTAACGGAGGAAAAATGAAAAAATCAGTTAACATTGCGGCTGCGGCGTTGGTTTTAGCGGTTTTCTCGGCCAACGTTTTCGCCACTAACGGCGACAACCTTATCGGAGTTGGTCCCACGTCCCGCGCCATGGGCGGCACCGGTATAGCCGCCCCCCAGGACGCCATCAGCGCCATCTTCTCGAACCCGGCGGCGCTCTCGCAGCTGAGCGGCTCCCAGTTCGACTTCGCCGGCACCTACTTCTCCCCCACGGTGAAGGCGACCGTAGTCATGCCCGGCGGCTTTGGCGGCCCCTGGAAAGCTACCAGCCAGGACGCGGGTTATTCCATCCCGGCCATCGGCCTCTCCACGCCGATGAACGATAAAATGATGTTCGGCATCGCCGCTTACGGCGTATCCGGCATGGGCGTGGACTACCGCAATAAAGACCCGATGAACAGCAACACCAAGGTGTCCGTCATGAAGTTCGTGCCGGCCGTTTCCTACAAGTACGGGGCCATTTCTTACGGCGCCGGCCTCGATATCGACTACCAGGCCGCCGACTTCGGCGCCGGGCTGTCCCATAATTACGCCCTCGGAGCGCGCCTCGGCGCGGGTTATGAGTACAAGGCCTGGAACTTCGGCCTTACCTACGTTACGCCTCAGAACGTCGAGCACGAACGCATCTATGACTTCGACGCCAACGGCGTTTTCGACACCCTGAAGCTGGAGAATCCGGCGCAGTTCGGCGCCGGCGCTTCCTATAAAGGACTCGCTAAGTGGATATTCTCCGCCGACGTCAAATACGTGGACTGGGCGAACGCCAAGGGCTATAAGGACTTTGACTGGGAGTCCCAGACCGTCTATGCCCTGGGAGTCCAGAACAAGACTACCGACAAACTGACGCTGCGCGCAGGCTATAACTACGGCAAGAGCCCGGTGAAAAAGCACGACGCGTTCAACATAGGCGGCGGCGCCGCGACGACCGCGGTGCAGGGTAAAAATATGAGCACCTTCGGTTACGAGTATTTCCGCGTTATCGGCTTCCCCGGTATCGTGGAGCACCATGTGACCATAGGCGCGGGCTATGAGGTCTCCCCCAAGTTCACCCTGAACCTGGGCTACAAGAAAGCCCTGGCCAAGACCCTGAGCGAAACCGACAGCACGGGTTCCATAACCCTCAAGTCCAAGCTCTCCGAAGACGCTTACGACCTGGGTCTCACCTTTAAGTTCTAGAACTCAGGCAAACAAAAAAGGCGCCCGCAGGGGCGCCTTTTTTATTCCTGGATCCCGCTCAATGGCCCGCGGCGGGAACAGGCCAGGTTATAAGGGCCTTCCGTACCGAAGTGAGCTGCCGGACCCGGCCTTTCCTGGACATTCGCTTCAGCAGGCTCTCCACCCACTCCCGGTCCATTTTCGCCCCGTTCACTTTCAGGCCGACCTCGATGTCGCGGATGGTTTCCGCCGGGGAGGCTTTTTTCTCCCAGCTGTCCCTGATATATTTCACGGCGGGCTTCCGCCCCAGCGCCTTAAGAGCCTCCAGCACGATCGCGGCGCCCTCAGGCGCCTGATATTTTACGCCGTGCCTGGCGTAGACCTTTTCCAGCAGGGCGTTGCGGCGCACTCCGGCCCAGCCGATATAGACGCAGCGCTCCCGGGCCGTCTTTTCCATCTTGATAATGTCGCTTTTATTCTTTATGGCCATCGTCATGGAGGCCAGCGCTATGTCGAAGCGCCCGGCCAGGCGCGAAACGGGCATCGAGTTCCAGGAAGAAAGCAGGCAGGAGGCGTTCTTTATCCCGCGCTCTTTCCGTTCGGACCGGAAGAGCTTCAGCATTTCCGGTGAAGAATCCACCCCGAGAGCTCTTTTCGCCGTTTTAGCCAGCCTGAGGGCGTAAACCCCGGTGCCGCAGCCTATGTCCAGGACGCGCCTGCCTTTGAAATTGACGCCCAGGCCGCCGAGCAGGCGCAAGATCCTGCCGGTCTTGGCGTACGTCTCTTTCTCGAAAGGCAGCGGGTAATTCCTGGCCCTGTTGTTCCAGAAGAGCTTTTCGTTGGCGCGTGTTCCTTTCATCCGGTTTAAATTATACAACCATTTTGGCGCTTTGGTCTCCGGCTCTAAATTATTTCCTTTTCGCTTTCTATTTTGCTACTTTGCGCTTAAGGGGGGGGACTATGCGCGTAACGTTAAGACTGATCGTTTCGCTTATCGCCGTCGTGGTGCTGGTGGCGCTCGTTTCCGCCTGGCTCACGGTCAGGGTAGAGAAGCGGAAGCGTTACGAAGAAGCCTTCTCGCAGGCCGCCCTGCTGGCCGAAAGCTTCAGGGCGGGCGCGCTTTCGGACCTCGAAGCCGGGAACGCGGCCGGTCTGCAGGGACTGGCGGATGAATTCCAGAACCAGAAGAAGCTGGAGGGCGTGGCGGTCTACGTCGGAAGCGGCGTGCTGACAGCCCGGTCCTCGTCCCTCGCGCCCGAACTGCTGGCCCTCGCCCGGGAGCCGGGTCCCGGCGGCGCGGTGCGCGCCGAGGGAGGCGTCTATGCCTCCGGGGACAGGAAGATCCTGCTGTACCCGCTCGCGTTCGGTTACGGCGACTCCCAAAAAGCGGACGTCGTCCTTTTTACCGACCTCTCCTATATAGACCGCGATCTGCTCCGGATCTGGAAGCGCACCCTCGTCAGGCTGCTGGTCCAGCTGGTCCTTATCGTAACGGTGACGCTGCTCGTGATGCGGTGGAACATGCTCGCCCCCATAACCCAGATGGCCGGGTGGATGAAAGCCCTCCGGATGGGCGACTCCAGCGGCAGCGCCCCTCCGGTCAAGGGCGATATCTTCGCGCCGATAGCCAAAGAGGCCGCCACGCTGGCCGCCAACCTGCAGGCGGCCAGGCAGGCCGCCGAGAACGAAGCCCGCCTGCGCCAGAAAGGCGAATCCCTCTGGACCCCGGAAAGGCTGAAGGAACACATCAAGGTGAAAATGGGCGGCCGGCGGCTGTTCGTGGTCTCCAACCGCGAGCCGTACATGCACGTAAAAGAAGGCAAGGAGATCCGCACCATGATCCCCGCCGGCGGGCTGGTTACCGCCCTCGACCCCATAATGAGGGCTACGGGAGGGACCTGGATAGCGCACGGCAGCGGCGACGCGGATTTCGAAGTGACCGACGCCGCCGACCGCGTCAAAGTGCCCCCTGAGGAGCCTGCCTACGACCTGCGCCGCGTGCGGCTCACGAAAGAGGAGGAGGCCGGCTACTATTACGGTTTCGCCAACGAAGGCATCTGGCCGCTCTGCCACATCGCGCATATCCGGCCCATCTTCAGGAAAGAGGACTGGGAGTATTACTACAAGGTGAACAGCAAGTTCGCCCAGGCCGTAATAGGCGAGATCGCGGGCGTGGAAGAACCCTGCGTGCTGATCCAGGATTACCATTTCGCCCTGCTGCCCGGGATGATAAAGGCGGTCCGTCACGACGCGCGGGTGGCGGTGTTCTGGCATATCCCCTGGCCCAACCCGGAAACCTTCGGCATCTGCCCGTGGCAGCGGCAGCTGGTGATGGGCCTGCTCGGAGCGGACCTGATCGGCTTCCAGACTCAGTTCTACTGCAATAACTTCCTGGAAACGGTGGACCGCGCCATAGAATCCCGCGTAGACCGGGAGCACTTTTTCGTACAGAAAGAAGGGCATGTGACCATGGTGAAGCCTTTCCCGATAAGCGTGGCCTTCCAGCAGCCCGGGACGGGCGCCGCGCCGGAAGAAAAGCCGGAGGCCGGGGCCCTGTTGAAGGAGCTCGGGCTGAAGGCCGAGTTCGTCGGGGTCGGGGTGGACCGGCTGGACTACACCAAGGGGATGCTGGAAAGGGTGAAGGCCGTGGAACGGTTCCTGGAAAAATACCCGGAGTTCCAGGGGAAATTCTCGTTCGTAGAGCTGGGCGCGCCCAGCCGCACGCAGATCCCGCGGTACCGCGCGTTCCTGGAGGAACTGCACGCCGAGGTGGACAGGGTGAACCTGAAGCTGCAGTCGAAGGACTGGAAGGCCATAATTTTCCTGGAAAAGCACCACGACCATATCGAGATATCCAAGTTCTATAAAAGAGCGGACGTCTGCCTGGTCACTTCGCTGCACGACGGGATGAACCTGGTGGCGAAAGAATTCGTGGCGGCCCGGAACGACAACGCCGGGGTGCTGATCCTGAGCCGCTTCGCGGGGGCGTCGCGCGAGCTTAAGGACGCGCTTATCGTGAACCCCTACGATATAGAGGAGATGGCGGACGCCATCCATACTTCGCTCACCATGACCAAAGCCGAAGCGGGCGAAAGGATGAAGCTCATGCGCCAGACCCTGCACGAGAACAACATCTACAAATGGGCGGCCGACCTGACCGGGGAACTTATGAAGCTGCGCATGGACGAGGCCGGCCCGGCGGGGACCGGATGAAGTCCTTCTGGAAGAATTCCGCCGCCGCGGCCGCGCGGCTGGCGTCGGAGCCGGCTCTGCTGGTAACGCTGGATTTCGACGGGACGCTGGCCGCGCTGGCGGAAACCCCCGGGCAGGCGCGCCTCCAGCCCGGCTTCAAGGCGGCCCTGAAAGCGCTGGCCGCGGCGCGCGGGGTTTCGGTCTTCATCCTGAGCGGGCGGGCCCTGGCGAACGTCAGGGAACTGGTGGGTTTGCGCGGCCTTTACTACGGCGGGAACCACGGCATAGAGCTCAAAGGCCCGGGCTTCGCCTGGCGCGACGCGGGCGCGGTGAAAGCGCGGGACCTGGTAGCCGGCGTGGCCGCCGATATGCGGGAAAGATTCCCGCCCGGCACCGGCGTGCTGGTGGAGGACAAGGGCTTTTCTGCCAGCGTGCATTACCGCAACCTGAAGAAGGCCTACTCGCGCGGTTTCTTCGGCCGGATGAAAGCCCTGCTGGCCGCGGCCGGCGGCGGGAAGCTTTACTGGCGCAGGGGGCACAAGGTCTTCGAACTGCTGCCCCGGGACGCGGCCCGCAAGGGGGCGGCCGTGACGCGGCTGGCCGCGCGGCTGGGAAGTCCGTTCTGCGTGGCCGTCGGGGACGACCTTACCGACGAGGATATGTTCGCGGCGCTGGCGGGCCGCGGTCTTACGGTCCGGGTGGGCCGCAAAGCCGGGTCGAAAGCGGAGTATTTTCTTTCGGGGCAGGCGGAAGTGCTGCGCCTGCTGGACCTTATCAGGGCCGGAAGGCCGGGGGGGAGAAAATGGAAACTAAAGCCAGGGAACCTTTCAGGTTCTGTACCAGGCTGACGCTGACGGAGGTCACCGGGCGCCGGGCCTTCAACGTGGACGAACTGCTGGAAGGGATAAAAGCGGCGGATGACGCCGTGATCTATCATCACACGCACCGCTTCCTGAAGCAGTACCACCACCTGGTGCCGGAAGGCGCCAACGACTTCGCCTACTGGGTGTCGAACACGCTGCAGGACGACCGCCTGGGCGAGGAGCTTAACTCCATCGACATCGTGCAGTATAATTCTCTGGCCGATATCCGCGCCGCTTTCGTGGGGATGCTGGAGCGGAGCCTCGCCGGGAACCCCGGCGCGCCGCGCGCGGTGGCCCCGGGCCGGGAGTTCCATTTCATGCGCGCCATAAGGTTCTCGGTCCCCACGGACTGCGTCGCCGGCGGCTACGCGGAGTTCCTGGAATGCCTGCGCCGGGTGGACGTCTCCAGCCTTTACCTGCACGTGTTCGAGGCCCGCCTGCGCCCGCCGTACGGCGTGGATGATTTCTCGAACTGGTTCAGGCTGAACTTCGGCGACGAGGCGTTGGGCGCCGAGATCTCCCGCCTGGACCCGTATTCCTACACGCTCGAGGGACTGAGGCAGCGGATAATCAAGGTGATAGAGCGGCGCCTGGCGGAGGTGGAACATGCCTAAAATAGACGAATACGCGCCCGCGGCCGGCCGCGGCGCCATAGAAGAGCTGAAGCTGGTGGCCTCCCGGCTGAAGGGGAAGACCATCCTCAACGTCAATTCCACCGCCGTGGGCGGCGGCGTGGCGGAGATCCTCAGCCGCATGCTCCCGATGATGACGGAACTGGGCATAAAGCCCCGCTGGGAGCTGATCAAGGGCGGGGAGGATTTTTACGCGGTCACCAAAAAATTCCACAACGCGCTGCACGGGACCCGGCAGGAACTGACGGCCGCCGACTTCCAACTCTACCGCGATACGCTCAAAACCAACCTGGAGACCCTGGACCTGGACGCCGACATCGCCCTGATCCACGACCCGCAGCCCGCCGGGCTTATAGACAAAAAGCCGGCGGGCGCAAAATGGGTCTGGCGCTGCCACATAGACCTTTCCAACCGCCAGGACGACGTCTGGGAGTTCCTGCGCGGCTACGTGGCGCGCTACGACGCCGCGGTGATCTCGGCGCCGGCCTTCTCCCAGGAGCTGCCGATAAAACAGTTCCAGGTTCCGCCCTCCATAGACCCGCTGGCCGACAAGAACAGGGAGCTGACGCCCGCCGAGGTTTCGGATATCATGCGGCGGCTGGAGATCCCGCTGGACAAGCCGCTGATAACGCAGGTTTCCCGCTTCGACCGGCTGAAGGACCCTCTGGGCGTGATAGAGGCGTTTAAAAAGATACAGCCCTACGTCACGGCGCGCCTGCTGATCGTGGGCGGAAGCGCGGACGACGACCCCGAAGGTTCGCAGGTGCTGGCGGAGGTCCGCGCGGCGGCCGAGGGAACGCCGGACATAATGGTGCTGTGCCTGCCCCCCACCAGCAACATCGAGATAAACGCCATCCAGCGCGCCTCGGAGATCATCCTGCAGAAATCGCTGAAGGAAGGCTTCGGGCTGACGGTTTCGGAGGCGCTCTGGAAAGGCAAGCCGGTGATCGCCGGCGCGGTGGGCGGGATACCGCTGCAGATAACCCACAAGTATTCCGGCATCCTCACCCGCACGGTGGAGGGCACCGCCTACTGGATGAAGCGCCTGCTGCACGAGCCCGCCTACGCCCGGAAGATGGGCGAGAACGGCCGCGAGCACGTGCGCGAGAATTTCCTGCTGACCCGCCACCTGCGCGACTACCTGCTGCTGGCCCTCTACCTGGAAAGCGGCGGCCAGGATTTTATCCACCTCTGAGGCGCCGCCGGCCGCGGTTGACTTCGGACGGGCAAGGTGGTAGGATATAGTTATTGGCTTATGCCAATAACTATGACCAGGCCTTTTAAATGCAGGAAGATAACCTCCGAGCCGCGCGCTTATTATTTCAAGCCGCGGGCCGTGCCGCTCTGCCGGCTGGAAGAGACCATTCTCCAGCTGGACGAGTTCCAGGCGCTTAAATACTCAGAACTGGACGGAAAAGACCAGGCGGCCGCGGCGGCCGCCATGAAGGTGTCCAGGCAGACTTTCGGCAATATACTCGCTTCCGCCAGGAGGAAGCTGGCCGACGCCGTCGTGAACGGCAAAGCCCTTAAGATAGAAGGCGGGCCGGTGGAACTCTCCCGACCCTCCTGCGGAGAAAAACACAAATGAACATCTGCATCCCCGTGGAAAACAACGAAGGCATGAAATCGAAGGTTTACGGCCATTTCGGCAGCGCGCCGTTCTTCGCCATCTGCGACGTGGAAGCCGGCAAGGCGGAATTCCTGGATAACGGCAACCAGCACCATGAGCACGGCCAGTGCAACCCGCTGGGAGCCCTGGCCGGCAAATCCGTCAAGGCCATACTCGTAGGCGGCATCGGCGCCCGCGCCCTGGAACATCTTAACGCCGGCGGCATAAAAGTCTACCGCGCCCCCCAGGGCCCCCTCTCGAACGCTCTGGAGATGTTCAAGAAAAAGGAGCTCCCGGAGATCCTCCCGGCAGACTGCTGCCAGGGCCACGGCTGCCATTAAGAGGCGGTTCGCGGCGAGCGCATGATCCGGGCCGGCCGCAGGGCCGGTCCGCGCGGGGTACGGGAGAAAAAAATGGAAATAGATATCGTTGTGATCGGAGCGGGGCCCGCGGGGATACAGGCCGCGATACACGCCTCAAGGAAAAAAGTTGAAACCGCGGTATTCGGAAAAATATCGCATAGCAGCCTCGACTCGGCGCATGTGGAAAATTACTGCTGCATGCAGGGCGTGGCCCATGGCGGTGAAATGCTGATAGAGGGCAAAAAACAGGCGGAGAGCTTCGGCGCCCGGTTCGTCGAAGAGGATATCACCAGGATCAAGAGCAATGGGGCCCTGTTCGAAGTCTCTACTGAAAGCGGCTCCGTGTTTACCGCGAAGAGCCTTATTTTCGCGCTTGGGATAAAGAGGAACGCGCTTAACGTTAAGGGCGAGAAAGAGTACCACGGCAAGGGCGTGAGCTATTGCGTGGAGTGCGACGCGAATTTTTACCGCGGCAAGAAAGTGGCGGTGGCCGGGAACGGCAGCGCCGCGGCTTCAGGCGCCGTGCTGCTGACCGCTTACGCCGCCGAAGTGACCCTTATCTCCGATAAGCTGGACGTGAACGAGAAGCTCCTGCAGCAGCTTTCTGACAGCGGCGTGAAAAGAGCGGACGGCCGCAAGATCGCGGAGATCCTGGGCAACGGCCAGAAAGTGACCGGCGTAAAGCTGGCAGACGGCGCCGAGCTGCAGATAGACGGCATCTTCATAGAACTTGGCGCCAAGGGAGCCATGGAACTGGCGGCGCTCCTGGGCGTGGAGCTTGAAGGCGAGAAATTCGACCATATCAAGACGGATAAGAAACAGCGGACGAACGTGCCGGGGATCTATGCCGCCGGAGATATTTGCGGGGCGCCTTACCAGATGGCAAAGGCCATCGGCGAGGGCTGCGTGGCCGGGATGAACGCCGCGGATTATGTAAAGAACCTGAAGATCGGCTGAGCCGGCCGGCAGCGGAAGGGAGGAGCGTGAAACGGAATTCGCTGAATTTTATCGTGGATCTGAGCGCTCTTGCCGCCCTTCTCGGCCTGGGCTTTTCGGGTTTTATTATAAGGCAGGTTCTGCCCCCGGGTTCCGGCGGGCTTGGACGGCTGCTGCATGACGGCCGCGGGCGCGAACAGATACGGACCCTCTGGTCCCTGTCGCGGCACGAATGGGGAACCGTCCATTACTATCTAGCCGTTCTGTTCCTTTTCCTGGTCCTGGCGCATCTCGTTCTGCACTGGAACTGGATAAAGTGTTATTTTCTATCGGTAACTGCTTCTCCGCAAAAAACGGATCCCTGCGGGGAATAAAGCCGCCCTCGCCGCGCCGCTTCGTGACTGCGAAGCGTGTAAATCAAAAAAACCGGTGTGTTCTCAGCCTGAATCTTTTCAGGCCTCTTCCGCATCTAAATAATGAAGGTAAAAGACGCTGGAGGGAATATGGAAAATCTTACGAAGGCTTCGTTCAAGGAAAAGATCTTTGATTTCGAGGCCGGCAAGGAATGGAAGTTCGCCGGGGATAAGCCCTGCATAGTGGATTTTTATGCGGACTGGTGCGGCCCCTGCAAGATGCTTTCGCCGATACTGGCCGAGCTGGCCGCGAAGTATGCCGGGCAGCTGGAGATCTATAAAGTGAATACCGACGAGGAGCAGGAGCTTTCCTCAGTGTTCGGCATACAGAGTATCCCGACCATGCTTTTGGTACCGATGTCCGGGCAGCCCCAGGCGGCGCGCGGCGTCCTGCCGAAGGAAACCCTGGAGAAGGCCATCGCGGACGTTCTGAAGGTTAAGCAGGTATAGGGGTTCTTGGATGTGCCCCCGGTCTGAAGGCCTAGCGGTGAGCCGTCTCAAGCTCGGGAACTTTGTTGAAGACGGCCCAATAGGCGCGGATGGCTTTCGCCAGCTCAAGCAGCGCGGCTGAATTTATGGGCTTTACCAGGTAGGAGTTCGCTCCCAGTTCGTAGGCCCGGATAATATCGGCGTTGGATTGAGAGGAAGTAAGCACCAGGATGGGGATCTGTTTCAGTCCCGGCTGCCCGCGGTGCCACTCCAGGAGCTCGAAGCCGGATTTACGGGGAAGTTTCAGGTCGAGGAGGATAAGGGAAGGCAGGGGATAGAGGCGCCGGTCGGCGAAGGCGCCCTGCCCGAGCAGGTAGGCGACCGCTTCTTCCCCGTCGGCCGCAGACCGCAGCGCGTCGGGCATCCCGGCTTCTTTGAAGGCGTTCTTAAGGAAGAACACGTCGTCCGGGTCGTCCTCCACCAGCAGAATAGTGAAGTTCGCTATCGTCATGGTTTCTCCTCAGCTTTCTGAAGTTCTATCCAGAACCTGCTGCCGCGGCCGGGCTCCGATTCCACGCCCGCCAGTCCTTTCATGCGCTCCAGCGCCCGGTGCACGATGGCAAGGCCTATGCCAGTCCCGGCGTAATCCTCCAGCTTGTTGAGGCGCTGGAAAACCCCGAAGATGCGCTCCCTGTGTTCGGGGGCGATGCCGATGCCGTTGTCCTCGACCCAGAGGCGCACCAGGTTTCCACGAAGCTCGGCGCGCACTCTGACGCGCGGCTCTACGCCGGGCGCCGTGAACTTTACCGCATTTGAAATAAGGTTGGAGAGCGCCTGGGTAAGCAAGACCTCCTGCGCCAGGACGCTGGGCAGCGGCGTTTCGACCGTAAGGGTGGCCTTTCTTTCCAGCAGGTCCTCTCCCATGGCGGTCTTGATCCGCTCCAGGACCGGCGCGAGCGGCACCGGCACGCACTCGACCTCTTCCAGCGTGAGCCGGCTGTAGGACAGGAGGTTCGCCAGGAGTATGTCCATGCCTTCGGTAGCGGCGAGGATGCGCTTGATGTATTTAGCGCGTTCCGCTTCGTCTTTGCTGCTGCTCAGCATCTCCGCGAAGCTGTGGATATGACGCAGCGGAGCCCGGAGGTCGTGGGAGATGGAATAAGTGAAAGCGTTGAGCTCTTTTATTGTGTCCTGGAATTCGAAAGTGCGCTCGGCGACGCGGCGCTCCAGGTCCTGGTTCAGCGCGCGCACTTCTTTTTCCGCGCTGGCGCGGGCCACTATCTCCTGTTCGGCATGCTGCTGGCTGGATTGCGCCTGCTTGCGGAGGGCGATCTCGTTCAGGCGGGCGTGGTGGCGGTCCAGCGCGATGGCGACCTGGTTGGATATCGCGCTTACGAACTCCACGTCTTTCTCATCGAACCGGGCGGCTCCTTCAAAGTGAAGTACGCCGAAGACAGGGCGGCCGCGCATGATGAGCGGGTAGGATATGTGTTTGCCACGCTCCGCCAGGACCGGTGCGGCCTCGGCCGGAGCGGGGGGAGCGGAAGGCCCGGAGGAACTGGTGATCAAGGCAAAAGACTTCATCGCCCGGTCCCGCGCCTCTTGGCGCTCGGACTCGCTAAGTTCGGGGGAATGCCAGGCGACGACCTCCGGCCGGCCGGCCGCCGCCTCGATAAGGATCGCGCTTTTAAGCGGAAGCTGCCTGTTTATTATCCTCAATAAAGGCCCGACGGCCTGCTGAGGGGTTTCGATGAAATGAGTCAGGAGCATGCTGATAGCGTAAAGAGCCCCCAGCCGATCGACCCCGTATTTCTCGGCGTCTTGCGAGCTGTTCGCTCCTTTTTTCGCGCCTCCCTCCACGCGGCCCTGCGCGGGGGCGTCGGCCTCGATCCGGGGGTGCCGTGATAAGGCCATTAACGCCTGCCTCCGGCGCCCGAGGTTTCCAGCTCCCGCAGGCCGGCCGGAGCCGCCAGTTCAATAGCCTGACCGAGCCGCACGCCGCCTTCAGCGATGCTGAAAGAATAGAGGCCGTTGTCATGCGTGCTGCCCCGGGTCTTCACCACCATCAGCGAGGAGACCGCCTTGTTTCCAAGCGGAACATAGCGCAGCCTGATCACGTTGTCCGCCAGCGGCGAGAAGCCGCGCTTCGTGCTGTAATCGGTGGAATACATGGCCTCAGATTCAAGGGTGAAAACGGAGGTGACACCGAGGTTCTTGATGTGGACGGCCAGGTCGTAGAGCTGCTCCCTCGCCCAGTCAGGCGACATGCCTGAGGTCGTGAGGTGGGTGACGCTGTCCAGCGCCAGGCGGCGCGCGCCTTTCCGCTGTATCCTGTCGGTCAGCAGCGTAAGCAGCTGGGTGCTGCGGATGTAGGTGGGCGGAAGATAGACGATATCCACCAGTCCCTCGTCTATGCTTTTTTGCAGCGGCAGGCCGAGCGCGCCCGCGTTAGCGATCAGCTCCTCCGGGCCTTCTTCCAGGGTCACGTAAAGCCCCGGCTCTCCGTGCGCGGCGCCCTCGAGGACGAACTGGAGGGCCAGGACGCTTTTCCCTATGCCCGAGCTGCCTGAGACCAGCGTCAGGCTCCTGGCCAGGATGCCCGAGCCCAGCAGCTCGTCCAGCCCGTCTATTCCCGTGGACAGGCGTTCGAGGGCTTTGGCGGGCGGCGGCGCGGCCAGTTCCGGTTCCTGCGCCCGGTAGCGCGGGAAGATATTGATCCCGCCGGCGCCGATGGTCATGCTGTGGCGCCCCTTAAGGTGCGCGGTGTTCCTGAGCTTGTACACTTCTATGTAGCGCCGGCGTTCCAGGCCTTCCTCCGTGGAGGTCAGGATTATCGTCCCGTCCACTACGGTTTCTTCCACCCCGAAGCGGCTGATCTGGTTGGAGCCGTAGGGGATGTCCGTGGCGAAGAAGCCCACTGCCTGCGTGTTCTGGATGATGCTGGCCAGCTGGAAGACCTTTTCACGGACGATCTGGTGATCCTTAACTTTATGCAGGAAGACTGAAAGCGAATCCACGGTGACGCGGGCCGCTCCCAGGGCCGCTATCCGCTCGCGCATCATCAGCAGGTGGTTCTCCACCATGATATCAGGCTGCGGGATGAAGACTATCTGCACCATCCCGCGCTCTATCTCGGCGTCCAGGTCCCAGCCCAGGCCGCGGGCGGCGGCGCGCAGCCTTTCGTCGGTCTCTTCGAACGAGAACACTATCCCCTTCTCGCCGGCCTTCGCTCCGCGGTAGACGAACTCCAGCCCCAGCACCGTCTTGCCGGTGCCGGCCACCCCGGTTATCAGCAGGCTCGATCCGCGCGGTATGCCTCCGCCCAGCAGGTCGTCCAGTTTCGGGATGCCGACCTGGCAGTGGGGCGTACTCCCTTTAGCCGGTTCGGCCGTGGCGCTGCGCTTGATAGTTAGGCGCGGCGCGAAGACCTCTATTCCGGTCTCCGTTATGGAGAAAGTGTGCTCGTCCCGGCTATGCGCCAGGCCGCGCATCTTGACTATCTGCATGAACCGCTGGCGTTCGCCCGACAATTCCCTCTGGTCCACCGTGACGAGACCGTCGATGATGGAGAAAAGCGGGTTGCGCTCGTAATCGGCTGGGGTATATTCGCCCAGAAAGAGCGTGGTGCATTCCCTGGCCATGAGGTTCACTACCAGCTCGTAGGAGAATTTACGCAGTTCATCCGGGGAAGCGGCCATCTCCTCGAAGATCTTGAAGCTGTCGATCACGACCAGCGCGGGCTTTAGCTTGGCCAGCCTTTCCATGACCAGCTGCAGCGTCTCATGCAGGCCCTTTGTCCGGACCAGGACCCCCAGGTCTATGAAGTGAATGCATTTGCCGACCTTTTCCTGGTCGAAGTAGCCGAACTTTTTCAGGTAAAAAAGGCTTTTTACTCCCGGCTCCGAGAGAGTGCTGAAGAAGATCGCGGGGCTTTCCTGCGCGGCGTTATGGAACATGATCTGCTGCGCGAGGACGGTCTTCCCGGAGCCGGGAGGGCCTGCTATGGCGGTGCTGGAGCCTTTGATCAGGCCTCCGGCCAGCATTTCATCGAGGTTGGGGATGCCCGTGGTAAGGATATTGTTCTTCTCCGTCATAGCGCTCGCCTCCTTGATCTCCGGCAGGGCCTGGACTGCGGCCCCGTTTCTCTCCTGCGTGCCGGGCTGAGGGCCCGGTGAGCCCTGCGCGATCCGCGAGAGTTCGTCGTAGAGCGCCGGTGAAAGGACCTGGTCGGTCAATTCGCCGATCACCGTCAGGAATTCCACCAGCAGAAAGCGCAGGCCTTCCTGCAGGCTGCCCGGGCCCAGCGCGTCCGCCGATCCCTGGAGGGCCTTGCAGGAAATGTCGCCCGCTTCTACTTTCAGCAGAGCGAGGAACTGGTATTTTTCCGCGCCTTTGGCGCGGACCAGTTCGGCTATCGCTTCCAGCGCTATCTCTCCCACCGCGCTCTCCGCGCGGAGCCGGAGGGCGCTCCAGGCAGCTTCGAACATGGCGAGGAGGACCTTGACGGGGACGTCCTTGGCCGCGTGTTCCATCCAGTAGTCCACGTACTTCTCGTGTTCGGTATTCTGCATCGCGCACCTCGTTAAACTGTCATGATCTTTTGCCGCGCAAAAAAACGCCGATAGGACGGCTGACCCGTCCGAAATCAAGAAAGAAAGCTCCCGGCGCCAAAGGCCGCCGGAATCATTCCTCACCGTTATTGTTAGACGCTTTAACCCTGTCCCGTATTTCAACCCGTATTTAATCACAACCCGGTTTATTTGTCAATAATGGCGGGCATTGTCAGGCGGGGGTCTTATTTGTATCATAGTGTTTGATGGGTCTTATCAAAGAAAAAACCAGAATTTTTTCGTTGTGCGCCGCGCTGCTGACGGCGTTGGCATGGCCGGCGCACGAAGTTTTCGCTCATTCCGGCGCGGAGACCGGCTGCCAGGTCTGCTCGGTTTCGCTCTCGCCCGAACTCAATGCCGACTGCGGCTCGCTCCTGCTAAGCGCCCCACAAAATTTCAGTTTATTAAAAGCGGAAGCTGCACTCTTGACGGAGTGTTCAGCAGCCGTCCCCGCTTTCCACGGCCGGGCTCCACCCGCCATTTAATTCAATAAAAATATATCAGAGGAAACTCCCGGCCGACTTCGGCCTGGCTGTTCACTATATCAAGGGTAAAGACCCTGGAGATTTATGTCTAAAAAAGTTTTTATTTTAGCGGTTTGTTCGATATTCCTGGGCCTGGCCGCGCCGGCCTTGGCAGGCGTGGTGAACCCGGATATTTCTGTGATCGGGCAGGTGCTGTACAAATACCATGACGACAAGTCAGCCGGGGGAGCGCGGAAGCCGACGCTGGACCTCGGCGAGACCGAACTGGTGTTCGAATCCTACCTGAACCCGTACGCGAAAGGAACTTTCGTGTTCACGGTGGGGGACGAAGGCCTGGGGACCGAGGAGGCTTATATCGACGTGATAAAGGGCCTCCCCGACGGGCTCGGGCTGCGCGGCGGCAAATACAGGCTGGGGTTCGGCAAGCTGAACCCGGTGCATCCGCACGCCTATCCGTTCATTGAAGCGCCCCGGGTGATGGCGGCCATGCTTCCCGGCGAGGACGGGTTCAACGACGTCGGGCTGCGCGCTTCGTATTTCCTGCCGTTCTCCTGGGCTTCCGATATCTCCGCCGACGCGCTTAAAGGCGCTGTTTTCCACCCGGATGAAACGGAGCCCGCGGCGGCCTGGCTGGCGCACTGGAATAATTCCCTGGTCGTGGGCGAGGCCACCCCCTTGGATATGGGTTTATCTGCGACGCAGGGGACCAATAACGTGCAGTGGGGAACAAAAACGTCGGTGTACGGAGCGGATATTAAGACCAAGATACCGTTCAACAGTCTGACCAGCCTGACTTTGCAGGGGGAGTACTTCTACAACCATAGCGACGTAGTAGTAGATACGACCACCGGCAGTTCCGGCCATTTGGGCCGCCAGGGCTTCTTCGCCTTCGCCGACCTGAGATTCGCCCAGCGCTGGAACGCAGGCGTCATCTACGACCAATATAATCCCGCCGACAACGAGCGCCGGACGAACCGCGCGGTAAAAGCCTTCGCCGGGTTCTCCCTGCTCGAGGAGACCACTCTGCTCCGGCTGAGCTATGAGCGTTTCAAGCCCGAGAACAACCCTGCCGTGCATACGGTGATGCTGCAGGTGCTGTTCAGCATGGGGCCCCATAAAGCGCACCAGTTCTAGGATGAAGGAAATAAATATGAAAAAAATATTGATAGCTCTCGTGGTAACGGCGGCGCTCGGCGCCGCGTCTTCAACGGCTGCCCCGCTCAGGGTAGCCGCGGCCCTGCCCGATCTGGGCTCCATAGCTTCCTATATCGGAGGCGACAAGGTCGAAGTCTTCTCCATAGGCAGGAACAACGCGAACCCGCATGCCGTGGAGGTTCTGCCGTCCTATATGATGAAAGTTTCGCGGGCGGCAGTTTATCTTAAGGCCGGCCTGGCGCTGGACCAGTGGTCCGACTCGATAATCGACGGCTCGCGAAACAGCAGGCTGATAGTCGCGGACTGCTCCGCCGGCATCACCCCGCTGCAGAAGCCGTCGGGCAAAGTGGACGCCTCCATGGGCGACGTGCATCCCGAAGGCAATCCGCATTACTGGCTGGACCCGGCTAACGGCGCGGTCATAGCCGGCAACGTGCTGGCGGCGCTGAAGAAAGCCGATCCCGGCAACGGGGAGTATTACGAGAAGAACTATGAGCGTTTCAAAGAGGAACTGGGGAAACGCCTGGCCGGCTGGAAAACGGAGATGTCCGGGATGTCCGGGCGGAAGGTGATAAGCTATCACTCCTCCTGGATCTATTTCACGAGCGCTTTCAGCCTGTCCATCGCCGGCAACGTCGAGCCGCTGCCCGGCATACCGCCGACGGCGAAACACCTGGCCGAGCTGGTGGAGATGATCAGAAAAGACCATATCGCGTTCCTGCTCCAGGAAGCGTACTTCCCGGACGACGCGCCACGGTTCCTGGCGAGGGAGACCGGGCTGAAAGTGTTCAAGTTCACGCCGTCCTGCGACAGCGTGAAGGCCGATTCCTATTTCGCCCATTTCGACGAGCTGGTCTCAAAACTTAAAGGAGGCTACAAATGATGATCTTCCAGTACCATTTCGCGCTGACGGCGCTGCTGCTCTGCCTGGTCCTCACCGGCATCTACGCCTACTTCGGCTACCATGTGGTCGGGCGCGGCGTCATCTTCGTGGACCTGTCGCTGGCGCAGGTGGCGGCGCTAGGCTCCAGCGTGGGCCTGCTGCTGGGCTGGGGGGAACAGTTCCCCGTGCGGAATTACCTGATGTCTTTGTCGTTCACGCTGCTGGGGGCGCTGCTGTTCGTGATCTTCCGCGGCCGGCGCCAGCGGGTCCCGATCGAGGCGCTGATCGGCATCACTTATGCCGGGGCCATCGCGGTGTCGCTGATCGTGCTTGAAAAATCCGCCACCGGCACCGAAGAGATCAAGGAGATGCTGACCGGGTCGCTGCTTACGGTCTCGCCGAAAGAACTGCTCTTCATCGCGGGGCTCGCCGCCGGGATCGGCGTCGTCCACTGGCTGGCCAGGAAGCAGCTTCTACTGGTGACCGAGGACCCCGAAGGAGCGCGCGGCAAGGGCATGAAGCTCTGGTGGTGGGACTTCGTCTTTTACTCCACCTTCGGCCTGATAGTCACCTCGTCGGTAAGGGTCGCCGGCGTGCTGCTGGTCTTCGCCTTCCTGATAATACCGTCGGTGGCGGCAATGCTGGCCGTAAAGGGAATAAAGAAACGGCTGATCTTCGGCTGGCTGTTCGGCGTAGCCGGCTGCCTGGGCGGGCTCGAGCTGTCGATGCGGCTGGACTGGTCGTCCGGGCCCACCATCGTAGCGGCTTTCCTTGTGCTCCTGATAGGCACCTGGGCCGCAAAAGCCGCGTTCGCGCCAGTTCCGGAGTAGCCCGCCGCTTATCGAGGAGGCGCGGTTGGTTCCGGCCATGGGGCAGCTCAGGCTTTCAGCGCCCGACCGCGTCTAACCCTAACTTTTTGATCATCGCCACCTTCACGAAGTCGTTCACGAGCAGGCACGAGACCATGGCGTAAGTGAAAATAACGAGCGTCTGCCCCCAGGGCAATGGGGGAAGTCCCGGCAGGCCGACGAGCGTCAGGGCGGTGCCCGTGAACACGTCCGCCAGGAGGGCGGCGGCAAGGGTCAGGCTGGGGCGCGACCTCCAGAACCAGCGCCGCTCCCGCGCGGAAACTATGGAGAAGGCGGCGAAATAAAGCAGCGTCAGGAAACTGAAGGTGTAGAGGCTGTCGTGCGTGGCCAGCCCGTAACGGGACCAGCCGAGCCGCAGGAGCAGGAGCGCCTCCGCGACCATCGCGACGCCAAGTACCGCCGAGACCGCGATGAAGCCGCCGATGTTCCAGGATTCCGGCTTCCCGGAGGGGCGGACATGGTCGGTGGCAAGGGCGATCTTCGCGAAATCCGTCATGAAGACCAGCAGGAGCATCGAAAAAGCGGAGACGACGAACTTGCCGGTAAACACGAACGCGATAGCCACAAAAGCGGCTTTAAGTATCGTCCGGCTGATCTTGTTGACGATCCACGTCAGGATGCGCTGGTAGATGGTCCGCCCTTGTTCCACCAGTCCCACGATGTTCGCCAGGCCGGGTTCGGTCAGGACGACGCTCGCCGCGCCTTTGGCGACGTCGGTCGCTGTGCTGACGGCGATCCCCACTTCCGCCTGCCGGAGCGCGGGCGCGTCGTTCACCCCGTCTCCGGTCATGCCGGCGACATGCCCCGCGGCCTGCAGGTGCTTAACTACCGTATACTTATCCTCCGGGAAGACCTCCGCGAAGCCATCCGCGCCCGCCAGCAGGTCCACCGCGCTGTTGCCGGCCAGGTCGCCGGCCGCTTTCAGGTCCGCCACGCGCCTTATATTCGGCAGCCCGACGCCGCGCGCGATCTCGCTCGCCACCTCCAGCGCGTCCCCGGTGAGCATCTTGACCGAAACCCCCAAGCCGCGGAGCGTGGTGATGAGCTGTCCGGCCTCCGGCCGCGGAGGATCGTATAGCGATACCAGGCCCAGCAGGGTCGGTACGCCGGTCTCCGGGCCGCGGGCGACCGCCAGGGTCCGGTAACCTTTCAGGGCGGATTCCTTAACGCGCGCCTCCAGCGCCTCCACCGCGCCGGGGGCGAGGCCGCAGACCTCGGCGACGGTGCGGACGGCGCCTTTCATCGCGCGCAGGCGCACTCCGTTCTGTTCCGCCAGCGCTTCGGTCCTTCTGTTCTTCGTGTCGAACGGCGTGAACGAGAGGGGCGTTGCCGCCGGGAAATCCTTAAAGATGTTCCGCTCCTTCGCCGCGTCCAGGAACGCGAGGTCGATAGGGTCCTGGTTGGCTTCCTTCGAGGCGAGCGCGCCGGCGAACAGCACTTCGGCTTCCGTGGCGCTCTCCAGCGGGATCACGCCGGTGACGGCCAGCCGGTTCATCGTGATCGTTCCCGTCTTGTCGACGCAGAGCACGTCCATCGTGGCGGCGTCCTCCGCGGCGCTGAGGCGCGTTACCAGCACGCCCCGCTTCGCCAGTTCTTTCGCGCCGACGGCCATGCTTACCGTGAACATCACGGGGAGGGCCACCGGCACCGCGCTCATCAGCAGGACGAGCAGAAGGGGGGCCATTTCGATGAACGGCACGCCCCGGATCACCGATAAAACCGCCACCACCCCGAGCAGCGCGCCGACGATGAGGAAGAGCCGGCGTACGACTTTGGCTACGACCTCCTCTATGTGGAGTTTGGGTCGCGCAAGCTGCACCAGTTCCGTAGTGCGGCCGAAGTAGGTCTTGGCGCCGGTCAGCAGCACCAGGCCGTTGCCCTCGCCCCTGCGGACCACGGAGCCCGAAGGAAGCGTCTCGCCGGCGCCCTTGTCTACGTCCCGGGATTCGCCGGTTAGCGCGGACTGGTCGACGCTGAGCGCTCCTGTCAGGAGCTTGATATCGGCCGGAACGATGTCGCCCTGGCGCACCCGGACGATGTCGCCCGGGACCAGCTCCCGCGCGGGCGCGGTCTGCCAGACCGCTTCGCGCAGTACGCGGGCGCTGACCTGCAGGCGCTTCTTCAGAGCCTCGACGACGCCGGCGGCCCGGTGCTCCTGCATGAAACCGAGAACGGCGTTGACTACCAGCAGCGCGCTCACTACGGCGAGATCTTCGAATTTTCCCAGCGCCGCCGACAGCAGCATGATCAGCTCCAGCATCCAGGCCGAAAGCCCCCAGAACTTGCCGAGGAACATTAGGACCGGGTGGCCTTTTTTTTCCGCCACTTCGTTGTAGCCGTGTTCCTTGCGGCGAAGCGCCGCCTCCGCGTTAGTGAGCCCGGAGGAAGGGTTTACGCCGAGGGCCGCGAGCGCGGCGGGGACGGGCATGGCTGCGGCGTCGGGAGGCTTTGGCGCCCCCGTTCCAGAAGGTGCGCTGTGCGGAGTTGAATTCGCTGTGAATATCTGATCGGTCATTCTGTGCCCCCTGGTGAAACTTCTGCCGGTACGCTGCATGTCGTACGGGAACTGCCGCGCTATTGCAGGGGGGTTATCAGGATTCCCCTGAACCGCTGCCACTTCGCTTCGCGGAACACCGGCAACCCCAGCGTTATGCCGCGCGTGTCTTCCCGCGTCCGGAACGTCCCCGCGAGACGGTCCCAGACGGAGAGCACGCTGGAGAAGTTGGAATTCGTCTCGGCCGCTTCCGTTGAGTGATGGACGCGGTGCATGTCCGGCGTCACTATCAGCGCGCTCAGCGCGCGGTCCCAGGCTTTCGGCACGGCCAGGTTGCTGTGATGGAATAGTATAGAAAGATTCAGCACAAGTTCATACAGGCAGAGCTGCGGGAAGGTCAGCCCGAGCAGAAGTACCGCCGGAAGCCTGATAAAAGCGGAGAGGATCAGCTCGCCCGGGTGGAACCGCAGCGCAGTGGTGCAGTCCATCGCGGTGTCCGAGTGGTGGGCCCGGTGGAACAGCGACAGGAACCTGACGCGGTGGTTCGCCCTGTGCCAAAGGAACACCCAGAGGTCGAAGAGGGCCAGCACCGCCGCCGTTCTCGCGGCGTAGGTGAACGGCAGAAGGCGCGCGAGCCCCAGGGAGCGGCCTTCCCCCCAGGCGATCGCCGTTATCGTCAGCCCGCTAAGGACGCCCCACTTCACCAAGCCGTTCAATAAGGCTGTCAGCACGTGGGGCGCCGCATGCCGCAGCCTGGCGGTACGTCCGGGGTAATGCGGGAACAGCCCTTCCAGGATGAAGATGCAGAGGAGGACGGGGGAAATAAAATAGAGGCTGTCGTTCATGCGCTGCCCGTCCCTGCCCGCTCTTGTCCGAAGCAGGCGCCGAAATGCGGCGGCCCCGCTCTTCGCGCGCCGGCCGGGGTATTCCCCGGCGGCGGCGGAAGGCGGGTCCGCGCGTCCCGGCTGGTTTTTACTTCTTCGCGAACACTATGTTCATGCGGTCAGCGTTGTCCACTACAGTGAACTTGGCGGGATCGGCCATGTCCGGGACGGGCATGATCTTCCGGCTCTCTACGAATGAGGAAGTCTTTACGGTTTCACCGCCCTTCATGCTCTCGGTCTCGACCTTGGAGCTGTAGTCTATCACGATCGTGTTCTTTTTTACGGTTATTTTCAGGCTCTCCGGTTTCTCGGCCGGTTTTTTGACGCTTACGGTGATCTTGTCTTCCGACGGGATCACCTGGGTGTCGAGCTCCGGCATCTCCGTCCGCATGGTATGCCATTTCACGTAGGATTCCTGGAAAAGATTTCTCTCGGCTTCGATGTCTTCATCTATCTTCTTCTGCATATTGTCCATTTCCATGAACGGGTCTTCGGTCATCTTGAAGAAGTTGTCGGTGAAGTAGCTGTCGAAGTCCACCGGCGATATTTCCTGCTTCCTGGCGAGCTTTTCCCTGACGTGCTTCACCCAGGAGTCCGCATTCTTGAAAACCATCGTCTTTTGCTTAACTGCCGGCTTCATGGCCCCGCCCTTCTGAGCCGCAAGCGGACCGGCGTTCACCAGCGTCAGCGCGAACACAGCTATCAATGCGTATTTGTACATGTTTTCCCCCTCGATCTTTGCGAAAAGCCCCGCCTTGACGGACCGGAAGCGGCAAATGCCTCCCGCCGCCGGGCGAAGCTTTTTCGCAAGTCTTATTTTTAGATTACCCCCCCGGGTCTTCCAATCCGCATTCAACAATAATCATTTGTCCGCTGTCAATGTGTTCAGCCCCGTTCCTGGTCAGTCGGGCAGGCCAGGCCTTTCACCCCGAGCTTCGACATGAGCCAGACTATCGGGCAATCGCTGCCCACCGTCAGGCGGAAGAAAACCCAGCCGGTCACGACGGCGGCCAGGTAGAACTGCGGATCCCTCTCCTTGCCCAAAAACATGAACGCCGTAGTAAGTACGGCCGAAACGATAATACCTGTGGTCTTCATTTAAATAGCCTCCAGTTAAGCAAAAGCCGCCAATCCCGCAGGAGCGAGAGGATGGCGCCGCAGTTCTTTTTCCCGCTCCGGCCTGTGCCGCCGCCTTCGCAGTCCCGGAGGTAGCTTTGCCGCAGGCGGGCCTGCCAGCTGCGCCCTCCATCGTCGTCCGGGCTCCCTTTCGTCGTCCCGCTTTTCATTCTTTCAGCCCCAGTTTACCGAAGAACCAGATGGCCGGGCACCATTTCGTAAAAGCCGACTGCAGCAGGTTCGCCCCTACGAACACAGTGAGCCAAAGGAAGTTATCGCTGACATAAACCGTCAGCCCCGCGCTCAGCAGCACCATCACCCCCGCAAGCAGTCTCAATGCGTCATTCAGTTTCATATTTCCTCCGGTCTCCTCATTCTCCCGTCGCGCCCAGCGCTTCGTCCGTATTCGCGTCCGGCACGGGCTGCGCCGGCTTAAGCTTGTATTCCTTGCCCTTGAAGGTCAGGTAGTACAGCACCGGCACCGCCACGCGCGACAGCAGCGTCGCCGCTATCTGCCCCGAGATCAGCGAGATCGCCAGCCCCTGGAAGATAGGGTCGAACAGGATCACCCCGGCCCCGACGATCACCGCCAGCGCCGTCAGCAGCATCGGCCTGAACCGCACCACGCCCGCCTCTATCACCGCCTCCCTCAGCTCCATGCCCTCTCTCACCTTCAGATTGATGAAGTCGACGAGTATTATCGAATTCCTCACCACGATGCCTGCCGAAGCGATGAACCCTATCATCGACGTGGCCGTGAAGAACGCTCCCATCCCCCAGTGCGCGGGGATGATGCCGATCAGCGCCATCGGGATAGCCGCCATGATGATCAGCGGCGTCAGGAAGTCCTCGAACCAGGCCACCACCAGAATGTAGATCAGCACCAGCACCATCGCGAAGGCCAGGCCCAGGTCCCGGAACACTTCGTAGGTGATATGCCATTCCCCGTCCCATTTTATGGCCGTCTCCGACGAACTCTCCGGCTGGCGGGTGAAGTACTGGTTGATCTTGGCGCCGCGCGCCTTCGAAAGCGCGTCTATCTTCGCTTTCAGGTCCAGCACTGCGTAGACAGGGCTTTCCGTGCCGCCGGCGATGTCCGCCGTGACGTACATCACCCGCTGCAGGTTCTTGTGGTAGATAGGCTGGTTCTCCAGGCCGTTCTCCGCTTTCACGAAGCTGGCCATCGGGACGGCGGTGCCGTTGGGCGAGAAGAACTTGATCTCCTTCAGCGTTGTGAGCTGGCGGCGTTTCTCGGGAGAGAGCCGCAGGCGGATGTCCACCGCCTCGTTCTCGTCCTCGACGTGAGCCGAGTCTATGTCCGCGCCGGACAAAGACAGCGCCGCCGTCTGCACTATCTCGGAAGCCGCTACGCCGTTCAAGGTGGCTTTCTGCCTGTCCACCAGCAGCCGCGTGATCGGCTGGTCGTCGGGGATGTACGAATCCACGTCCACTATGCCGTCGGTATTCCTCAGGATGTTCTTTATCTCTTCGGCCAGGGCTTTCTGGTTCTTCGGGTTGGGGTCGAAGACCTCCACCAGCATGGTGGACATCACCGGCGGGCCGGGGGGGACTTCGGCTACCTGCAGCCGCGCGCCGTAGGAGTCCGCTATTTTCTTCAGCGGCCCGCGCACCGCCACGGCGATGTCGTGGCTCTGCCGCTTGCGCGCGTCCTTGTCCGACAGGTTCACCTGGATGTCGGCCTGGTAGGGTTCGCTGCGCAGGAAGTAATGCCGCACCAGCCCGTTGAAGTTGTAAGGCGCCGAGGCCCCGGCGTAAACCTGCAGGTCCCGCACTTCCGGCACGGTGGCCAGGAAAGAAGCCATCTCGCCGGCGGCGCGCTGGGTCCGCTCTATCGAAGAGCTCTCCGGCATATTGATCACTACCTGGAACTCGTTCTTATTGTCGAAGGGCAGGGTCTTGAAGATCACCAGCCTGAAAGCGACCATCGCGAGCACGGCGGCCAGCAGCCCGGCGGTAAAGAGCAGGAATTTCTTCCCGTTGGCCGGCTTGTAGATGAGTTTCTTCATCAGGCCGCGGTACAGGCGGTCCAGCAGGCCTTCCCGGGCGTGGTCGCAGTGTTTCAGCGGCCAGCGCTCCACCACCTTGGTGTAAAGCCAGGGCGTGAAGGCGAAAGCAACGCCGAGCGAGAAGAGCATGGCCACCGAAGCGCCTATCGGTATGGGGCGCATATAAGGGCCCATCATTCCGCTGACGAAGGCCATCGGCAGGATGGAGGCTATGACCGTCCAGGTGGCGAGTATCGTCGGGTTGCCGACCTCGTCCACGGCGTTGAGGATGTTCCGGTATAGTGAATTTTTCCGGTTCAGCATGCAGTGGCGGTTAATGTTCTCCACCACCACGATCGCGTCGTCGACGAGGATGCCGATAGAGAAGATGAGGGCGAACAGGGTGATGCGGTTGAGGGTGTAGCCGTAGAGGTAGTACACCAGCAGGGTCAGGGCCAGGGTGACGGGAATGGCCACCAGCACCACGGCGGCTTCCCGCAGGCCGAGGGTCAGGGCGATAAGGATGGTCACGGAAAGGGTGGCGAGCAGCATATGGTAGATGAGCTCGTCGGATTTGGCCTTGGCGGTCTCGCCGTAATTGCGGGTGACCGTAAGGTTTATGCCGTCGGGTATTTCATGGCCTTTCATGGCTTCCACTTTGGCCAGGATGGCGCGCGACACTTCGGTGGCGTTGGCGCCGCGGCGCTTGGCCACGGAAAGGGTGACGGCGGGGCGCTCTCCGGCGGCTTTCACGGCGGAGGCGGGGCCCTGCAGCATGGTGACGGCGCGTTCCTCTTCGTCCGGACCGTCCTTGATGGCGGCGACTTCCGAAAGCTTCACGGGGCGCCCGTCGAAGACGCCTACTATGATGTTCTCCAGGTCCGCGGCGCTGCGGATGAAAGCGTCGGTCTCGGCCAGGAGCTTCGTGTCGCCCTGGTTGTAGTGCCCGGCGGGCAGGCTGGCGTTGGACATCTTGATGATGCCGGCGAGCATAGGCGGGGTGAGCCGGTGCCGCGCGAGGGCGGCGGGGTCGAAGTGGACGATGAACTGGCGCTTGTGGCCGCCGATGATGCGGGTTTCGGAAACGTTGGCGACGGCGTTCACTTCGGTCTGGATGCGGGCGGCGGCGCGGCGCAGCTCGTAATCGTTCTTGCCTTCGCCCCAGAGGGTGAGGGCGAGGACGGGGACGTCGTCGATGGCGCGGTACTTGATGAGGGGTTCGCCGGAGCCGCGGGGGAAGATGTCTTTATTGTCGAGGGTTTTGGTATAGATGAGGTTGGCGGCCGTTTCGGGCGCGGTGCCTACCTTGAACCTGACGGTGAACATTGCGAAGTTGGGCTGGGCGATGGAATAGATGTATTCCACGCCGGGGATCTCCCAGAGCTTGCGCTCGCCGACTTCTACGAGGTGTTTCTCTATTTCCTTCGGCGCGGCGCCGTAGAAGGGGACCATGACGTCGAACATGGGGACGTTGATCTGGGGTTCTTCTTCGCGCGGCAGCTTCACGGTGGAGAACACGCCGAGGAGGATGAAGGTGATTATCAGGATGGGCGTGAGGCGGGAGTTTATAAAAGTCCCCGCGATGCGCCCCGCCATTCCGTATTTCTTTTCAATATCATTCTGCATGTTGTTGCTCCTTGACTGTTTAAGACCGCGGGGAAAATGAAAAATGGGGACAGGCTACTTTATTTTGGGGATTGTTACCGACATGAATAAAGTAGCCTGTCCCCATTTTTGGCTTCTTTTCTTATCCTCTGTGTTCTCTGTGCCTCTGTGGTGAATTCCCCTTTCCGGATTCCCGACTCATGATTCCCGATTCTTATTTCCCCAGTTTGTCCGACATGTCTTTTATCGCGGCCGCGTCCAGGGTTTCGGAGGCCAGCAGGGTCTGCGCGTGGTAGAGGTTGAGTTTGTACATCGTCTCGTAATAGGCGGCTTCGGCCTGGAGCACCGAGGCTTGAGCGCGCAGGACTTCCAGGACGCTCTGGCGGCCCTGGCGGTAGAGAGGGCGGAAGAGTTCCAGGGACTGGCGGGCTTTTTCCAGGGTTTCTTTGGCTACGGGCAGGCTCTCTTTGGCGGCGCTGTAGTTGCTGAGGGCTTCCGATAATTCTATGGAAGCCTGCTTGCGCGCTTCGTCCACGCGGCTGGCTGTCATCGCGGCTTCGGCTTTGGCGGCGTCTTTTTTCGCGAAGTAGGCGGGGTCGCCGAGCGGGATGGTCAGGCGCAGGCCCAGCAGCCGGTTGGATTTGAAGTCGGACAGGCTTTGGGAGTTCGTTTCCCAGGTCCCGAAGGCTTCGACTACAGGCAGTACGGAGTTCTTCTGCATCTCCTGCGCGGTTTTAGAGATCCCGTTCATTTTTTCCAGGGCTTTGATATCGCGCCGGCCAGTTGCGGCGGCGGCCAGGGCCCCCCGGTCCATATCTGCGTATTCCGGGGCGGAAAGCGCGCCGGCGGGGTCTACTCCTCCTGGCAGGCCGGCGGCTATGCCCAGTTTCTCGGTTTCAAGCTCCAGGGCCTTGTTCCAGTTCAGGCTATAGCCTTTCAGGGTGGAAAGTATGGCCTCGGCGCCATAATAGTCGGAACCGAGCACCATTCCCTTATCTTTAAGCATCTGGGCGGTCTTCAGCTCGGTTTCGGCGGCTTTCACGCTTTCCGCGGCCAGGCCGGCGAGTTTGCCGCGCAGCAGGACGGTCAGCCATTGGTAAGTCAGCTGGAAGGTTATCCCCGATCTGGCTCTTTCGTAACCGTTCTGGGCAGCTTCTACCCCAAGATTCCCCATTTTGACCGCGTTGGTCATGGCGAAACCGGTAAAAAGCGGGACCCCGGCTTCTATTCCGGCCATATAGTTGCGGGCGGGGGAGGGATCGTTTATCGTAGCCAGGGAGGCCATGCTGAAGGTTCCCTGCTTCATAGCCGTGGCGAAGGCGTAAACCGGGTCCGTGCCGTCAGTATACATGCCTTTCAGCTTCAAACCGCCGAAACGGGACATTTTTGCCTGTTCAAGCCCGGCTTTGGCGCCGCTTACGCGGGCCGCCTCGGTTTTGACGATATTGTCCGTCTTGAGCCCCCGCTCCACGGTCTCCGACAGGCTCAAAACCGCCTGGGCCCGCGCCAGCTGGGGGAAAATAAGGGAAATCGCTGTTAATATAAGTATCTGCTTCATGCCGCCTCCATTGCTTTTCGTACTACTAAGATGATCTGGAGGTCGAAAAGTTTCAGGCTATTTCAGAATATTCCCGGGCCGGCGGTTTAGGTGCGGGTCTTGACAAGTCATGGGGATATAGGGGACGTTCATGACTTTATGACTTGTTGTTAACATTCTCCTTTTATTCTTCTGTTCCCATAAATACTGCTTCAAAGTACCCCGGGCCGGGCACCTGTTCCAGAACCGGTACAAGGCTATCTTATGCGATTAGGAGGAATATCTCCTGGAGCTTGTCCCCCTATATACATCTTAATGCCTTGCGTGCCGGGCTGGTAAACGACCTGGCTGCCCTTAAGAAATACCAATGGTGCGGCCATGTGGCTGTATCAACAGGTGGTTTTGATGGAATTCTGGACAGAGAGGAGCTTCTATCTCATTTTGGCGGCAACGAAAGAACGGCCTTCGAGAGATACGTTAAGGCCATGGCGGAAAAAGCCGCGGAATGTAAAACGATGAACCTCTCCGGCGGCGGGATGATAAGGTGTTGCGGCGGTGTAAGCAATGCGCTCAGTGCTTTAAGAGCCGGTGAGAAAGTGTTCTCCGACCAGCACGGATTCCACTGAACGCGGCCCGGTGCTACTACCTTTAAAGGGGTATTGACATATACCGGCCTTCGCCATATACTCTTAACGGGTGTTTGGGGCTTTTATTGAATCCGCAACAACGATACTCAACAGTGATAGAAGGATAGCTAGATGTCTTTTTATAACCGGCTGGGGGGCATGGGTATGTCTCTCTGTCGGGTTTTTTTGTTTATGCGCAGAATTACGAAGAAGGAACTGCGTGATCCTCTTTTTGCATTAGGTCTCGACTCTCTTAAAGGAAGTCTCTATGAATAAGCTTATTATTGTTTTTAGTATCCTCCTCGCGGCTTCAAGCGCGTTCGCGCAATCCCCTAGAAGCCTAAAAGACATAGACAAAGAACTCAAACAAACCAAAAGCACTGCCACGGCTATGACGCTTATAGAAAGCATAGCGGAAACCGTGCCGCAGACCGATGAGGATGTGAGTGTGCTTGGTCAGTTGATGGATAAGTATCCTACCCAAGGGCAGAAAGCTCTGTCTAAAATCAAAGACCCCCAACTTGCTCAAGCCGTGATGAAAGAATGCGACAGACAGGTCGCCAAATTCAAAACAGATAAAGATAAAGACTGGAAAACCCTGCCCGAAGCCCAGAGGCGTGAAAAATTTAATGCTCTTTTGAACACCCAGGCAATGATAGCAACCCTTGGGAACCTTAAAAATAAAGAAACCTTGCCATACCTAAAGCAATACATAACCCCCGAATACGACGGTGTGTTAAGTTACACAGCCTCGCAGGCGATAGGGCAGGTTGCACCAGACGACCCCGCTGTCTTCAAAGAGCTTTGGGAGAAACAGGGGATAAAAAACATCAGCTATAACGCCTACGGCAAAAGCGTTTTAAAGGAAGTGGCCCAAAAAATGCAGGACCCGAATATTCCCTCCGGTGAAAAACACAAAATTTTATGGAAAGCAAAACCTGCGCTTTTAAGCGGTAGAGATCCGGAAGAAAAAAGATTATTAAAAGATATTTTACGCAACCACCCAGACAAGGAGTTTCGGTATGAAGCCGCTATTGCAATGGTGCACGCCGCAATAAATAATCCTGAAAGCGAAGACAAGAAATTTATTATGGATTGGGTGAAAAGTGAAAATGGAGACGCAGTAGTGTGGGCACCATCTATAATGGATAAGTTATGGGGTAGCGAATTTATTTTGCCTCTTATTGATTTACTCCGTAAGTCGGCATATTCCACAGCCAGATCCGGGGCCGCTGAAATACTTGGGCGCCATAAGATAAAAGAATCACTCCCGTATCTGGAAGAATGCATTGAGAATGATAAAGACGACAGCGTGCGAGGGGAATGCCGTGACGCTTATTGGCAAATAGCCGGTAAGATTCCAGTAATATTTCATCCTGACGATGTTACAAAATTCAACGAGCAGTTCAATGATCCTGCAAGAATAGCGCTATATGCCAAAATGAAGGAAGATAATCCTGTGGCACAAAAGCGACGTGCAATCCAAGAGGCATTACGGGAATACAAACAAACCCGTCCCGTCCAGGGGCGGAACAAATGAAACGCTTGACTGCAATAGCCGTAATCCTCGCTTTTACATCACCCTTGCGCGCGTGGTGGTCTGTGGGCGCAGGGGATACTTTTCAGTCCACCCATAATCGTATAACGACCAGGGCAATCGAGTTGTTACGTGGCAGCGCTGCTTATCCTGATATTGATAGATTTGATGATACCATTATAGGCGCAACATCCGGTTTTATAGATGACGGGATAGCCCATGGGGCAGAGGAACGCGGTGATGCGATCAAATTCGACGGCGGGAATTTCCCTGAGTGGTGGAGAAAGGCGAAAGAAGATCTTTACGCGAATGCACAATTTTCAGGAGACGGCAACGCTTACTATCGCATAGGCTCCATGGCGCATTTAGTGGAAGACCATGCTGTACCCGCTCACGCGGCGAATATTTATCATGCAGCATCGTTCATACAGCTTCCGACAAATCCTGACGATCTCGAATACTGGACTGCTTTTTACGCCAAGGGGCCAAGTGCGGATATTGAGGCAATAAAATACGGCAAAAAACCGCTTGTGTACTATTACGATAAGGATGATGCTAACCCCTCCATAATCATTCAAACCCAGGAAAGACTCCCAGACTGGACTTGGCCGGGAGGGCTCCTTGACCTTCAATTTGTTTTAAACAGGGATTATTGGAGCAACCGACAGTATTGGTACAAAAACGATAATACACAATACCAGTATACCGGCCAGGCCTTTAATAATTTCGGCGGGAATTTAAATAACACAACAGAGGCTGGAGGCTGGGGGTATTACGGCGGAATCGGCGGTGATGATTTTTATGTTTATGATCCTGTCTATAGCCCTGGAATGCCGGTTACGGATGACGCTGAAATAGCACAAGAGCAATTGGACATGGCCGCCTCCTATACCGCCGGGATGCTTATGGCGGTTTCGCAGTCTTTGCCGCCGCTACTGCAGGGCCCGGGGATAATTAACGATGGCGGCATCGCCGCCGTAAATCCGGGGCAGGATAACACCATCAGGTTTACTTTGCTGGATAACAGGACCGCTGAAGTGAAGTACAGGCTGGTGGTGGATAATGCGGGAAGCTCGGATGATATTATAAGCCTTTCCAGCCAGACCGCCACCCTTGAGTGGAACAATGATCAGACCTCCTTGCCTTGGCTCGGCGTTGAGACTTTAACCTGGAACGGTAAGTTGGCCAGCGGGAGCCCTATCCGGGAGACCGCAGACGGCCTGCACACGCTTTTCATCACCGGTACCGACTGGGACGGGAATCCTTTTACTGATTCCCTGGGGCAATTCACCCTCAACGGCCCGCCTTCCCTCACCGTGACCACGCCAAAGTCCACGCCTTATGCGGGGTTCAGGGGGATAGCGGTAAGCAGCGTTTGTCCCGCGGTCCTTAATCCGGAAATGTATGGCGGCTCGCTGGCCGTATGGGTGTCCGCCAACGGCTCGCCGGTGGCGCAACTTACGGTGAAGCGGCCCGGCGGCGCTGTAACCCCGTTCGATCACCCGGCTGAGAATTCCCCGCTCGTGCTCCTGGAGCCTGCCGACGGGCGTTATGAGGCTACGGCGGTGGATGAAGAGGGCAACCGCACCTTCGCGCCGTTCTGCCTCGGTACCCTGGAAGCGGCCGCCACTGAAGGGTCGCGGATGACCGGCTACGACAAGCTGGGCGCGCGGCTTGAATACCGCCTGACGGATGTCTTTCCTCTGGAGAAAGCCGAGCTATTCGACAGCGCCGAGGGGCTGGTGCGCGCCGATGCTCTTTCGGGCGAAGAAGCAGTATTGACGTACAACGCGGCCGAATTTGCCGACACGGAGAACTTCACCAGGGACTTCACGCTCAATCCCGCCTCCGTAAGCTATACCCTGCGGGTGCAGAACAAAGAAGGGCATATCCGGGAGAACGCCCTGACGCTGGCCGGGGCCAGCCAGGGGCTCACCGGGCCCGCCGAATGGTTCGCCGGCGGGGGGATCCTGGACCTCTCTTCGGAAGCAGGGTTCCTGCCGGGGGCGCTGGGCGTGGCAAAACCATGGGCGCCGACCCTGGGCGTGGAGATAAACTCAGCCATGGCCGCGGGGCCGGTCGTCATCACCCAGCACCTGGGCTCCCTTACCCTGACAGTGATCAGCAGCGGTACCCCGGAGCTTGCCGGTCTTACGCCGCAGCCCCTGTACACGCGCAATTACTCTTACAGCGTGTGGAACGCCTCCTTCACGGTGCCCCAGAACTGCGTAATGGAATGGGGCGCGCAACTTGTGGGCCGGTGCCAGGACGGGACTTTAGCAGGACATGATTGCGACAGCGGTCTCCTATGCCACACTGACGCGATAGCGTCCCCGGTCGCGCTTGGGCGTTATCTCCGGCTTGACTCCTCGGTACAGCCGGCGGAACTGACTGGAGTATTCGAATTCTTATGCGATGCCAAGGACCCGGAAACGGGTGTTTGCGTCTCAGGCCGACAGCCGCGGCTGACGAACCCGCTAACCGTAGGGCTGGAAGCGTGGGGAGTGAAGTATTCCAGCGGGGTGGTCAGTCTGTCCGGCGGGCTCGGGGCTGTGTTGCCGGCCGGCGACAATGTAACCGTAAAACTTGCTGATTGGCTGAGCCTGACCTTCGAAAGGGTCACAAGCCCCGGTTATGTAAGCGCGTCAATACTGACGGACTTTACGCTGCCCGGCGTGAGGCCCCTGCGCGCGCTGGGTATGCAGGCCGCCGGTGCGGTGTATACCGGCAATATCGGCGTGGCCATAAAATACGACGTCGCTGGGCTGACCGCCGGGCAATTGAGTTATATGGAAGCGCTGAAGATAAATAACGCCGCCTCGCGCGATTTTATCAGGCTACCGGTGAGCAAGGCTGGCGGCACGGCGCTATTCAATACCGCGAGCCTCGGCGAGTTCATGCTGGAGGTCCCGCCCTACCCGACGCCTTATCAGTATGCCAGTGGGGGGCTGCCGGGAACCCCGCAGGGCCTCGGCCTGCTGGCCGGGGAGCCGTTCACCGTGAACCCTGTAGCCCCGGGGTCGCCAGAGGAACAGGACTTGCGCCAGATGTTAGGCGGACGCGGCCTTGTCACGGCCGGGGACGCTTATGTGATAGGCCCCACGGGGCAGAAGTTCGGCATCGCCGCCGCCGTCCGGATGGCTTACGACAAAGGCGTGATAGCCGCCAAGCACCTGCGCAAGGAAAGCCTCGGCATCTACCAAGTGAGCGAGGACGGGTCTAATATAGCCAGGCTGGGGAACTCGGTGCTGGATATGGCCAAGGGCGAGCTTAGCGCCGAGGTCTCGGAACTGCACTCAATCTTCGTGATAGCCGGCAGCACCGAACCGGCCCCGCCCGCGGTATTGTCGCCCGACGTCACAGCCCCCGAGAGCAACATCGCTTTCGGGATCCCGGCTTATGAAAGCGGCGGCCTGGTGATGATCTCAAGCGCCTCGCCGGTATTTGTGGATGCCTACGACCCGCAGGTTCCCGGGAGGATAACCACCGGGGTTTCCACCACTTATTATCTGGTTGATGAATCCCCGGAGTCCTGCACAGAAGCGCCTACATTAGCCGGGCCGCCCGGAACCTGCCAGAACCCCATATATACAATTCCTTTTATGCTTCCAGCCGGCATTCATACGGTGTGGCATATGAGCGATGACCGAGCGGGCAACAAAGAAACGGTAGAAAGTAAAATATTATACGTAGACGGCGACGCACCGCAGGTTGCCGTCTCCGCCAACGGGCAGGATGTTGTTTCAGGAGGGAACGCCTACATAACAGACAAGGATTCCATAACCATAACCGGCCTGGACCCGGCGTTAAGCGGGCCTGCCTCTGGCGTAGGAATGATGGTTTTTGATATCTCAACGACTCCCTGTGCGGGGTTTATGGATTACCCTCAAAGCCCGGGGGACTGCCGGAAAATATTATATACAGGGCCATTCTCCCTGCCCGTCGGCACCCATACCATCTACTATACCGCTATGGATAATGTGGGGAATGTCGCGGCGATAAAATCCGCGTACATTGAAGTGGCGACTCCCGTGGTACTGACCTCCATAGCGGTAAATCCTTCCTTGGTTTTCGTACAAGCGGGCGGCACGCAGCAGTTCACGGCGGCAGGCAATTTCAGCGACGGCTCAAGCCGCTCTCTGGAGGCATCGGTAGGGTTGCTTTGGACGGTAGCCCACAGCACGGTGGCCTCCATCACCCCCGAGGGCTTGGTTCCCGGGGTTTCATATGGCATCACCCAGGTAAAAGCGACTTCAGGGAACCTCAGCGCTGAAGCAAGCCTGTTCGTTTACGATCCGGCTCCCGCCGCGTTTTCAACCACAGGCTCTATGCTCGCAGGGCGGCATATGCATACCGGGACAGTCTTGCGCAACCACAAAGTGCTGGTGACCGGCGGCAATAATGGAGGCTATATATATCTTGCCTCGGCCGAGTTGTACGATCCTGTCAGCGGCACGTTCGAGTCCGCCCCGTCGATGAACTCGCCCAGGGGCAGAGCCCATGCCGCGACTTTGCTGCTTAACGGCAAGGTTCTGGTTACCGGCGGGGACAATGGAACTACTGCGGTTTCCTCGGCCGAGTTATACGACCCGGTGGAGAACAGGTTTTTGAGTACCGGTTCGATGGCAGTGGCCAGGAATTATCACACTTCGACCTTATTGCCGGACGGCAGGGTGCTGATCGCCGGCGGCTCGGACGAGACCGGCGCCTCGGTTGCCGTGGCTGAGTTATACGATCCCAATACCAATACCTTTTCGACGACGGGGGCGATGAGCGTGGGGAGGCACATTCATGCCGCTTCATTGCTGGCTAATGGCAAAGTATTGATCACTGGGGGCTACACACGAAACGGTCCGGCATCTTCAGCCGAGATCTATGACCCGGCCACAGGTAAGTTTTCCGCCACAGGTTCGATGCGCGTGCCCCGTGCATATCTTAAAACCGTGCTGCTCTGGAGCGGCAAGGTGTTGGTGACCGGCGGCTCTAATAACGGCGTGCCGGTTTTTGAATCCGAGCTGTACGACCCGGCTTCCGGGCTGTTTTCCGCCACTGGTTCCATGACCGCCAGGCGGTTGGGCGGGCATACCGCGACATTGCTGCCTAACGGGAAGGTTCTGGCTGCCGGCGGGGACGAGTATGGGGACAATAACGCTCTTTCCACAGCGGAGGTCTACGACCCGGCCACCGGGATCTTTACCCCGACGGCTTTTATGGGCATGAGCAGGATCTACCACGCCGCGGCATTGTTGCTGCCTAACGGGAGAGTGCTGATCTGCGGCGGTTACAACGGCAGCGCCTCCGTAACGTCGGCCGAGCTTTACAATTTCGGTTTCGGTGTTCCGCGTACGCTGGACTCCATCAGGGTGAGCCCTGCCGGCGCCATCGTAGAGCCGGGCGGCACGCAGCAGTTCACCGCGACCGGCTATTTCAGCGATTCCACAAGCCGGGAATTGGCGGCCTCGGACGGGCTGAGCTGGGCCGTGGAGCACGATACTGTAGCCGTCGTCGATCCAAACGGATTGGCCGAGGGGCGGGCCTATGGAAAAACCCGCGTCACAGTGAGTTCGGGCAGTGTGATCGCTGGCGCGGCATTGACCGTAACGATTGATAAATTTTCAGCTACGGGCTCGATGCTGGCGGGACGGCATATGCATACCGCTACCCTGTTGCGGAACCACAAAGTGCTGGTGACCGGCGGCAATGACGGCGGCTACATCTATCTTGCCTCGGCCGAATTGTATGACCCTGTCAGCGGCACATTCGATTCCGCTCCGGCGATGAACTCGCCGAGGGGAAGAGCCCATGCCGCGACCTTGCTGCTTAACGGCAAGGTGCTGGTTACCGGCGGGGACAATGGAACTACTGCGGTTTCTTCGGCCGAGTTATACGACCCGGTGAACGGGATATTTTCCAATACGGATTCTATGTCGGTGGCCAGGAATTACCATACTTCCACATTGCTCCCGGACGGCAGGGTGCTGATCGCCGGCGGCTCGGACGAGACCGGGGCCTCGGTTGCCGCAGCGGAATTATACGACCCGAATACCGATACATTTTCGACTACCGGAGCGATGAGCGTGGGGAGGCATATCCATGCCGCCGTATTATTGCCTAATGGCAAAGTCCTGATCACCGGAGGCTACAGTAACGGCGGGCCCGCATCTTCCGCCGAGATATATGATCCGGCCACCGGGAAGTTTTCCGCCACGGGCTCGCTGGGCGTGCCTCGGTCATATCTTAAGATGGTGCTGCTTTGGAATGGCAAAGTACTGGTGACCGGCGGCTCAAATAACGGCGTGCCGGTTTTTGAGTCTGAGCTGTACGACCCGGCTACGGGGCTATTTTTCGGCACTGGTTCCATGAACGCCAGGCGCTTGGGCGGGCATACCGCCACATTGCTGCCTGACGGGAAGGTTCTGGCGGCCGGCGGCGACGAGTACGGGAACAATAACGCTCTTTACACGGCGGAGGTTTACGACCCCGACACCGGGATCTTTACCCCCACGGCTCCTATGGGCATGGGAAGGATCTTCCACGCCGCGGCTTTACTGCTGCCTAACGGCAGGGTACTGATATGCGGCGGTTATAACGGCAGCGCGTCGGTCGCCTCGGCCGAACTATATGATTCAGGCTTCAGAGGCAGCCTAAGTCCTATCCCGGCGTCCATCGTGCTCGCGCCCGCCGATGCGGGCATTGTGGCGGGCGGAAAGCAGCAGTTCACGGCTACGGCTAATTTCAGCGACGCCACAAGCCGGGTTTTAGGCGCAGCCGACGGGCTGGTCTGGTCCATAGCCCACAGCACAGTGGCGGTTGTCGGCGACGACGGCCTGGCTTCCGGTGTGGCTTACGGCAGAACGCGCGTCAGTGTCGGTTATGGCATCTTTAGCACTGAGGCTGGTTTGTCCGTAGCCAAGGGCGTAGCCGCTCCTTTGTCTATGACGGTCACGCCCGAGACCATAACCGAAGCGAATTCCCATGCCAACGTGGAATATGAGCTTTCCGAGCCTGGGCATGTTACTTTGGAAGTCTTAAGCGGCGCCGCGCCGCATAGCAAGCTTGGCACTATTTACGCCGGAGACCTTCAAGCGGCTGGGGTTCACTCGGTTCAGTGGAGCGGCAAGGGCGCCAATGACGCTGTTTTAGGCGACGGCGAGTATATTCTCAGGATAACGATAGCTGATGGGCTCGGGAACGTCAGTGCCCCGTTGGACAGAACGGTGCACATAGACAATTATCCCCTGATCCAGGCCATAATCGCGAAGCCCGCGAGTTTTAATCCTTCTTCCGGCGAGAAAGTCAGGTTCTTGTTCAGCGTCAGCGAAGTATCCACGCTGAATCTTGCGGTGAAAGACGGAACCGGCGCTACAATAAAGCAGCTTGCCGTTGATTCCATATCCCCGGCCGGCTCCCTGAGTTTTTACTGGGACGGCCGCGACAATTCCGCGCAGATAGTTCCGCCCAGCGCGTACAGTATCACCGTGGACGTAGTTGATAAGAACGGGAACCAGGCCGAAGCTTCCGGGGGGAACTGCGAAGTCCTGTCCCCGGAGTACCCCGCGATAACCGGCCTGGCCGAAACCCCGGATCCGTTCTACGCGGATACCGCCGAAAACACTGTCGCTTTCTCCTATCACCTGACCGCCGTTAGCCAAACGTCCACAGTGTTCCCGGTAACGGTCAGGATCAGGCACCCTGTTCTGGGAATTATCAAGACGATAGCACTTGAGCAGGGACAGGGAAATCGGTCCGTTCAGTGGGACGGAATGTCCGACGCCGGAACGGCCCTTAACGGTCAGCCCGCCCCGGACGGGGCGTACAGCGAAGAAGTGTCGGTAATTGTAGACGGGATGACCGCCAAAGTCTCCGGCGCATTCTCGTTGCTGCGTAATAACACAGTTGCAGCACAATCGAGCGGCCCCGAACCGGTGGTGACGGTGCAGTATGACGCGCCTGACGCACAGGTGACTATTACGCAGGATCCGCCTCTCACCACGACCGTCAGCGCCGCGCTGGTAAGCCAGACGCTGAGCGGAAATATTCTTGCCAGCCCGATCTTCGACATTGTGGCCAGCCAGGTTTTTGCAACTCAGCCGGTCTTAAGGTTCAAGTATAATCCCGCTTACGACGGGGAATCTCTGGTGCTTTCCAAATACAGCGTTTTGACCGGGGAGTGGGTCCAGGTGTCGTCGTCGTATTTTGTCGACCTCGCCAACAACGAAGTGATCATCACCCTGAATCCCGACGTCTTCATGGGGTCACTGTTCGCGCTTATGCAGGTGGCGAAGGGTGTAGGGGATTCCGGTCTGCCGGTTTCAACTATCAGCGCAGGAAAGCCATCTTTCGAGGCGTTCGGGCTTAAGGTGATAACCCCGCGCACGCCTGTCACAGTTACGGCGCGGGATGAAGGCGAAGGCGCTTCCGGCGTAGACAAAATATACTGCGCGGTGGATTCGGGAGCTTTTGCTGAATATACCGTTCCGTTCGCGGTAGCGGCTCAGGGCGAGCACGCCATTAAATGCAGGGCGGAGGATAAAGCGGGAAATGCCGAGGCCGCTAAGGAATTGCGCGTAATCGTGATGCCGCTCGAGGACGAAGCTGTCGAGGCAGCCGAAGGCCTGACGGTGACCGGCACAGCCGATGTTATAGGCGCCGCGCGGGCCAACGCTGTTATATCGCTGAACGGCAACGCTAAAATAACAGGCGACGTTACTGCCTCCGACGTGATATTGACAGGAAAGGCGGCGGTGACCGGTCTGGTGGCGAAAACCGCCGATACCCTCGTTGCAGAACCGATAACGCTTGGGCCTTTAGCACAGGCCGCGGCAGCCGCGAACAACAACAGCCTTGTGCCAGCGCAATATCTGCAGAACGGTTCGTTACAAATTCTGTCCAAGGTCAGGCTCGAACTCCCGGCCGGGACATATTATTTCAAGGGGATCGAGATCTCCGGCGGGGCTTCAGTGGTCTTCAAAGAAACTGCCGATGTTATGGTGGAAGGCCCTGTGAGCGTGTCCGGGGGTGCGGAGCTTAACGCCGAAGGCCCTGCATCGCGGTTGAAGCTGTTCGTGAACTCAGAACTACCCGTCATTCTTTCGGGCGGCGGTAAAGCGGCGGCATATGTTTATGCGCCCAAGTCTGCACTTAAATTGGCCGGCAATGTGCTGGCGGGCGGGCACTGGTTCGCGCGCTCGGTGGACTTAAGCGGCACAGGTAATATGATACAGTCCGGCGAGACCCTTCCGCGCTCGGCTTCGAGGTTCAAAGCAACCAGTTTCACGCCTATGGCTGACGCGACGTTCCGGCTGGGCGAGGTTTACGTCTTCCCGAACCCGGCCAAAGGCGCCGAGGTCCCTGTTTTCCACATCGAGACCGGTATAGCCGACAGCGTGAAAATAACTATCTATACCATAAGCGGCAGGATGGCGCATGAGTATACGCTTGCCGGGCTTCCCCCTGAGATCGACGACGGCAACGGCTTGAGCTACGCTTATGAATACGCCTGGCGCGACCATATCCCAAGCGGGGTTTATCTATATTACATAGAGGCGCAGAAGGCCGGGCAGAAGCTTAAAAAAATCGGCAAATTCGCGGTGGTTAGATAGGAGGGATTATGAAAAATAAAACTAACCCTCATGACATGCTGAACCGCATTGTTTATCTGCTTTCAAGGCCATGGGTATTGGGCGCGGCGCTGGTTTTTGTTTTTACCCCGTCGGTAAAGATAAGCCAAGCGCTTGAAAGCGGCGCGGAATTCCTGCGCATAGACACCGACGCCAGGGCGGGTGCGATGTCTTCGGCCGGCGCGGCTTCGGCCATGGGGATAAGCGCCATAACGTATAATCCGGCCGGGCTGGCTTCTATGAAACGCGGCGAGGCCGTGTTAAGCCACAGCGCCTGGTATCTGGGCGCGGCACATGACTTTGCCGGAGCGGGATTTGCTTTGCCGGGGGCTGCGGGGTGGAAGCTGGGCTTAAGTTTCGCCCGGCTGAGCAGCGGCGCGATGGAGGGCCGCTCGGCCTCGAGAAGCCGCACAGGCGGTTATTCGGCCTATGACCAGGCCGCCAGCCTCGGTTTAGCCAGGCAGCAAGGCCTGTATAGTTTCGGCGGAGCTGTAAAATATATAGAAAGTTCCATTGCGGGCGTTAAAGGGACCGGCTACGCCGTGGACCTGGGAGTAAAACGCGGTTTACGTGGGCTCCCTGTTTCTGTGGGCGTAGCAGTGCAAAATCTTGGCCCTGGCATTAGATATATTTCCCAGCGTGACCAATTGCCCTTAAGTGTAAGCGCCGGGATGATGTTCATGCCTATAGCCGGTGTCATGCTTAACTTCGACGCCAAGCGGTATGTATACGACAAATACACAACTTATGGCCTGGGTACCGAATATGCCCTGTTCGGCGGGCCGGAGACGATGACCGGCTTGACCCTGCGCGGCGGGATAAACGGCGGGGCAGGACAGAGCGCGGCCGGAGCGTTCAGCGCTGGCGCAGGCATAAAGTTGATGAACGCGGATCTGGACTATGCCATGTCGCCTGAAGGCAGCCTGGGCAACACCCAGCGGATAACGCTGAAGAAGAAATTCTGACCACAACTGTTCTTCGAGAATTCTTATTCGGCCCGTTCGTGGCTTGACAAGTCAAGATATTGTCTTATACTATTAAAGGACCGTCGATGCTCCATGTTTTATTTCGCCTGATATAGGTCCAAGGGCCTAGCAGCCCCTGGGGCTTAGGGCCTTTGATTAAAGTCAAACAATAAGCGAAAATATTGATATGAAACGGGTACTACTCACTTTAGCGGTTATCGCCGCGCTGACCCTGGGCCTCAAAGCCCAGGATTTCGACAGCCTCATGTCGAATCTGCCCCGCCCCGCGGCTTCCCCCGCTGCGTCGGCCCCGGCCGCCCCCGGAACCGCCGCCGCCCCCGCCGAGCGCGAATGGCTGGTCCTGGTCTTCATTAACGGCGTCAACGACCTGGGCATCCTCGGTTTCGCCAATAAAGATATCAACGAAATGGAAGCGGTCGGCTCTTCCGACAAAATGGCCGTGGTGGTGGAATACAATATCCTGGGCATCGACGGCGAGGCCAGCCGCAATCTGCAGTTCCAGCGCGGCTCGAAGACCATCTACGTCAATAAGGACGCCGATCCCGCTAACATAACTTCCCCCGCTATCCTGCCGCCCACGAACGACACCGATATGGGCAGCGAGTCCCACCTGGTACGTTTCGTGAAGCGCGGTATCCGCCGCTACCCGGCCAAAAAAGTGGCCGTGATAATCTGGAACCACGGCGCCGGGCGGCTGGGCATCTCTTTCGACGACGTCAGCAAGAACAATATGGAAGTGGACAGGCTGGGCGCGGCGCTGTCCATCGTGAAGAAGACCTTGGGCCGCAAGATAGACGTTTTCGCCACCGACGCCTGCCTTATGCAGATGGCCAGCGTGGTCTATGAATTCAAGGACTCGGCCGAGGTCGTAGTGGGCTCCGAAGAGGAGATCCCGGGCAACGGCTACAATTACACGACCCTCCTGACCCAGCTTTCCTCCAACCCCGGCATGAACGCGGAAGCCCTTGGCCGGGTGATGGTGGACGCGTACGGCAACAGCTACGGAGCGGACGCCACTCTTTCCGCTATCAGGACCGCGGCCCTGCCCGGTTTTGTCGGGGCGCTCAATAACTGGGTGACAGCGGTAAAAGCGGACCCTAAAGCTTTCGCCGCCGCCACGGACGCCGGCCTGGTGTATGACACCTCCCGGTTCTCCCAGAAGGAATCTAAAGACTTATATGATTATTTAGATAGGGTAGACGCGGCCCTGCCCGCCAGCCCCGGAGTTAAAGCCGCCAGCCTGGCCCTGCGCAACCAGATCTCGGGCAGCCTGATGATCCGCAGCGTGATGAAGCCCGCCAACCGGAAGCGCTACACCCGCGCCGAGGGCCTGGCGATCTATATACCAGACACCCAGTATAATTCCGCCAATTACGAGAAGCTGGTCTTCACGAGGGACTCCCTCTGGGGCGGATTCCTTCTGTCCATGATGAAGGAGCGGCTCAAATAATATGACTTCCGGGACCGCCAAAATACTGCGCCTGGCCGCCTTAGCGGCGGGGCTGCTTATTTGCGGCCGGGAAGCGAACGCCCTGGTTCCCGCGCCCGAGCGCCTGGCGGCGTACGAGGTGGCCATAGGCAGCGGGGATCCCGCCGGCGCCCTGGCTTTCCTCAAGGACGGCGAAGCGCGCGAGCTGGCCGAGGCCGATCAGCAGAAAGCCGCTTTACTGCTGGGCAAGGCCGAGGCGCTTAAAGACCTGAAAGAACTTTTGGCCATGAACTGGGACGAAGCGAAAGCCAACCAGTTCAGCCAGGCGCTTTCCATCCGCATCGACGTGGACCGCCCCCTTCCCAAAATGGGCATAGGCCCCGAGCCCGAGAAACTCCTTACCTGGATAGAAAAATTCCAGCCGAAATACCCGGCGGCTAAAAAAACCGTGGTGAAAAAAGCTATCAGGCAGTGGGAAGTGATCTTCGGAACCATGACGGATACCCGCTCCCTGGGCTGGGGCCAGGCGGACATGCGCTCCGGCCAGGCCGTGAACATTACGAAAGCCGCCTGGGCCGGGCTGGTGATCCGCGAGCGCAATTCGATCGTAGAGAAGATGATAAAAATGAACCCCCAGTTCATGATCTACAACGACGAGAGGCTGGCCGCGGCCAAGAACGACATGGCGGTGGACGTGGCGGTGAAGGCCGTCATCAATTCCGGCAAGCTCACCGAATCGCAGCTGGCGCAGCTTGCGGGCAAGCCCTACACCGAGCAGGCTTATCTGCTCGGCAATATGTTCGACAACAGCAATATCGCCGTGAGCCCGGACCTGAAAGCTAAAATAAATTCCGCCCGCGGCACGCTGCCGCAGGAGGTCCTTGAGGACCGGCACCGCGAGCTCCTGGGCAGCATGATGAACACCGCCGTGGCCAAAGAGCTGGCCGGCACGAAAGCGGGGGACAAAGCGCTGACGGCTTTCCCGAGCGGCCTGAAGATCACCATCGCGCCAGTCACGGGCGGCTATTCCCGCTACGACGCGGCTACCGGCTCCATAACGCTGGATTCCGAAACGATCCAGCAGTATATGCGCCTTAAAGGCTACACTTCCGCCTCCATGATGACCAGCAAGGAGCAGGTGGCGGAACTGGCGAAGTATATGTCTCCGGCGGTGGTTTATGAATCCGGCCATAAAATGCAGGCCGATTGGGCCGCCGCGAAGGGCGTGTACAAACCGCATGTGCAGGAGGACGAGATAGAGGCGATGTCCCTGGAAGGGCTGTACACGACCGAGAAGATCAACAAGGACGCCGCTTTTAAGGGAATATTCGACAGCAGCCGCGACTTTTCCTCATATGCATCGAAGCGTGTAGCCGTAGCTACTAAATACGAAAAAAGCGGTTCCAAAGCTTTCGCTACTACTGTTAAGCAGCTTTACGTCTCCGGTCTTCCTTCCCTGGACGCCGCCTCTTCGCAGGTGCTTGGGGCCGTGAGCGAAGAGCTGGACCGCCGCGCCGCTATGACGCCCGCCCAGAAAGCCGCTATCGATGCCACCGCCTTCAACCTGGAAGAAGCGCTCGAGATGTCTCCCGCGGAGCTCTCCGGTTCGGTGGTAGAGATACAGACCTCCGTTCTTGCTAAAATACAGGGAGACCTTACCAGGCTGGGAGTTTACAAAGGCCGTTACAATGCCTCGGACAGGGAAGGGCGCAAAGCGCTTAAGTCCCTGGGCGCCGGCACGGCGAAAGAAGCCGAGGCCGGGCAGGAAGAAGTATGAAGAACATAATTTTAGCCGTATCCATGCTTTCCCTCGTGTCCGTCGCGGCCTGCGCGGGCGCGCAGGCAAAAGCCAAGGCCGTCCAGTTCACCCCTTACGCGATGGACAATAATTATTTTACCTGCAGCGTCCCCGCCGACTGGTCGCTGGAGCGCGACCAGGAGAAAGACGAGGATTACAAGATCTACGAAATACAGCTCCTGGCCCCGAAATCCGAAAAGGCCTCCACCGCTATTAATGTGTCTTATTATGCGAAGGACAATGAGGATTTCAGCGACTATCAGAATTTTATCAGCCGCAACTCGAAAAACGTTCTAGGGGAAACGAAGAGCGCCAGGGAAATGTACGAGCCCCTGAAGAAGGTCACGCTGGCCGGCCGCAAAGGATTCGAACTGTCCAACGAGGTCATGGAATATCTCCACCCCGAAAGCAAATCCGATGAGAGCGTGCAGATGAAAGAAAAGATGTACGTTCTGCCGGCTAAAGAAGGGTTTTACGTTCTTAAGTTCTCGGCGGAGAAAACCGCCTTCATCGCCAACCTGCCGATCTTCGAGAAAGTAGCCAAGAGCTTCAAGGGCAAACCTTAAAATTCCGTACCGAGAAAAAAGCGCCCTTAAAAGCGCTTTTTTTTTGCCGCCAGAAGTTGTAATCTTCCCCTAAGAGTCCGTGCCGTCAAATGCCTGAAAAAGACAATGATATAAATATGGAGAGCGGCGGCTTTTTCGCTTTGCTCGTCTTCGTCGCGCTGCTGTTCACCTGGACGGCGGTAGCGCCCTGCCTGAAGAACGGTTTTACCAACTGGGACGATACCTGGTATATCCACAATAACCCGAAAATAAAGACGCTGACGGCTGAAAGCGTAAAGACAATATTCACGTCGCGGGACCTGGAGATGTATTCCCCGCTCTCCACGCTGAGCTACGCGGTCAATTACCATTTCTCCGGGGTCTCGCCGAAAGCCTACCACGCCACCGACATAGCGCTCCACCTCGCCAACACCGCGCTGGTGATGCTGCTCGTGCGCCTGCTTTTGCCCGGGGTCTGGGCGGCTTTTTTATGCGGCCTTTTTTTCGGCGTCCACCCGGCCCATATCGAATCGGTGGCCTGGGCGGCGGAAAGGAAAGACCTGCTTTACGCCCTTTTCTACCTGCTTTCCTTATGCGCCTATACCCTGAGCCTTAAAGGTAAAAAAACTTATGCCGCCGCGCTGGTGCTCTTCGTCTTTTCCCTGCTGGCGAAGCCCATGGCGGTCACCCTGCCCCTGGCCCTGGTACTGATAGACTACCTCAGGCTGAAAAAGATAGGCCGGAAAGAATGGCTGAACAAGATCCCTTTTTTTATAGGCGCGGCCGTCTTCTCCGCGGTCACGATGCCAAGCGCCGAGGCAGCCTCGCACTGGATCCCGGCGGCCAAACGCCTGGCACTGGCCTTATATAACCTCGGATTTTACGTCTATACCCTGGCCTGGCCTTTCGACCTTTCCGCTATGTACGTGCTGCCGCGCGGGGGCGAAGCTGCCATGTACGTCTGGGCGGCGGGGGCGCTGGCGGCCGCCGCGCTGCTCTGGACGCGCTTCCGGCGGAATAAAGAGGTCATGTTCGGCGCCGGTTTCTACGTGGTAATGCTGCTGCCGGTGCTTCAGTTCTTTCCTTTCGGCCCCGTTATTTCCGCCGACAGGTACACCTACCTGTCTTCCCTGGGCCTGTTCGTCTGCGTTTACGCCGCCGGCGCCGCCGCGTGGGCGCGCGTCGGGGAGGGTGAGCGCAAGGCCCTGGCGCTCTCGGTCCTGCTCGTGGCCGTAACGCTCACGGTGGCCGCCCGGGTGCGCTGCGGGGTCTGGAAGGACAGCGTTACGCTGTGGTCCGATACCCTGGATAAACAGCCGTCCGCCGGCCCGGCTATGCTCGGCCTTTGCAACGCTTACCTTAAGAGCGGCATGGATAAACAGGGCGAAGCCTGTCTCGACGAAGCCATACAGCTGTACCCGGGGCAGGCCGACAGCTACTATAACCTGGGCATCCTGGCGGCCAAGAAAGGGGACTTCACGGGAGCGCGGCAGTATTTCGAACACGCGCTCACACTGAACGAAAAGCACGCGCTGTCGCTCTATTCCCTGGGCAATCTCGCCCTTATGAAAAAAGAGACCGCCAAGGCCGAGCGGCTTTATCTGCGGGCGGTGGAATGTGAAAGCGGTTTGGCGCCGGCCCTGCGCGGCCTGGGCGGCCTCGCCGTCTCCCGCCGGGAGAACGCCAAAGCCCTGCGGTATTACGAGCTCGCCCTCGCGGCCGATCCCGCCGACGCCAAGACAAAAGAACTGGTCGAAAGCCTGCGCCGAAAGATTTAGCCGGTAAAAAAACAAAGGCCGCCGACCGCGTTAACGGTCGGCGGCCTTATTATTCAGGCGCTTTATTTGCGCAGTCCCTTCTCTTTCAGATATTCCACAAGAGCGGCCGGGTAATCGGTTATTATCGCGTCCACGCCGGCCGCGATGGCCAGGTCCCACTCTTTTTTCGTGTTTATGGTCCACGGCGCCACCTGTATGCCGGCGGCGTGGGCGTCCTTTATCGCTTCGGCGGTTATCCACTTGGAATTGGGGCTCCAGATGTCGGCCTTCGCGCTCTTCAGGGCGGGCACTATGTCCACCAGGTCCTCGGAGGTCAGCTGCGAGGTGCGGATAACGGGGGCTATGTTCTTGATCGCCTTAAGCGTGCGCACGTCGAAGGACTGTACTATGGTCCTTTTTTCCATCCCGTTCCTTATCACCGTGTCGGCCACAAGTTTGGCGAAATCGGTCGGCGAGGGGGAAAGCTCCGGCTGGGCGGGGAAGATCTTGGTCTCGATGTTGAATTCGGCTTTGGCGGCGGCCTGGTAGCCGGAGGCCTTCACCAGCGCGAAAACTTCGTCGAGCGTGGGGATGCGTTCGCCGGGCACGGAGATCTGCTGGGGGAAATTCGGGTGGACCAGCGAGCCGCAGTCGTACTTCTTCACCTCGGCCAGGGTCAGCGAATGAATGGGCACCGGCTTCTGAAGCTTCACCCCGCCCGGGCCCAGGCAGCGCTCCGCTACGATGTCAGGCTCGTGCGAGATAACGATCACGTTATCCTTGGTCACGGCCATGTCCATCTCAAGCACGTCCGCCTCACCCATCATCGCCGCTTCGAAAGCGGGGAGGGTATTCTCCGGGACCGTGCCCCGGCTGCCGCGGTGCCCGTGCACGGCTATGGTCCTGACTTCCTGCGCGTACAGGCCGGAAGCGCAGCAAACGAGCGCGAATACAATAACTATTTTCATTATGCCTCCCTGATCATGATCCCCGATCTTACGAATAGTTCAGTTCTTTTCCGCTTCCAGCCGGAGTCCCTTGCGTTCGTTTTCCAGCCGCTGCCGGAACTCCTTCTCCCGCACCGCCAGTTCGGCCTTAAGACTCTCTGTTTCGGCCTGGTGCTTCTCTATTTCCCGGCCGAGGTAGGCGGTGTGGCGGTTCTTTTCCTCCAGCTCCAGGCGCAGGATCTCGGACCTGCGCTGCGAGTCGGCTTTGCTTTTGTCCAGGTCGTTCCCGAGGTCCGCTATGCGGCCTTCGAGGAGCCTGAGGTCGTCGTCTTTTTCCCGGAGGGCGGAGACCGCCGACTTGGAGAAGATATCCTGCTCTTTTATTTTCAGCAGGCCGGCTTCCCGCTGCGTCAGGAGCGAGGCGTTCAGCGCCTCCAGTTTCAGCAGACGGGCCTCGTGGTCCGCCTTCAGGGCGTCCTGCGCGTCCTGCATAGCCTGTTTTTCGGCCACGGCGCGGGAAGCTTCGGCGGTTTTCAGCCGGAGGCTTTCCCTCAGCGCGTCGATCTCGTTCAGGAGCCTTTTCTCGGCGTCGGCGGCGCAGGCCTCCATTTTTTCGTAATTCAGCCTGAAATCAGCGCGTTCCCTGTCGAGCGCGGCCATGCCTTCCGCGGCCCGGTTCACAAGCTTGTGGGAGAGGCCGACGTTCTCTTCTTTCAGCCTCTTTAATTCTTCTCTCAGCGAGCCGGAAGCCGCGTCGCAGTCGGCGGCTTCGGACCTGGCGGCCTCGGCCTGCCTCTTGTAGTCCTCTTCTTTCTCCGAGAGCGCTTTGAACTCGGCGAAACTTTTTTTAAGGCCGGCTTCCAGGTTCGTCTTTTCGGAATTAAGTTTTTTCAGCTCTTCGTTGAGGGCGAAGATGCTGGTGTTCTTCTCTCCCAGTTCGGTCTGCAGGGCGCCGAGCTCGAAGTCGTCGGCTTCTTCCTGCACTTTCAGCTCGTCCAGGACCTGGGATTCCTCGGTCAGCTGCTTCTGCATCAGGCTGAGTTTCGCCAGGGCCCTGCTCACGATGTTGTTCTTTTTTGTCATAGGGGAGTTAAGAATATAATAGCACTAAACCCTCTCGCCTTAAAATCCCGCGGGCCGCGGCGCGGCGCGGCCGGGACGCGTTGCGCGGCGGCGGATTATGGTGTAGACTTTAGCCATGAACGGCCCGCTTTTCGACGCGCATGACCATCTGCAGGATTACGGCTCTAAAACCGCCTCCGCCGAGGCGCTGCGCCTTGCCGCGGAGGCCGGGGTTAAAGTGATGCTGTGCAACGGAACCAGCCCCGGCGACTGGGAGAAGGTTCGGGTCCTTGCGGCGGAGAATAAAGGGGTTGTCCCGTGTTTCGGCCTTCATCCCTGGTTCCTGAAGGAGGGCCCCCCCGGCTGGCTGGAAGGGCTCGAAAGTTTCCTAGTGCAGGTTCCCTCCGGCGTGGGAGAAATAGGGCTGGACGGCGGGAAGAACGGCAGCGACCCCGCCCGCCAGGAGGGCGTTTTTATGGCGCAGCTGCGGCTGGCCAAAAAACTGGGCCGCCCGGCCTCCCTGCACTGCGTGAAAGCCTGGGGCAGGATGCTGGCGCTGATAAAGGAAGAGCGGCCGGGCCCGTTCATGTTCCATTCTTACGGCGGGCCGGCCGAGATGGTCGCCGAATTCGCCTCTCTGGGCGGGTATTTTTCTTTCAGCGGCGCCATCCTGGACCCGAAGCGGGAAAAGCTCCGCCGCGCGCTCGCCGCCGTGCCGGCCGAAAGGCTGCTTCTCGAGACCGAAGCCCCGGACGCCGACGCGCCCGGCTGGCGCGCCGGGCCGGCGGGGATGGTGGAAGTGATCGCGGCAGCCGCCTCGGCGCTGGGCAGGCCCGCGGAAGAGCTTGCCGCCTTGTCCTGGGCCAACGGCAACAGGTTTCTCGGGGACCTCGCCCCCTTTAAAAATGAAATTCCCTGAATACTCCGGCCTGCTCCTCTCTTTAACCCTGCTGCTGGCCTGCGGCCGGGCGCCGAAGAAAGAGCTCCCGCCCCGCCTTTAACCTACCTGGCGCCGCGCTTTTCCATAGCGGCTTTAAGGTCTCCGGCGGAATAGCGGCCGGACAGGGATCTGTAGGCCGAATATTTCCCGGCCAGGCCGGAGCCGCGCTCATGGAGCAGCGAGCCGAGCACGCAGGACAATATCCCGCAGGCGGCCGCAGCCGCGAAAGCGAAGAGCAGCAGGCGCATTTTTCGGGGGCTCCGTTTCCTTTTTCTTATCCAGGGCATTTATTTGCCCTCAACCCAGGTCAGGATAGCGGGGATCACGGAGGGGGTCTTGAACATATTCACGCCATGGCCGTGGGCGGCTTCCAGGGAGTAGGCCTGCAGGCCTTTTTCCATAGCCGCCCGGTTAAGCTGCATCACGCTGTTCCAGGCGTACGGGTCCTCGCGGGCGGCCACGCTGAGCACCCTGAAATCCCTGGGCGCGGTGAAGTAAGCTTCCGTTTTCACTCCGGCATATTCGAGCCCCGGGGAAAGAAGTATCACGGCCGCCGGCTTCAAAGACCCTTCGGCCGCCGCTTTCAGCACGAGATTCGCCCCGACGCTCGCTCCGCAGAAGATCATTCTGCCGGGCTGGAGCCCCCGTTTTTTAAGCCAGGCAGCGGCGGTTTCGATGTCCTTCGAAACGCCGCTCCAGTCCGCCGCCGTAAAATACATATACTTCACTTCTTTCCCGCCGCAGGTCCTGCTGGCGCCGTGGCCGCGCAGGTCCAGGGAAAGATAGCCGTAGCCCGCGTTCCTCAGTTTCTGCTGGAAAGAGTCCCATTCGTTCTTGTCGGAGCCGAGGCCGTGCGCGTTTATGAAAACGTAGGAGCCCGACGAGGGGGCGAGGTAAAAAGCTTCCAGGCGGCAGCCGTCCGGCGTGGTGAAGCGCACGGTCTTCTGCCCGGCCCCCGCCGGGGCGCAGCACAGCAGCAGTCCAGCCGTCAGGCTCAGAAGCTTTGCTCTCATAAAATAAAGCAGCCTGTCCCCATTACCGGTTCGGTTTGTGATGCACGTTCCAGGTGGCCGCGAAAAGGGCCATCGAGAGAACGCAGGCGCCGAGCAGCATCATGAAGCCGCCGTCCCAGCCCCAGCGGTCGACTATCCTGCCCATGCCCAGCTCGGCGATGACCGCCCCGAAAACGTAGCCGAAGAAGCCGGTGAACCCCGCGGCCGTGCCGGCGGCTTTCTTAGGCGCCAGGTCGACGGCGCTCACGCCTATCAGCATGACCGGCCCGTAGATGAGAAAGCCGATGGTGAAGAGCGCCAGGGCGTCCACCATGAAATGGCCCGACGGGTTCTTCCAGTAGATCCAGACGGCCAGGGTCACGAAGACCATGAAGATGAAAGAGACCGGGCTCCTGCGCCCGCCGAAGAGCTTGTCGGAAGCCCAGCCGGCCAGCAGCGTGCCGGGTATGCCGGCCGCCTCGTAGAGGAAGAACAGCCAGCGGGAGGTGTCCGGCGGGCAGGCTTTGACGGCGGTGAGATAGGTGGGCGCCCAGTTCAGGACGCCGTAGCGCACCACGTAGACGAAAACGTTGGCTACGGCGATCACCCAGAGCGGCTTGTTGTTGAAGATGAACTTGAAGAAGATCTCTTTCGAGGTCAGCTCGCGCTCGGGGTCCGCTACGCCGGTATCGGGGTGGTCGTTCTTGAAATCCTCGATGGACGGCAGGCCGCAGGACTGCGGCGTGTCGCGCATGAAGATCAGCAGCAGCACGCTCATGGCGATGGCGAGCGCGGCGGGGACGTAGAAGATCAGGTGGAAGGTCAGGCCGGTGCTGAGTGCCGCGCCCGCGGCCAGCACCGCCGCCAGCGCCAGCGCGCCGTTCACGAGGGGGGCCACCAGGCCGCCGCCGAAGTTATGCGCCAGGTTCCAGGCGGCGAAGATGGTCCCGCGCTCGTGGTCGCTGAACCAGTGCGTCAGGGTGCGCGCGCAGGGGGGCCAGCCCATGCCCTGGGCCCAGCCGTTGGCGAACCAGAGCACGAACATCATGGCCACGGAGCCGGCGAAGCTGGGGAAGATGAAGTTCACCAGGCCGGACAGGAACAGGCCGGTGGCCATGAAGTAGCGCGGGTTGGAGCGGTCCGAAACGCTGCCCATGACGAACTTGCTGAGGCCGTAGGAGATAGCCAGCGCCGTGGCGATGAGGCCCACGTCGCCCTTGCTCATCCCGTAGTCCTTGATCAGGTAAGGTTTGGCCAGGGAGAAGGTGTTGCGGACGAAATAGAAGAAGGCGTAGCCGGCGAAAGCGCCGGCCATCATCTGCCAGCGCAGCTTTTTGTAGGCCGCCGGAACTTTTTCGGCGGGCAGGGGTGTGATGAAAACCGCGGGTTTGTAGATGCCTATCATAGTCGTCCTTTTAGCTCGAGGCTAGTCCGCGCAGGCTTCGTGGTCCTGCTTGTCCGCGTCGCGGTCCGTGCCGCCCAGCGACAGGATCAGATTCATGAGAACGGCCAGCACGGTGCCGAAAGCTATGCCGGAGATGTTCAGGCCGTCGGCGGTAAAGCCTTTTACGCCGAGGCCGGTGGAGATTATCAGGGAAGAGCCCGCGATGATCAGGTTCTTATGCGAGCAGAAGTCCACTTTGGCGTCCATCCAGATCTTTATGCCCATGATCGCGATGAGCCCGTAAAGGATGACGGTCACGCCGCCCAGCACCGGCGCCGGGATGGACTGGATCACCGCGCCGAACTTCGGGCAGAGGCCCAGCAGCAGCGCGATGCAGGCCGCCGCGATAAAGTTGTAGACGCTGAACACGCGGGTGATGGCCATCACGCCCATGTTCTCGGCGTAGGTGGTCTGCGGGGTTCCGCCGCCCATGGCGGACACGAAGGTGGCCGCGGCGTCGCCCAGGTAAGCCCGGCCCAGGTGCTGGTTCATATCGCGCTTCATATAGCCGCCGATGGCTTCCAGGTGCCCTTTGTTCTCCGCGACCAGCACCACGAAGACCGGCGCTATCACCACCAGGGCTTCCCAGCTGAACAGCGGCGCCACGAAAGGCGGCAGGCCCACCCAGGCCGCGTTCCTGACCGCGGCCAGGCTGGCCAGGTCGATCAGCCCGAGGAAGAAAGAAAGCGCGTAGCCCACTATCACCCCGGTCAGGATGGGCAGCAGGCGCAGGAAGCCTTTGAAGTAGATGGAGACGGAGGCGGCGGTCACGAAGGTGACGCCCGCCACCAGCAGGCGCAGCCCGTCGTCCCGGGTAGCCAGGCGGAAATCGGCGTTGAGAAAATTCGAAACGGCCGACGAGGAAAGGTTCAGGCCGATGAGGGCCACCACGGCCCCGGTCACTACCGGCGGCATAAGCCGGTCTATCCACTTCGAACCGTACTTCACGGTGACGGCTCCGGCTATGGCGTAAAGCACCGCCGCGCCCGCTATGCCGGACAGCGCGTAGGGAATGTTCGCGGCCAGGCCGCCGGTGACGGCTATCACGGGGCCGATGAAGGCGAAGGAGGAGCCCAGGTAGCTCGGTACCTTGGCGCGGGTGATGGCGATGAAGAGAAGCGTGCCTATGCCCGAGAAAAAGATGGCCGTCTGCGGGTTGAAGCCCATCAGGATGGGGGCCAGCACCGTCGCGCCGAACATGGCCACCACGTGCTGCATGCCCATGGGCACCAGCCGCGAAAGCGGAAGTTTGTCTTCGGGATAATATAGTTTCTGCATTTTTCCTCCCCGCTCTATACTAATAATATTATTAATAGGGTCAAAGGTAAAGGCCGGGGGGTTGACTGGGCGCTTTATTTTTTTTAAGTTATCCGCGAATGGGGGCGCTTTCATGCCTGAGGCGCCGGGGCCGTTCGAAATAAGATCAGCCGCTTGAACGGGAGGGGTATGAAATCTCTGAATGTTTATGCGCGGGCAGGTCTGCTCGCGGCCGCGTGCGCGGCGCTGACGGCGCCGCCGGCCAGCGGCAAGGACTGGAAATTCAGTTCTTCGGTCAATTATGATACGGGGAAATACGGAACCCCGAACCGCGTAAGTTCCATCTATGTGCCGTTCACGCTGAAGCGGTACTGGTACGAAGGAAACCTGGCGGTGACCCTGCCTTTCCTGCGGCAAAGCGCGCAGGGGGAGATCACGCACGTGGGAGGCAAACCCGTGCGCATTTCCAGGGGCCGGGGCAGAGCGTCCTCCTCGTCGGAAACCGGGCTAGGCGATATACTGGTGCGCGGCGCATATATCCTTAAGCGCGAGGGGCCCAGGTCGTTCGACCTGGCGGCCGCCGGCCGGCTGAAGCTGCCGACGGCCAACGAGACTAAAGGGCTGGGGACCGGGGAAATGGACGAGGGAATGGGGCTTGAATTCGGCAAAGAGCTGTCTCCCGGCGTAACCCTGCTCGCGGATGGGTACTACACCATCATAGGCGATCCGCCCGGGCTGGATCTCAATAACGAGATCCTGCTCGATATCGGGGTCTACAAGTCGCTCGGGAAAAATATGTCCCTGACCGTGTATTACGAGACCCGCAGCGCGATAATCGACGGGAACGAAGATCCCAGGGAGCTCAGCGGGACGCTGGAGTTCAAGTCCGTCGACGGGTGGCGGTATGATCTCGGGCTCCTGCTGGGCCTGTCGGACGGCAGCCCCGACGTGGGGCTCAGCGCGGGGCTCAGCCTGCGGTTCTAGGGCTGAGATCGGCGCGCGGTATTTGCGGGTCGGTAAAAGGGGGGGCGATGAAAAAAGAAACGACGTGGTTATTGGCCGCCGGATTTTTCCTGTGCGCGGCCATGCCGGCGGCGGCCCAGGACAGGCCTGCCGACGAAATGGAGCTGGAAAGCGCCGCGGCCGAGCTGGACGCGGACGCTGCGGAGCCGGGGGGTGAAAAAGCGGTGGTGGACAAGCTCATGTCCGAGTTCAAAGTGGACGGCCCCCGCGTGCAGGGTCTGCGCGAGCAGGGGCTGGGGTACGGGGAAGTTGCCGTAGCGCTGACGCTGGCGCAGGGCCTGCCGGGCGGGATCACCGACGTTAATGTGCATAATGTGACGAGGCTGCGGCTGGGGCCGCCGGCGCTGGGCTGGGGTAAAGTTTCGAAAGAACTGGGCTTGAAGCCGGGCGCGGCGATAAGCAAGGTGAAGAAAGTTCAGGCGGAGGTGCGGGAGCGGACGAAAATAGAGAAGGCAAGGCTGGGGAAAGCCGCCATCGAAAAAGAAAAAAACGGGAAAAAGGCGCGGGGCGGGAAATAGGGATTATTTCCTTAAGTAATGCCTCAGGGCCAGCAGCGGGTGCCGCAGCAGCATGCGCGGGCCGGCGTACTTCATCACTTCTTTTATCCGCGCGCGGTTCTCCGGGGAGTAGCAATGGGTAGGGCAGTTCCTGCACGCCGGTTTGGGGTGATGGGGGCATTTCCGCAGGCGGTCCCCGGCGTAGGCCAGCAGTTCCAGGCACTCCGGGCAGGCTCCCCGCCCGCCGTGCCTGCCCCGGCAGTAGAGCCGTATCATCTTTTCGATGGTCAGGAGCTCGGTCTCGATATCTTTTCGCACCGGGATATTATACGTAAAAAGCGAAAGGCTCCTTCTTTGACTCGCGGGGCGGCATATCCTAGAATCTAGCTAGGCAGCGGGTTCAAGGAGCGGGCTATGAACGACAGGGATAAGCGCCGCGCGAAGCGGGACAAGCACGATTCAGTGATAGAGATCTTCAACGCCGAGGGAAAGTTCGCCGCTTCCGGCAGGCTTACCGATTTTTCCACCCTCGGCGCATCTTTTTCCGTGGGCGATCTCGTAGTTATCCCGAAAAAGTTCCGGGCCAGGCTGAGGCTGCTCGACAAGGGCGTGCTCGAGGTCGAGGCCGAGGTCGTGAGGATCCGCAAAGAAAAGAACGCCACGCACTACGGCATAAGATTCGACAGCTTAAAGAACGTCTACCCCACCGGCGAACGCAAAGACACCTGGCAGTAGCCTGGCCGCCGTCTTCAACGCCCCTCAAATTCGCCCAAACCAATAAAGAACCGCGAGAAGCCCAGTCGGGGCGGCAGGGGTATGGGTCCGTCGGGGACGGGGTCGGGACACACCGTGCCCGCCTCTTCTCCCTCGGACTCGGCGCTATGCAAGCCTCGTCCTCCGGGAGACCCCGCCGGACCCATACCCCTGCCGCCCCTCCGCACGGGGTTTAATGGCTCGCAATGAATGTTAGTGGCGGGAATCGATGAGATAGGCGTTCAAAGCGGTACGGAGGGGAGACCGCAGGGGCAGGATAAGAAAAACCCTCTTGAGCCCGACGCTTGCGTAAGCGCGGAGGGCGAGAGAAGAGTGAGGGCACGGTGTGCCCGAACGCGTTTTTCGTT